>VAPH01054783.1_pt1 | contig 25308 bp, 25 predicted proteins | sample 3393861 | NCBI WGS metagenome assembly VAPH01 (sample SAMN08290439, study PRJNA428436) | hydrothermal vent metagenome | isolation source: Deep-sea hydrothermal vent chimney | place: Atlantic Ocean: South-mid Altantic Ridge | reverse complement strand
GAAATATCCTTGCCATCATCAAACCGCTTGTCAAATTCGCTAGCTTTCATAGATATCAACCTCCTCTTTTCTGGATCGTCGTATCGAAATAATCCTTATTTTCTCACCGCGATAAGTAATGACTCCCGACCAAAACGTTCCTGAAATCCTCCCAATAACCAAAAACCTTGGCTCGTCGCTGGTTCTTGCAGGGATCTCAATTAAGTCAGGATCATCCCATAACGCTTGGGCTTCATCGAAGTCAATCCCATGTTTTTTCTTATTTATTTCGCTTTTTGGGGAATCGAATTCGAACGTCATAGAGCCTCCAGTGTATAATAATTATACCATAACGGCTGTTTAGTTCTAACTTTCTAAGAACCCTTCTGCCGCATATAGGCCCGTACAAGTTTCGCCTCATCATAACTTACCGTCTTGGCCGTTCCATTGAAATGCTCGACCACGGGGTTGAGCTCCCATGACTGGAGGGTTAAAAAAAGGTTTTCGATTTTCTCGAGCTTCTCTGCATCAACCAGTCGGCCCATCTCTACTTCGCGACCATCCATTATCAACTGTTCCATATGTCCTGTGACAGTCGATTCCGCAAGATTGCGCGCCCCTGAAATCTGCCTAATTGAAAGCCCCTTTACAAATAGCTCATATGTTTTTTCAACGGTCTCCCCCCTTGCCTTCTTTACAACATGTCTTGCCGGTGTGACAAATGACGATACCTCTGGAACTGTGATTCCCGGGTTTTCATCAAGATATTCCCTTATCATTTTCGTGAAATCCGCGCCGTACCGCTCAAGCTTAGCATCACCGACTCCGGTCATCTTTGCCATATCAGTAAGAGTGAAAGGATAGTACCTGCACATTTCGTGAAGCGTTCTGTCAGAAAATACTATGTAAGGCGGAACCTGCTGTTCATCAGCCAGCTTTTTCCGCAGTGCGCGCAGACTATTAAAGAGAACTTCATCAAATGGTTCAAACTCGCTTCCGACCTTGGCATGCAGTTTCTTTTTTGTCTCTTCACGTTTTAGTGCGCTGGCCTTTTCCTTGCCAAAGAGAACCCTTCTGCCCTTTTCAGTGATCTTCAGTACAGGATACCTGTCACCATCCTGAATTATGACCTCCTGAGCAAGAAGTTCATCAACTATAAAGCGCCAATGGTTTTTATCTTTGTGCTTGCCTGCTCCGTAAGTTTTTATTTTATCGTGCTGGAATCCTCGGATACGTTTTGTGTCCGCTCCAGTGACTATATCAATTATATGCCCGATTCCGAAACGTTGATCCGTCCTCGACATGGCGGACATGATTATTTGTGCATCTATGGTAATGTCAACTATTTCGACTGTTCCTGCGCAGATGTCGCATGTTTTGCAGTTTTTACTTTCGTAGCGCTCACCGAAATACTCAAGTAGCTGTTTCCGTCGGCATACATTATGTGAGGCGTATTTCACCGTTTGTCTAAGTTTTTCCAGGGCTATTGATCGTTCCTTCTCGTCAACTATCTGATCGATGAAATACCTGATCTTTGATATATCCCCCCTGCCGAAAAAAAGTATGCAGTCCGCAGGCTCGCCGTCGCGTCCTGCTCTCCCGGTTTCCTGGTAATAGCCTTCAATGTTTTTGGGGAGGTCGGCGTGGATGACAAAGCGGACGTTTGATTTATCAATGCCCATGCCAAAGGCGATGGTTGCCACAATAACATTGATTTCATCTCTGTTGAATGCCTCCTGATTTGTCTTCCTTTCATCCTGTGTCAGACCGGCATGATATGGCAAAGCCTTAATTCCATTAGCTGACAGGGTACTTGCCAGTTGGGAAACAGAATCACGAGTGGTGCGGTAAATTATTCCTGGTTCACCCGGATGTGCTCTAACATATTCAAGGATCTGAGCCTCCAAACCCCTCTTGCTTTCAACTCTGTAAAAAAGATTGGCGCGGTTAAATGAGGCGCGTATTGTAAAGGGATTTCTGAGGACAAGTTTATTGATGATGTCATCTTGCACCTTCTGCGTAGCGGTTGCTGTAAAGGCTGCTACAGGTGTTCCGGTAAATATTTCCGTTATGTTTGAGAGACTAAGATAATCAGGCCGGAAGTCATGTCCCCACTCGGAAACACAATGGGCCTCATCAATAGCAAACAGAGCAATTTGGAGTTCCTTAAGTGTCTCCAAAAAACCATGCATTGCAAAGCGCTCAGGCGCAATGTAGAGCAGCTCCAGTTTATTGTTTTTTATCTTCCGGTATACTTCTGACATCTCCCCAGGGGTTAGCGAACTGTTTATAAAGGCTGCGGTTATTCCGTTTTCAAGAGCAGCATCAACCTGGTCTTTCATCAGAGATATGAGGGGACTTATAACAATCGTCACGCCTTTTATCATCCTGGCAGGCAACTGGTAGCAGAGTGATTTGCCACCACCGGTTGGCATGACTGCAAAGACATCTTTCCCACCCAAAATGTTCTTTATAATTGCTTCTTGATTCGGGCGGAAGTTTTGGAATCCGAAGACTTTTTTTAATGTATCAAGCATTTGTATATCTATATGTGTTTGTATCAAAACTCATGCTGTCTATTCAACTAATGTTGTTAGTTAACGGTGTCCCCCTCAAGATGCCCGTCTTTTGTGAGCCGGATCGTGCTTTCGCCCGGCAATAAATCATAATTGCCGGTATCGAGATCTTCTGAAAGTATCCCTTCTCTTAAAAATCCGTTTTCGTGAAATAACGAAATAGTACCGCTTTTAAGGGGAATCTCCTGGACAGTTGTATCACAAGAAATTGTGCAACCAGCAAGCATGTTATTTTCGTGAAACCATACCATTGTTTCTTTTTTGCAAGGTATGCCATAAAGAATTGTGTTCTGTCTCAAAACTCCGGCCTTTAACCCGCCTCCAGGGTAAAGCCATACCTGCGTGTTTACTTTTAAGGCTATTGGTGTCACTGCCTCTTCGTCAGGCCCTGCCCCATAGGAGGACAAGCTTCCGTCCTGAAACAATGAAATCTCTGAGCCGACCCGTAAAAACACTCTGCCTAGTTTGATGTCTTTTGCAAGCACACATCTAAAAACAGTGCTGTTTTCGTGAAATAAAGTAAGAACATTTCCTGCTATATATAGCTTTCCGGCCTTGAAATCCATGGCTGGAATGCAGGCGGCAAGATTGCCGTTTGAGTGAAATTCCACCTCGGTATCGGCCTTACATGGTATACTGCCGCTTTCTATTATAGTCTCGGCAGATATATGGCAGCGCCAAAGCCTGTTGTTTTCATCAAATCCTAAAATAGAGCCTGCGGGAAACATGGTTCCCTGCACAGAGGTGTTTTTATTCAGGGTTCTGGTCATCGTGATTTTTGCAGTATGTTTTTTGCTGTTGATACGTCTTTTTCAATCTGTTTGACAAGAGCTTCCAGTGACTCGAACCGCTTTTCATTGCGTATTTTTTTGATAAAAAATATGATAATTTCTTTTTCGTAAATTTCCTTTGAGAAGTCAAATATGTGGACCTCCAGGCATAACTCGTGCTTGTCAAAAGTTGGTCGGAAACCGGCATTAACCACCCCATTGTACTGTCTGCCATCAACAAAAACCCTGACAGCATAAACCCCGGGATAAGGCATGATTTCGTGAACCGGTTCCACGTTGGCTGTTGGAAAGCCGAGGTCCCGACCTCTTCTGTCTCCGCTTACAACACGACCTGTTATTGCATACGGCCTGCCCAGAAGTTTGCCCGCATGCTTTACATCACCTGCATTTAGAAGGCTTCTGATTTTTGTGCTACTTACAACCTCATTTTGGACAGTTACCTCGCGAAGTTCGGTAACGTTAAATCCCAGTTCCTTTCCAAAGGCTCTTAATTTCTCCAGATTTCCTTCACGACCTTTTCCGAATCTGAAATTAAAGCCCACAAAAACTTCGGTTGCATTTAAAGTATCTTTAAGGATTCTTTTTGCAAAGTCATAGGCTGTCATCCCGGATAATTCTTCGGTAAATGGAATCATCAATAGAAGATCTATCCCCATCTCTTCAAACATGGCAACTTTTTCCTCGTAGGTACTGATAAGCGGAGGGCAGGTATCCGGCGATAGGACTTTGAGCGGATGCGGGTGAAATGTGAAAACTATGCTTGTTCCATCAATATCGCCAGCTTTTTTAACAACGCGACGGATGAGTTCCTGGTGTCCGAGGTGAAGGCCGTCAAAGTTGCCAAGCGTTATGACTCCAGCTTTAGAACAGCATCCTCGTACCTGTTCCAGGTCGGTTATCACTTCCAGCTTGGGTCCTCCCATCATCAGAGAAAGCTCCCTGTATATGGCTTTTCCGATCTCGATTCCCTGCTCGATAAATTCCGGGCCGTAGTGCTTGCCGACTTCAGTCCGGAAGGTGGTTTTGATACGGCGGATATACTCCAGGTTCTGGAGAAAGCGGCGGTGCAAGCTTTCGAGGCTTGGTCCGTTGCCTGCCTGCATCATCAGCCACAGCGTGTCAGTGAAGTTTTCAGGTCCCCATCTGAATTTGTCTGCATCGTAGAGAACATCACTGATAAGTTTTCCTTCGATGCCCTGAGGCTTTGTTACGGGTTTAAATGCTTCATGATTTTTTATGGCTGTAACTATGTGCGGTTTTTGATCTTCAGGGATATCGAGATCCCGAAGTATAACCCCGGCTTTGGCGGCTCCTGCCAGTGCATGGTTTTTCTCGATTCTTTTTATGTCGTGCAGCAGAGCTGCAACCTGTACGGCAAGGATAAGCTCGTCTATGCGCGTGGCCGGTATGTTGAGACTGGCCGCTTCAGCATGCATCAATATACCTGCGTCGCGGGCCACAGCAAGTGCATGCTTGATTCCATGGCCCAGGTTTTCGGCAGACTGGTCGATAAATTTTTTGCAGACAGCAAGTTGACTTGACGTCTCAAGGATCTGAGCCGATCTTTCAGCCTCGTTTTTGTAATCCTGGTAAAAAAGTGGTGTGGGTAGAGTTTTGGCAAACTGCTTTGCTTTTTTTCTTAGTTCTTTTTGTGCTGTTTCAGTCAAAATATCCATCCTTTAGGCATTGCCGGTCGGCCCCTCTGCTTCGCCACTTTCTGTGTGATAGGCATCAACAGATGCCTGGAGAACTTCATCCAGCATTTCAGCCCGTGCATTTGCAATCCTTGTCTCCGGGATCTTCAGCATGTCGGCCACTTCCTGTGTGGATTGTTCCTTGTTAAAGTGTAGGTCTGCGATGGTCATCTTTAGGTAGTCGTCGATTATCAGGCGTTTGAATTCCTCATCCTCAACAACGAGTTTTGAACAGGCCTCGTCAAAACCCAGGCCTGAGTCCAAGTCCTCCTTTATCCGGGTTATGGATTCCTCATATATTTGTTCTTCTTCCTTGGAAAAATCAATATTTTCTACTGTCTCTACCCTGTCTTCTACTGTTTCTTTCCACTGTTCTGACATTGAAGTTTCTCCTATGATAATTTATTTAATATAAAGATTTACCTGTATTATTTTTTTGGGCCACCAAGGCACAAAGACACCAAAGAAAAAACTTTTTAAGGTTTCATCTTCACTTTCATTTTTTAGTGTCTTAGTGTCTTGGTGGCTGAACTCTTACGATTTAATTTTTCCCTTGCCGTTGCCTTACAGCCTCGAAGATACAGATCGCGGCAGCTACGGTAACATTCAGGCTTTCGGCTTTGCCTGATATTGGAATCGCAAGCGTCTCGATAAGCGCTTTCTGGATCGTATGGCTTAGTCCATGTCCCTCGTTTCCAAACACCAGGCAGAGCGGTCCGCAGAGGGATGTTTTATAAATAGTTTTTTCAGCGTTTATGTCAGTACCTATTATCCTTATATTCTTTTCGGCTGACCAGCGTATGAACTTATCTGTATCTGCCTGTACGACTGGAAGATTGAAAAGACTTCCGGCGGTTGCGCGAAGTGTTTTTGGTGAATATGGATCGCATGAGCCGGGTAGTATCACCAGTGCGTCAGCTCCGGCGGCATCGGCGGTTCTGATAAGAGTGCCCAGATTGCCCGGGTCTTGAACAGCATCGGCTACAACAATAAATATATCGTTTACAGAATCTCCCTGATTGCAAATTTTGTCCAGACTTGGAGGTGTCATTTCTGCTACGCCCACAATGCCCTGGGGAGTGATGGTGGTTGAAAGTTTTTTGATAACCGGGTCTGAAGCCAGAATTATCTCTATGTCTTTGGCCTTCATCGCGGAAATATTTTTTTTCGTAAATTTTTCTAAGAAAGCTTCTAAAAAATCCGGAGTGATAAAAATCCTTTTAAATTTAACCCGTGGTGAATTTAGGGCTGCTTCAACCAGGTGAGGACCTTCGGTAAGAAATGTTTTATGTCTTTCCTCATGCGTGTGCTCGGAGGTCAGGCGTAGCATATTTTTTACCATCCGGTTGGCAGGGCTGGAAATTTCTCTGTACTTTATTGTTTTTTCCAACTTTCGATCTCTTTGTGGAGACGGACCATCCTGTTTATAGCCGGATGCTCAGGTCCCAGCTTTTCTTTAAACATACTCAGGCTTTCCTCAAAAGATACAGTCTTTTTACCGCGTGTAAGATTGTCGGCATATGCGATAATTTTTTCTTCCGGTGTTTCAGGAATATGGTCTTTTGCCGGAAGGCCCAGGGCCGCAGCTTCTTTTGCAGTTATGCCGGCACCGATATGCCGATCGATTATTCTCTCGACATCCTGGCCAAGTTTTAGTTCTCTGGCCAGGCGTGCGCCTTCAGTGACGTGAGCAATTCCCTGGGTTAGACTTCGGCCCAGATCGTGCAGTATTGCACCTCTTTTCAAAAGATTTTTGTCTATATTTATCTCCACACCATCTGCTATTGAAACTGCAAGGCGGCAGACTGTGAGGCAATGTTCGATAACGTCTTCGGAGCAACCTGCGTTACGCAACGTTTCAATCTCTGCACTATTATTCATTATTTTCTTTTACCCATTCCCATTTATAATTCACTCTTTACCATCAACGCTTGTCTGGTAAAAAGAGTTTTCCCTTTCTTAAAGGGAGAGGTGAATCCATGTTTTTCAAACATACTTATGCTTTGATCCATAGCCTTGCTTCCGACCTCTATGGTCGGTTCGTATAGGGCAAGAATTCCTCCACTTTTTACTGCCCGAGCTATGATGGCTGAGGCAGCATCCTGCTTTTGAATTTCGTGAAAACTGTAATAAAGGAATGCTACATCTACGCCTCCAGTCGGAAGTGAAAGCTTTGAAATATCTTCCACGTAAATTTCGACTGAAGGGCTTGGGGCTGTCTGTCCAAGGTTCATAGAAAGCTTTTCGGCCATATCTCCCTGAACCTCCACTGCGATCACCTTGCGGGCGATTTGTCCAAGCACTTCTGTAAAAAAACCGTTGCCGCAACCGACCTCCAGCACGACCGAATCTGTGGTAATACCAGCATCACGGATAATGCTGATTCTATTAGTAAAAAATTTTCTGACAGGGTTATAAAGCATAAATGCCATTGACGGCGGACATAGTTTTGCCATAGTATTTTCTCCTGCATCAGTAGAGCCTTCTTGATTATTCTGATGTTGATAAGCGATTATACACTGATATTTATTTTAAAAGAATTTAAAGGAAATTAATGTTTTCACCACTTATGATCAAGGGGTTTAAACTCGATGTCCCCATAATCCAGGGAGGTATGGGAATCGGAGTTTCCCTTCATCCGCTGGCCAGCGCAGTCGCGACTGAGGGCGGGGCCGGTATTATTTCGAGTGCGGCGCTCGACCGATTACTTGGTAAGCGCAACAATAAAAAGTATAACGCTTATGAGGCGGCTTATGAGGAGGTTTCTCTCGCCAAAAGCCGTGGTGGTGTTGCTGGTATCAATATTATGGTGGCTTTGGTACGAGACTACCTGGATTCGGTAAGAGGTGCAATCGCTGCTGGTGCGGATATGATAATCTCCGGCGCCGGGTTGCCCATGACTCTGCCGTCAATCGCACAAGCCAAACATACTGCTCTGATTCCTATTATATCATCAGCCAGGGCACTTAATATTATCTGCAAAAGATGGCAACGGCAGGGGTATCGACCGGATGCTGCTATTTTAGAAGGTCCACTTGCCGGCGGTCATCTAGGTTTCCGTATGGACCAGGTCGAGCTTGAGGAAAATCGGCTGGAGAACCTCCTCCCTCCTGTTAAAGATATGGCGATTAAGCATGGCGATTTCCCTATAATTGTTGCTGGAGGAATATATACGCACGCAGATATCATGCGGTTTTTGGAGCTTGGAGCTGACGGTGTGCAGTTGGGTACGCGGTTTTTGGCTACAGAGGAAAGTTCCGCCTCGGCCGCTTACAAGGCGGCTGTACTTAAGGCAGACAGTGATAATATTATTGTGGCTCATAAACCAGGTTCTCCGTGCGGCCTTCCCTTTAGAGTAATCAAAGACTCGCCGATGTATCAGGATGCTCTTTGCCGCGCCAGAAAACCTAAATGTAACAAAGGTTATGTGCTGACAAAAGACAAGGAAGGCAAATATACGCGTTGTCCGGCTAAAGAAGACAATGAGTCCTGCTTTTGTATCTGTAATGGCCTTATGAGCGCCGCAGATTATAATGCAGATAAAGAGAGCCCGATTTACACAGTTGGCACAAGCGCTGATTATGTGGATCGGATTATGTCGGTCCATGAGCTTATGAATGAGCTTAAGGGTGTTGATCATCCAGAGCCACAAGTCACCAACTCATCGGCTGCCGCCACCTTTAATTCCTGATATTTAGGGGCGAGTTTAAAACCGGTCCCTACTCAACTACAAAAAAACTATGCAACAATTAGGTTTACACTGTTGCCAATACTGAAATAATGGTGTTATATTATCCGGATTACAATTTTCTGTAGGAGGTCAAAGTAATGCGCCACGAGAATATCAGAGTTGGACTGACCTTTGACGATGTGTTGCTTGTTCCCTCCAAGTCTGATGTGCTGCCCGGAGAAGTCTCGGTATCCACATATCTGACCAGGTCCATAAAACTTAATATCCCTGTTTTGAGTTCTGCCATGGATACTGTTACCGATTCCCGTATGGCTATTGCTATGGCTCGTGAGGGAGGTATTGGCTTTATGCACAGGGCCATGACACTTGAGCAGCAGGCCGCAGAGGTTGAGCTGGTGAAAAAGTCGGAAAGTGGCATGATTATTTCTCCTGTCACCATAACCTCTGACGAGAAACTATCCAAGGCCCTGGCCCTGATGGAGCGGTATAGGATATCCGGCATACCAGTTGTCAAAGGTAAGCAAAAAAGGCTTGTGGGTATACTTACCAACCGTGATTTGCGGTTTGAGACGAATTTCAGTCGCAAGGTCTCGGAGGTGATGACCAGCCGTAAGCTTGTAACTGCAAAAGCAGGAACCACTCTGGAGGTGGCCCAGGCGATTCTTCATAAGCACCGTATAGAGAAACTGCCAATAGTGGATAAACAGAAGCATCTTATAGGCCTTATAACAATCAAGGACTTGGAGAAGCGCCGGAAATACCCGAATTCTTGCAAGGATTCTCATGGACGTCTGCGGGTAGGAGCTGCTGTGGGAGTTGGTAAAGAGGCCCTTTTGCGAGTGGCGGCGTTAGTTGAGGCACAGGTGGACGTAATAGCTATTGATACGGCACATGGACATTCCAAGGCGGTGCTCCAGATTGTCAAAGATGTACGCAAACGCTATCCTGACCTCCAGATAGTTGCTGGTAACGTAGCGACAGAGGAAGCCACAAAAGACCTGATCGGGGCGGGTGCAGATGCTGTAAAGGTGGGTGTGGGACCTGGGTCCATCTGCACTACCAGGATAGTAGCCGGTTCAGGAGTGCCACAGCTTACCGCTATAATGGACTGTGTTAATGCGGCAAAAGGCAGCGGGGTTAGCATTATTGCAGATGGTGGAATTAAGTTTTCCGGGGACATTGTTAAGGCGATAGCAGCCGGCGCAGACTCGGTTATGATAGGAAGCCTTCTTGCCGGTACAGAGGAAAGTCCGGGTGAGACAATATTATCTCAGGGCCGTACGTACAAAAGCTATCGTGGTATGGGATCCCTTGGAGCCATGGAAGTGGGTGGAAAGGACCGCTACGGCCAGGATGGCGTTGAGACCAGAAAACTTGTTCCCGAAGGAATTGAGGGAAAGGTTCCATATAAAGGGCTGGCCTCGGCCACAGTGCATCAGTTGGTGGGTGGGCTGCGTTCAGGTATGGGCTACTGCGGTTGTAAAACAATAGAAGACTTACAGAACCGGGCCAGGTTTATAAAAATCACGCCGTCCGGCCTTAGGGAAAGCCATGTACATGATGTTACGGTGACACGCGAGGCACCGAATTACAGGTTATCGTAGAAGCCAGAGCCTATGCACGAAGAGACAATTTTAGTTCTAGATTTCGGGTCCCAGTACACCCAGCTTATTGCCCGCCGTATCAGGGAGGGCAAGGTTTACTCGGAGATTATGCCATTTAATGCCCCGATCGAGAAGATACGGGATATGGCCCCGAAAGGGATTGTTCTATCCGGTGGTCCGGCTAGTGTTTACGACCATGGTGCGCCGATTCCTTTGCCCGAAATATTCGAGCTGGGCGTGCCGGTTCTTGGGATTTGCTACGGTATGCAGCTTATCGCCCATATGATGGGAGGCAAGGTGATGGAGTCCAAGCGGCACGAGTACGGAAGGGCTGAGCTTTATGTGGACGACGAGTCAGATTTATTGTATGGGGTAAGCAATTCTTCGGTTGTCTGGATGAGCCACGGCGACAGACTGGAAAAACTGCCTGATGGCTTCAAGGGTATAGGGCATACCCAAAATGCTCCGGTTGCCGCTATTTCAAATCCGGACAAAAAGCTTTACGCGCTCCAGTTTCATCCTGAAGTCATGCATACGGATGAGGGGAGCCGGATACTGCATAACTTTGCGTATAACATATGTGGCTGCCAGCCAACCTGGAAGATGTCTTCTTTTATCGAATCGGCCTTTGATGACATTCGCAGACAGACAGAAGGCAAAAATGTAATCTGTGCTCTTTCAGGTGGCGTGGATTCCTCGGTTGTGGCTCTTCTTCTGCACCGGGCCATCGGCGAGCGGCTTACCTGTATTTTTGTGGACAACGGCCTTCTTAGAAAAGGCGAGGCAGACAAGGTCGTTGAAACCTTTGACAGGCATTTCCATATTCGGCTTGTGCATGTTCAAGCTGAGGAGCGTTTCTTGTCAAAACTTAAAGGAGTTAGCGATCCTGAGAAAAAACGCAAGATTATAGGTGGCGAGTTTATTAAAATTTTTGAAGAAGAGGCGGATAAAGTCAAAGATGCAGAGTTTTTGGCTCAGGGAACCCTTTATCCAGATGTGATAGAGAGTGTATCTTTTAAAGGACCTTCAGCGATTATCAAGTCGCATCATAATGTTGGTGGTTTACCCGAGGTGATGAAACTTAAGCTCATCGAGCCGCTCCGAGAGTTGTTTAAAGATGAGGTGCGGGAGATCGGTTTTGAGCTTGATCTATCAGAAGAGATCTGCCGTCGCCAACCTTTTCCAGGTCCCGGTCTTGCAATTCGTTGCCTGGGCGAGGTAACGCCGGAGAGGTTGCAACTGCTTCGCGAGGCTGATCACATACTGCTGGAAGAGATAAAACGTGCGGATTTATATCACAGCATCTGGCAGTCTTTTGCCGTAATTTTGCCGATCAAAGCGGTAGGCGTGATGGGAGATGAGCGGACTTATGAAAATGTTGTAGCCCTTCGAGCTGTCACCAGTGTTGATGGGATGACCGCAGATTGGGCCAAGATCCCCTATGATGTTTTAAGCACGATATCGAATCGTATTATAAACGAGGTTCGCGGTGTAAACCGTGTTGTTTACGACATTACCAGCAAGCCCCCGGGCACGATAGAATGGGAGTAAGTCCAAAGATAGAGTTGAGGACTAAGAACTGAGGGCTGGCGAGCTTTACGTTTATACCTTTATGAAGCAGCGTTTACAGAAGATTCTTTCGCATGCCGGTGTAGCATCCAGGCGTAAAGTTGAGGATATGATCCTTGAGGGGCTGGTGACTGTAAACGGTAGGGTGGCTGTTATCGGGGAAAAGGCTGATCCTGATATTGACCATATAAAGGTCGGACAGAAAAAAATTTCCGGTACCGAGCCCAAACTCTACGTTATTATGAATAAGCCCCGTGGAGTTATCACTTCGCTCTCCGATCCCGAGGGTCGCAAAACCGTAATGGACTTTCTTAAAGGAGTGAAGGTTCGTATCTTCCCGGTCGGCCGACTGGATTACCACTCTGAGGGCCTGCTTATTTTGACCAATGACGGTGACTTGGCCAACAGGCTTATGCATCCTTCTTCAAAGATAGATAAAGTATATCAGGTTAAAATCAGGGGAAAACTGAGCGAAGCTGAAATCGCTCGCCTTCGAAGGGGAATTCGTCTTGACGATGGCATCACTGCGCCAGCGATTGTAAAGCCTCTTCCTGAAGGAGATAAAGGTTCGTGGGTTGAAATTACTATTCATGAAGGCAGGCAGAGGCAGGTGCGCCGCATGTTTGAAGCGGTTGGTCATTTAGTGCAGCGGCTGCGGAGGGTGCGAATAGGGCCTCTAGTTCTGGGCAGTCTTAAAGCCGGAGAGTCAAGGCTGATGAATGAAGGTGAGGTTGCCAAGTTAAGTCGATCGACAGGACCGGCACGAGAGGGTCGAGGAAAGGTAAAAAGGCAAAAAAGGTAAAAAAGACTATGAAACGTACACACGCCTGTGGGGAGTTGAGGGCTGAACATATAGATCAGCAGGTTACGCTTGCAGGCTGGGCATGGCGGCGCCGAGATCATGGCGGGGTTATATTTATAGATCTAAGGGATCGCTCAGGTCTTACTCAAGTGGTTTTCAATCCAGAAAGCGCCGAGGGCCCTGATTATGATCAAAAGATGTATGGTATAAGTGATTCCATACAGAGCATTCATGAGCAGGCGCACGGCATTCGAAATGAGTTTGTGCTTTTGGTAAAAGGCATTGTCAGGCTTAGGCCTGAGGGCACTGAAAATTCCTCGCTGCCAACCGGCCAGATTGAGGTGCTTGCTCATAAGCTTGAGATTCTTAACGAGTCAAAACCTCTGCCGTTTCTTATTGATGAAGGTCCGGAGCCATCGGAATCGCTTCGACTTAAGCATCGCTATCTGGATCTTCGCCGTCCCTCGATACAGAAAAATCTTGTAATAAGAAATCGTGTGGTCTCTTTGGTCCGCAGTTTTCTTAGCGAGCAGGGTTTTATTGATGTAGAAACTCCGGTTCTAAATAAATCCACTCCTGAAGGCGCAAGGGACTATCTTGTGCCCAGTAGGGTGACTCCGGGCCATTTTTATGCACTGCCGCAATCGCCGCAGCTTTTCAAGCAGATGCTTATGGTGGCCGGCTTTGAACGTTATTACCAGGTGGTTAAGTGTTTCAGAGACGAAGATTTAAGAGCAGACCGCCAGCCTGAATTCACACAAGTGGATCTGGAGATGTCTTTTGTTGACGAGGCGGATGTAATAGAACTTACCGGTGCAATGATACGACTGGTATTTAAGGATGTTCTTGGTGTTGAGGTGGGTGACATTCCCCGCCTGTCCTATCATGATGCTATTGAGCGCTTTGGCACGGACAAGCCTGATCTCAGGTTTGGCATGGAGCTTAAGGACATGGCGGATATTGTGCAGGAGAGCAGTTTTAAAGTTTTTCTCGATGCTCTTGACTCTGGCGGAGTGGTCAAGGCCATCTGTGCTCCTGGAATTGCCAGCTATTCGCGCAAACAGATGGACGATCTTACTGCAGATGCCCAGTCTTACGGCGCAAAGGGTTTGGCTTGGATTAAGGTAAAGGATGGAGGGAAGGATGGAGGTTTTGACTCTCCTATTGCCAAGTTTTTTTCGACTGAAACACTAAAGTCCATGGCCGAGAGGCTTGGCGCTTCGGATGGAGACAGCATGCTTTTTGTGGCTGATAAGGCCGGTGTTGCGGCTGAAACTCTGGGACGGCTGCGAGTGATGCTCGGGCAGAAGCTGAATCTGATTCCCAGTGATGAGTACTGCTTTACCTGGGTGGCCGGGTTTCCTCTGCTTGAATGGGACGATGAACTATGCCGTTATCAGGCCATGCATCACCCATTTACCGCGCCCTTTGAAGTTGATATTAAAACCTTATTAATGTCGGCGCCAGGTGGTGGAAAAGATCTTGGATCCCTGCGTGCCCGTTCTTACGATCTGGTGCTTAACGGATGTGAAATAGGCGGAGGCAGCATCCGTATTCATCAGAGGAATCTACAGCAGAAAATGCTTGAAGTTCTCGGAATTACAGAGGAAGAGGCGAGTGCAAAATTCGGCTTTCTTCTGGAAGCTCTTGAGTACGGTGCGCCGCCCCATGGAGGTCTCGCGCTTGGGTTGGATCGTCTTGTTATGATCATGGTTGGAGCCTCATCAATAAGAGATGTGATCGCTTTCCCGAAAACCCAGAAGGCTATCTGCCCCCTTACCGATGCTCCCTCGCCTGTGGGAGCTAAACAGCTTCGGGAACTTCATCTGAAATTAGAGTAGGGGCTGGTTCAAAAACTGCCCTCTGATTCCTGACTTCTGTAACCTGTTACGATTGTTTATTAAAAATGATGCGAAACTTTGAGGCTTCGACATTTTTGTTTGGTCGGTCGGGTAAGAGCGAGGGAGAAGTCCTGGGTCTGGACCGAGTTTTTTTGCTCGTTTACCCTTTGGTGTGAGAGGTGCGATGAAAAAAATTATTGGTGGATTTATAGTGGCACTTGCAGTAGCTGCGGCCTTCTATGCTGGTGGTAAATTATCATCCTCCGGGGCATCTGCCCCGGAGGATCCGATATCTACATATGTTGTGCCGAAAGTTCCTGAACAGCTTTTTGAGTCTGGCAGAGCTTTTGCGGAGATCGTAAAGGCGGTTGGCCCTGCGGTGGTAAATATATCAACGGTAAAGGTTTTTAACCGGCATCCCAGTGAACGTTCTCCTTTTTTCAGTGATCCTTTCTTTCGGGAGTTTTTTGGTTCACCCAGGGAATTCAGGGAACCAAAAAGTTACAAGGAGCAGAGTATGGGCTCCGGGGTTATAGTCTCCTCAGATGGTCTGATAGTTACCAATAACCATGTGGTGGAAGGTGCTGACGAAATAAAGGTGACACTATTTAACCGGAAGGAATACATTGCAGAAATTGTAGGCACCGATTCAAAAACAGATCTTGCTGTAATCAAGATAGAGGAGAAAGAACTTCCAACTGTACCCTGGGGAGACTCGGAAAAACTCGAAGTAGGCGAATTTGTTCTTGCCATAGGCAGCCCTTTCGGGCTTGCCCGTACAGTCACCATGGGAATTATCAGCGCCACGGGCCGTGCCAACGTAGGTATTGCGGATTACGAGGATTTTATTCAGACGGACGCTGCCATTAACCCAGGAAATTCCGGCGGTCCGCTGGTGAATATACGTGGTGAGCTTGTTGGTATAAACACCGCCATATTTTCAAGAAGCGGCGGTTACCAGGGCATAGGTTTCGCAGTGCCAAGTAATATGGCCAAAAGAGTAATGAAGCAGCTACTTAAAGAGGGCAGGGTCAGCCGTGGTTGGTTTGGCGTAACAATCCAGGATATAACGCCGGAAATAGCAGATCATTTTGGTCTTGCCGAGGTTCGCGGAGCACTTGTGGGTGATGTGATGGCTGGTAGCCCTGCGGACAAGGCCGGTATAAGTCGTGGTGATATTGTACTTGAATTTGCTGGAAAAATAATTGATGATGTCTCCTCGCTTAGAAATATCGTGGCCACCACTACCGCTGGAAGCAGAGTGAAAGTTGTGCTGCTACGTGAGGGCAAAAATATAACCGCAGAGGTGGAAATAACGGAGCTTCCAATCGAAGGGCATGAGAGATCATCTCCCCGGCAGCCTAAGACTGAGTTGCAGAAAAAGAGCCGACTGGGTTTAAGCGTGATTGGGCTTTCGCGCGATGTGCAGCGCCAGCTCGATTTATCACCCGGGGAAAAGGGTGTAGTGGTTGTGCGCGTAGATCCCGGCAGCCCTGCCGAGGAGGCAGGACTCAGAAAAGGGGATCTGATTCAGGAGGTAAATAAACAAAGAATCCTTAGTGTGCGGGATTTTGACAGTGCTGTTTCTGCAGGCACGGGCGACGGCCCCCTACTTATGTTTGTAAACAGGTTGGGCCGGAAGTTTTACGTATCGGTTTCGGAATAATTTTCATTACTATCTTTTCTGCTGAGGGGTTAAAACTTACATGGTTTTAAGAATAGGTTTCGTCCTGGTCTCGTTGGTTATCGGCTATATAATAGGCGGTAAGGGTGAGGAGTTAAAAATCGGTCTTTTAATAGGATTTCTGCTCCCGGTTGCTGCGATAGCTCTTGAGTTGGTTTTAAGGCGTCTTACGATCTGGACTTTTCTGGGCGGGGTCGCGGGTCTTTTTATCGGAATTTTCTCAGCTTGGCTGCTCGGGCTTCCTTTTAAAAATATTCCGGGTATTCAGGATTTAAATCTGGATGTAGTTTGCTACGTACTTCTTGGATATACCGGCCTGGCCATTGGCCTTAATCGTGGAAAGAACTTCACTTTTGCCAGGCTATATAAATCCATCACGGGTCGTGGTGGTGTCGAAAATGTGATGATTATAGATACCAGCGCTATCATAGACGGCAGAATAGCTGACATTTGCGAAACAGGCTTTCTTGATGGCGCTTTTATTATTCCTCAGTTTATTCTTCATGAGCTTCAGCATATTGCTGATTCCTCTGATTCGCTAAGGCGCACAAGAGGGCGCAGAGGCCTGAACATGTTGCAGAGGATTCAGAAGTCACCTGATGTTAAGGTACGTATTGTGGATGAAGATTTCCCCCGGATCAAAGAGGTGGATGCTAAGCTTGTTGCACTGGCCCGCGCTATGAATGGAAAAGTCATCACTACTGATTTTAACCTTAACAAAGTTTGCGAAGTGCAGGGCATCGGGGTTCTTAACGTAAATGAGCTTGCTAATGCGCTCAGGCCGGTAGCTCTTCCAGGAGAATCCATGCACGTTTACGTGTTGAAGGAAGGAAAAGAGGCAACTCAGGGTGTTGCCTATCTGGACGATGGCACCATGGTGGTTGTCGAAAATGGCCGGCGTATGATAGGCAAAAAACTTGACGTTGTAGTTACCAGTGTTTTACAAACCACAGCAGGCAGGATGATTTTTGCAAAGCCAAGGGACGAGGCAGCCTGAACCAAATATGATCGTTGTCGCTTTGGTTCCAGGGGCTGGTATGGGCAGGCGTATCGGTTCGTCTGCCAGGAAGCCTTTTTTTGAAATAGGGGGTGTGCCCATAATGGCGCATACCCTGAAACTTCTCCAGTCTATCACTGTTATCACCGAAATAATACCTATACTTAGAAGCTCAGATATGGAAGATACTTTTGGTTTGGTCGAAGCTTATGGTATCAAGAAGGTTAGAAGAATTGCCTCAGGAGGAGCCGAGCGGCAGGACTCGGTTTATAACGGCTTAAAGTTGCTGGAGGATGAAACTGATATTGTGCTGGTACACGATGCTGTTCGGCCCTTTGCAAGCCGAAAGATGGTTGAGGAGGTTATTCTGGAAGCCTCCATGGGAACAGGCGCAGTGCCGGGCGTGCCTGTCAAAGATACAATTAAGGAGATTGATGATAATAGTATTGTGCTTTCCACCCTCCAACGCAATCGGTTGATAGCTGTTCAAACGCCGCAGGCTTTTCCCTTTTTAATGCTAAAAAAAGCGTATGCTCAAGCTGCCATCAAAGGTTTCTTCGCCACTGACGACGCTGCTTTGGTGGAACATATGGGAGAATGTGTCAAAATCGTGGAAGGCTCTTACGACAACATCAAGATCACTACTCCAGGCGATTTGGTACTGGCCGAATCCATATACAAAATACAGAAATAGTGAGGGGACAGATGAATTACCGAATAGGCCATGGATATGATTCTCATCGCTTGGTTAAGGGCAGAAAGTTGGTTTTGGGCGGGGTGAAAATTCAATTTGAGAAAGGGTTAATGGGCCACTCTGACGCGGATGTTCTTTCTCACGCGATAACTGATGCTCTTATCGGGGCGCTTGGCCTTGGTGATATAGGAATGCATTTTCCTGATAACGATCCGGCATGGAAGGGGGCCGATAGTATTTACCTTCTTGGTAAAATGGTTGAAAAGGCGACTGGTATGGGCCTGGAAATCTGTTGGCTCGACACTACAGTGCTGGCCGAAGAACCCCGTATTGCTCCATACATAGACCGCATGAAAGAGAGGCTCTCATCAATCGGAATCTTGCAGGATAGAATCAACATAAAGGCTAAAACCGCTGAAGGCATGGGGCCGATAGGCCGTGGTGAGGGTATGGCGGCCTATGCTGTCTGTCTGCTTGAGAGAACTTCCTTGAACTAGTGATATTTAGAGGTAAACTACCCCCTACCAAAAAATGACATTAATATAGAAATATAGAGATAACCTGTGAAGATGCTTCCTAAAGCAATCCATCAAAGCATAGAAAAGAGATGACTGCGACCCTGTTTTGGTCTGTCTACGGTCTGTTTTCGGTATGTTCTCGGTATGTTCGGGCTTTGGTATTTGACAGTTTGAGCTTAATTATCGGATAATTAATATAGATAGTGTGAATAGATGTCATCTTGCATACTGTAATTTCGACACAAAGAATTATCAATAAGTACTATATTTAACTCAGTATTTAAAAAAAAATCACTTTGGTCGATATTATAAATAGAAATGGTAGGAAGATATTTTTTTAAGGAGAAAATGTTATGTTGGAAGTAACTAAAATTGCACAGGATATGTTGACCGGCTACTTGAAAGAGCAGAACCAATCTTCGCCGCTCAGAGTGTATCTTTCCGGTGGCTGAGGTGGACCCTCTTTGGGTCTGGCTCTGGATGAGCCAAAAGACAGTGACAAGGTATTTGAATTCGACAACCTAAAATTCGTAGTGGAGGAGAAACTGCTGAGTTCTCTGGGAAAACTCACAATTGATCATGTAGATGATGGTTCCCGCTCTGGTCTTGCTATAACCTCAGAGAATCCAGTAGGCAGTAAGCCTGCAGAAAACAGTTGTGGCACATGTAAGTGTTAAGCAGCCATAAGCATTTTTAATAAAAAACCGGGCCGTTGAAATAAAAGCCCGGTTTTTTTTTGCGGTGTAGGCCTTAACCACACAGGCTATCTCTGATCTTTTTAGTTTTGGCCCTACCAGGTTAGGGCTTGCGAAAAGATAAAATTATTTTACGAATTCGTCACTTTTCGCTAAGCGCTTTTCTGCACTCCTCTTCAAGCATTGCCTTTTCGATTCCGGAATCTATGAAATCCCACGGCAGGGGTTCTTTAAATTCTATCCTTCTGTGAGCGTAAATATCCGGGTTAATTCCGGCCCGCAGTGATGACTTCCTCCAGTCGCCGCTTTTGCCCTGGCTTGTGGCTATCTCTTCTATGGCTCGCGAAACCCTGCGGTCACCTCTTGAAAGAAACGCTTCAATGCAGGAGGTTTTGGGCGGGTCATGCACAACTGTAATGCCGGTTATGCCTTTTAACAACTCTTTGATGCGAGCAAGTTTTTTCTTAAGTGTTTTCTCCTCTTCCATGGCCATCCACTGAAATGGAGTCAAGGGCTTTGGGACAAAACAGCTTATAGACAGAACAATGGTTCCTCCTTTTCGCATACTTCTGATCTTTGCGGCAAGCTTGGCAATGGCATCTACATCAGATGTGGTTTCGGTTGGAAGGCCAATCATGAAATATAGGCGTAGTTGGGATATTCCCCGGGCAAGTATCAGGTCTGCGGCTTCAAGTATACTCATTTCTGTAAGATGCTTTTTCACAACCCTGCGCATGCGTTCGGAGCCGGCCTCGGGCGCAATCGAAAGGCTTTTTTGACCTTTATCGGTCAGGACTTTTATCAACTCTTTGCTTCTGCCCCAGGCACGAAGGGAGGATATCGAAAAATTCACCGTGCCAGAGCGTATTAGATCATCGATTCCCCGGTAGTCCGACATGGAAGGTCCCACAAGTCCGACCTTCGGAAATCGCTTAGACGCCTCCCGGATCATCTCATCTAAAACTTCCCGGCTACGAAACCTGACCGGTCGGTAGGCATGCGAGGCAACACAGAATCTACACGACCAAGGGCAGCCCCGCATGCCTTCGATAAGACACATCCGCGAAAACTCCGCATCTGTTGTGTTTATTGTGCTTATAAGCCTGGTTTCGTCAAGGTCTGCTGGCAAGCCTTTTTTTACCAGTGCGGGAGCATTTTCAAGGGGAAATTTAGAAAGAAATGAGTTGTTATTGTTACTGTTACTGTTACTGTAAATCTCCCGGTAGAGTGAGGGCACATATATGCCTTCTATGCCGGATAACTCAGAAAGCAGTGAGCGTCTTTGCAAGCCGATTGAATCAAGAGATGTCAGAAAGATTGGTAGGCTTTTTTCGGCCTCGCCTATAAAAATCACGTCGAAGAAATCCGCCATTGGCTCGGGGTTGTAGGCAGTACATATTCCTCCAAGAATCAACAGCGGATGGCGTTCTGTCCGATCGGCGGCCCGTTTTGGAATACCGGCCAGGTCAAGGATGCGAAGAATATTGGGATAGTCGTTTTCATATGAAACCGAGAAGGCCACTACATGAAAATCGGTAAGTGGTCGCTGCGACTCCATGCTCATAATCGGAGAGTTCGAGCGGAGGTGTTCTTCCAAATCGCTGTTGTCAGGCAGAAAGACGCGTTCACAGACCACATTGGTCTGCGAGTTAAGAAGACCGTAAATACCTTGAAATCCCAGGTTGGACATGCCGACCCGGTAGAGATTCGGATACGCAAGAGCTATATTTATCCGACCGCCTGGGTCCTTGAAAACTGTACCGGACTCGCGCTTGAGAACGGCTTGTATTTTATTTTTAAGCCTGCGGCTCATTGTCTATAGCAAGGTCAGGACCACAGTTTTGCCTCGATTTCAGACAGCAGGGGAAAAAGGGTTTTACCTTTAAGTGTTGATATCCCAAGCGCACTAAAACGTGAGCAGAGACTTTCCGCCGTATCAGAAGATACCAGATCGATTTTATTAAAGATCAGCATTGAAGGTTTATCCGCTAATCCCAACTCGGACAGAATGTTTTCGACAGAGGCTATATGAGATTCGAATCTTGGGTTGCCTATATCAACCAAATGCAGCAGGAGATCTGCGTCCTCCATTTCTTCAAGGGTGGCCTTAAATGCGTTAAAAAGATCCTTGGGCAGATCGCGTATAAAGCCTACGGTGTCTGTTATAATTACATCCCGCTCCTTTGGAAAGCGCAGCCTTCTGCTTGCGGTATCCAGAGTGGCGAACATCTTTGACTCAACATAGGTGCTACTTTTTGTGAGCGCGTTAAGAAGTGTGGATTTCCCGGCGTTTGTATATCCCACAATTGAAACAATTGGTATGCCGGTGCGGGCCCGCTTTGCCTTTCTCTGTTTTCTGGCTTTTGAGATCGCTTTGAGTTGTTTTTCAAGAAGACTCAGCCGATCGCGGACACGCCGCCTGTCCACCTCCAGTTTCATCTCGCCAGGTCCCCTGCCCCCTATTCCCCCCATAAGCCGGGACATTGCCGTGCCTTTTCCGGCAAGCCTCGGCAGCCTGTATTGAAGCTGCGCAAGCTCCACTTGAACCTTTCCCTCGCGGCTATGAGCCCTTCTTGCAAAAATATCCAGAATTAGCTGGCTTCTGTCTATTACCTTCAGTTCTGTAGCCTCTGCAATTCGCTTTCCCTGGGCCGGAGTGAGATCCTGGTCAAATACGATAACAGTCGCCCCAATTTGCATGGCACGTATAATAATGTCTCTCAATTTGCCTGTTCCCAGAAGGTGCCTTGGATCTATCCGCGCAGGTCTTTGGATTATTCGGTCAAGGACGGCAATATTGCTCGAATTTACCAGTTCCTCCAGCTCGTTAATCGATTCCTCCTGACGCCATCTGGGACCTGTGCTGACCGAAATCAGTATTGCACGTTCGTCATTCTTTTCTCCGGGTTTCTCGAATATACGCGTTTTACGCTGCATCTCTTCTTCGCGTGCTTCGATGAACGATTTGAAGTCGAGTGAGACATTGTGGAAATCCTCGGCAGGAAGAATATCATATACGTCACCTTGCCCTTGTCCTGGTTTCAGTACACCGATATGAATTTTGCCAGGCAGTCCCTGGTCGTCCAGAACTCCTATGGCTGCGATAAGATCCAGCCGCAGAAGCGCCAGGTCGGTGAAGTCGTCCTGACTGAGGGGTTCGCCTTTAAGATGTGTGTGAATAAGGCGGAGTCCCCGAAGAAGTTTTTGACCCGGGGCATACTCTTTTAGGTCGGGCAGGAAGAGGCCTGTTGCATCGCCAACAATCACATGGCTGATACGTCCGCTTCTGGTTATCATAAGGCCTACCTGTCTGTTAAGCCTGATTGAGAGCTGTGTTATTGCTCTGGCTGCTTCAGGAGAGATTATCGATTGAACCGGAATCTTTCTGCGGTAAAGACGTTCCAGTTCTTTCAGGTAGGCCGATTTTAAGCCAGAGAGATTACCGTGGAGCATTCAATCTTTGTTCTTAGTGTATTCTTCATCACCAGGGTAGTGACGCAGGCTGGATACGACAAGTAGGCATATACCGATTGTTAACGCAGAGTCGGCTACGTTAAAGGCAGGCCAGTACCACTGGCCCACGTGAAGGTAGACAAAGTCGGTGACATAACCCCGGGAAATCCTGTCGATCATATTGCCCAATGCGCCTCCTAGCACACTCGCCATGATCAAGCGGTCTTTTTTAACTTTGATAATATAGATAACTATAGCGGCTGCGGCAACTATGGAGATAGTTATGAAAAACAGGTTGCCCATTGACGCGAACAGACCAAAAGCTGCACCTTTGTTGCGGAAGTGAACGATGTCCAGAAACGATGTTATATGAATCTTTTCGTACAGCGCCATGTGAGTTCGTATCCAGTGCTTTGTGCCCAGATCAAAAAGCAGGACGGCGGCAACGATTATAGCGGGTAGGGTGGGTTTTCTCACAATTGTTTAACAGTATGCAAAGTACAAAGTAAAGAGTACAAACAAGTATTAAGATTTGGCGACAGGATTTTCGCCAGGTGTAGGGTAAACTCTGTTTATGGCCTGCTCCAGGTCAGTGATGGTAAAAGGTTTTTCAACAAATCCGTCAGCGCCCAGGTTTGCCAGAAAATGTGTGTTGTAATTCATGAAAAAGCCGCTGATGATAATGACCTTAAGTTCAGGCCTTTTTGATTTGATTATAGGGAGCGCAACATTGCCATGCAGTTTTTTCATTACCATATCCAGTAAGACAATATCCACACTATCTCCGTGGTCTGTAATAAAATCAACAGCTTCGATGCCGTCCGACACAGCTGTTACAACAGGCATGCCTAGTTCATGGAGGAGAGTGATAAGCATTTCCCGTACAGCATCGTCATCGTCTACAACTAAAATCCGTGGCAGGCGCTGGTTATGTAGGGTTAGATCCATTATGTCCTTCCATTCTCTCTCTTATTAATATTTATAATAATACCACTCAGCTATTATCCGAGACAATATAAAACCTACCATTTTAGTGATAGTTTGGGCAAATGGAATTTTGTATCTGAATATTATAACCACGAAGAAAATTAATAAAACGAAGAAAGCATTATAAAACAAGTAGATATAAAGTTCTTTGTGATCTTGGTTCCCTTTCGTGTTTATAATAGTTCGTTTATAATTAAACTTGAATTTAAGGGGCAACCTGGTGAGGTATAGAAGATGAGTCTTGGCAGTCATGGTGAGGAGTTCGGGAAGTTGTTTCTTATAAAGAGAGGCTATAAAATCATTGAGCAAAATTACACCACTCCGCTTGGGGAGATAGATATTATAGCACGTGATGGAGACACCTTAGTCTTTGTGGAGGTAAAGACACGTGAGAGTGGAAGGTTTGGCCGTCCTTTCGAGGCGGTGGACCGGCGAAAGCAGAGGAAAATAGCCAACGTAGCTCTTTTATATCTTAAACGTTTTCGCGAACTACCTGCGTGCAGATTTGATGTTTTAAGTATAAGTCTTTCGGGTGTTGCCGGAGACCTGAGAGCCGAATTGATCCAAGATGCTTTTGAGGCGCCTTAAAAAGCTTTGAAAATCTCTATAGTTATGCCGGTCTTAAACGAAGAGACGATCTTAAACGATACTCTTTTAGCTTTGTCAGCCTTGTCTATGTCGGATAAGGATGAATTAATTGTGGTCGACGGTGGAAGTTCCGATATGACTGTGAAGACCGCCTCGGTCTATACTAAAAAAAAAATAAAAAATCTAAAAATTCTAAATGGACCGCAGGGGCGGGCGAGGCAGATGAATCTCGGGGTCAAAGCAGCAGCCGGTGATGCTCTGCTTTTTCTGCATGCTGATTGCCGTCTCTCCCCAGGTGCTTTAGACGAGATTCGAAAGGTGCTTTCGAATCAGAATGTGGTTGCTGGTGCCTTTGATATACAGATAGATCCTTCCTGTTTAAAGTACCGATGGATTTCCCGGTCTGCCAACCGCCGATCCCGGCTTACCGGAATAGCTTACGGCGATCAGGGAATTTTTATGCGAAAAAAAACTTTTGAGGCGATAGGGGGCTACGCCGACATCCCCTTAATGGAAGATATTGATCTTTGCTGCAGGCTTAAGTCGTTCGGAAAAATATATTTTGTTGAGCTTCCCATATATCCTTCTGCAAGACGGTTTGAGAGCCAGGGCGCCTTTCTCACGGTTATCCGTGACGGCATACTGGCATTCAGCTATGCAGTGCTGGGTGCCGACCCCGCATGGCTTGCCAGGTACTACCGCGATGAACGATAAATATAAACATATATATATAAATAGGAAATACTCCAGACCGGTTCTTATTGTCTTTACCAAAGCGCCGATGCCAGGCAGGGTGAAAAGCCGACTTATGCCACACCTGACTCCCAGGCAATGCGCTGCGCTTCAGGAGGCGTTTATTCAAGACATTATGGCTAAGTTTTTAGTGGTCGGTTTTTCCGAGCGGCAGAACGTGGATGTAGTGATCTGTCATGCTCCTGATGAGGCTTCTTCGTATTTCACTCATTTCGGAGTAGATCTTTTTCCTCAAGGAAGTGGTGATATCGGGGAGAGGATGTACCGCTGTCTGAGTCGGGTTGTTTCTATGGGAGCGCCAAAGGTTTTTTTAATAGGTTCAGATACTCCTCATCTCGATCCTGTAGAGCTGAACCATGCCCTGATAGCTCTTGATTCTGTGGAAAAGCCAG
>VAPH01034570.1_pt1 | contig 25343 bp, 22 predicted proteins | sample 3393861 | NCBI WGS metagenome assembly VAPH01 (sample SAMN08290439, study PRJNA428436) | hydrothermal vent metagenome | isolation source: Deep-sea hydrothermal vent chimney | place: Atlantic Ocean: South-mid Altantic Ridge | reverse complement strand
TAGGCTAGCGTGACGCCATGCCCGAACCGCCCGAAGTCGAAACCGTCGCGCGACTTTTTATTGTGCCCGCCGTCAGCGGTGCTGTAGGGTCCGCTGGAAACCAGTTCCTGGAATATGAATGAAACACCTGCCGCGCATCGCCTCGGTTTTATCAATGGCCCTTTTGTCCGCCCTTTTCGTCTTCGGCCCGGCCATGGCCGAAGACGGCAAGGCCGTTCACGCCGCCGCCTATGTCAGCGGCATCGAGGACCTGCCGTTGATGGACGGCCTGACCGAGGCGCCGGGCGGGGCGCTCGTTTTCGATACGCCGGGCGGCAGGATCGTCGAGGCGTATGCTTATGGCGCCTTGTCGCGGCGCGAGGTCCTTGATTTTTACGCCGCCACGCTGCCTCAGTTGGGCTGGAAGCGGATCCAGGACGCGGCCTTCAGCCGGGAAAATGAAATTCTCAGGTTGGAATTCACGGCCCTTGACGCCATGTCTGGGAAAGGGCCGGGCGTTTCGGTCCGCTTCGCCCTGTCGCCGGGCGCGGCTATGAGCCGGTAATTCAGATCCTTTAGGAGCAGTATCATGGCTTTCGAGAACATCATCACCGAAAAACGGGGAGAGGTCGGCCTGGTAACCCTTAACCGGCCGAAAGCCATGAACGCCTTGAACCAGGCCTTGATGGCCGAATTGGCCCAGGCCTTGAGCGCCTTCGAGGCCGACGGCGATATCGGCGCCATCGTGCTCGCCGGTTCGGACAAGGCTTTCGCCGCCGGCGCCGACATCAAGGAAATGCAGGACAAGACCTTCGTCGAGGCCTATCTCGACGACTTCATCACCAAGGACTGGGAATGCGTCGCCGCCTGCCGCAAACCGGTCATCGCCGCCGTGGCGGGCTATGCTTTGGGGGGCGGTTGCGAGGTCGCCATGATGTGCGATGTGATCCTGGCCGCCGACAACGCTAAATTCGGCCAGCCGGAAATCACCCTCGGCGTCTTTCCCGGCGCCGGCGGAACCCAGCGGCTGACCCGGCAGATCGGAAAGTTCAAGGCCATGGAAATGATTTTAACCGGACGGATCATGAAAGCCGACGAGGCCGAAAGGGCCGGGCTGGTCAGCCGGGTCGTGCCCTTGAGCGACTTGGTGGACGAGGCGGTTAAAACGGCCCAGTCCATCGCCGACCTGTCCCGCCCCGCCGTCCTGATGGCGAAAGAGGCCGTCAACCGGGCCTTCGAGACCACCATGGGCGAGGGAATCCGTTTCGAACGCCGCCTGTTCCATGCCGCTTTCGCGACCGAGGACCAAAAAGAGGGCATGGCCGCTTTCTCCGAAAAGCGCCAGGCCAGGTTTTCCAACAAGTAAACCGAGTCCTTATCCGGGCCTTTCCGGGCTTGACGCCCGTCCGCGCGGGCACTATAAGCCAGCCTTCGTTTAAAAGAGCGCGTTCCGGCGGGAAGGCGAAGAAGGATTTATATCAAGATGGCAAACCATGCATCGGCCAAGAAGCGCATTCGCCAAACCGAGCGGCGGACGGCGGTCAACCGGATTCGGCTCAGCGCCATCCGGACCTACCTGCGCAAGGTCGAGGAAGCCATTGACGGCGGCGACAAGGCCGAGGCCGAGGCCGCCTTTCGCGAGGCCCAGCCCCAGATGATGCGCGGCGCCCAGAAGGGTGTCTTTAAACGCAATACGGCCTCGCGCAAACTTTCCCGTCTGTCCGGGCGCATCAAGGGAATGCCCGCCTGACCGAGATCGCGTCTTATGTGTTATATGAAACCGCGTCTTTTCCGGGACGCGGTTTTTTTATGTCCTCGCTCCCCCCTCCCTTGTTTCCAAAGCGCCATGTCAAGGGATTTTTTTCGACGTTCCCCATTCGATCTCGTTGCAAGAAAGGCTCCCGCTCTGTAATCTAAGGGTCGTCGGCAGGTTATGTGACGTGGTTTGGAAAAGTTCTCGCCAAATATCCGGCGCGCCGCAACTAATATAAAAACAGTTTAATGCTTGGCCCTGAGTGCGGTTATTCGGTAACGCTTAAGCATTGGTGCGGGGAGGGTGGATGAAATCAGTTCATCCAAATGTATACGAGAGCCCCGGATTGAGGGTCTTGTATAATTGTTAATTGCATTTTCCCGCGACGGGCCGGTTTGGTTTAAGCGGGGTTACATTGGTGGTTTTATGGGGGGGTTCTTTCATTTTGGTTTGACGGCGAAGTTTAAGGGCCGGGGTCGAAATTGAAGGAAGCGGAGCCCAGGGGCAAGGGTGTATAAGGATGGGCAACGGGGCGCTCGAAGGCCATTTGGAAGAACAATGGACGCGGATCAGCGGTTTGTTGCGCGCCGAAATCGGTGAAGCCGCCTATCAAAGTTGGCTTAAGCCGATGACCCCGCGCGAGATCAGCGGCGGCCAAGTAAAAATTTCCGTTCCGACGCGGTTCATGCGCGATTGGGTCATCGCCCATTACGCCGACCGGCTTCAGGCCCTTTGGGAGGTGGAGGACGACACGGTCCACGCCGTCGACGTCTTCGTTCAGCCGGAACGTTCTCAACCGGCGGCCAAGAAGGCCGGGGCTAAGAACAAGACGGCGACGTTAAGGGAGGCCGCCGCTCGTTCCGCCGTTCCCGTCAACGGCGAAAACTATTGCACGGAAATCAGCGCTCCCCTGGACCCCCGTTTCACCTTCGAGCGTTTCGTCGTCGGCAAGCCCAACGAATTCGCCTACGCCGCCGCCTCGCGCGTCGCCGAGGCCGCCTCGGTACCGTTTAATCCCCTGTTCCTCTATGGCGGGGTGGGGCTTGGCAAGACCCATCTGATGCACGCCATCGCCTGGGATATCCGCCGGCGCGACCCTTCGCGTACGGTTATTTACCTTTCCGCCGAGAAATTCATGTACCGGTTCATCCGGGCGCTCCGCGAACAGAACACGGTCGATTTCAAGGAACAATTCCGGTCCGTCGATGTGCTCATGATCGACGACGTCCAGTTTATCGGCGGCAAGGAATCGACTCAGGAAGAATTTTTCCATACCTTCAACGCCCTGGTCGACCAGGGCCGCCAGATCGTCATCTCCGCCGACAAGTCGCCGTCCGACCTGGAAGGCATGGAGGACCGCCTCAGGTCCCGCTTGAATTGCGGCCTGGTGGCTGACATTCACGCCACCACCTACGAATTGCGGCTCGGCATCCTTCAATCCAAGGCCGAGCAAATGGACATAGAGGTGCCGCGCAAGGTCATGGAGTTCCTGGCCCACAAGATCACGTCCAACGTGCGCGAACTGGAAGGGGCCTTGAACCGGGTCGTGGCCCATTCGCAACTGGTCGGCCGGGAGATCAATCTCGAATCCACCCAGGAAGTCCTGCACGACCTGTTGCGCGCCAACGACCGGCGCGTCACCATCGAGGAAATCCAGAAACGGGTCTCGTCGCACTTCAACATCCGCATTTCCGACATGCATTCGGCCCGGCGCGCCCGGTCCGTGGCCAGGCCGCGCCAGGTGGCCATGTATCTGGCCAAACAGCTCACCTCGCGGTCCCTTCCCGAGATCGGGCGCAAGTTCGGCAACCGCGATCACACGACGGTCATGCACGCCGTTAAAAAGGTCGATGAGCTGCGCGAGATGGACCAGACCTTCGCCGAGGACGTGGAGCTTCTGCGCCGGATGCTCGAGGGCTGAGGCGGCCCTTCTAAAAAACCCCGGGGATAAAGCCCCGGGAAGTTAGAAAAAGCTTCGATATCCAGTCTCTCTTGTTATAATGCCGGGTTCCTTTCAGGGGATGTCCTTGTCGGGGGGGCTACTTTAAGAACCCACTGTTTCGCATCGGGGTCTTTCCGGGCAGAAGGTTGAAGTGTCCGGGTTGGCCGACTGCGCGGAACGAGAAGAGAGAATTGAATAAGACACGCCATGAAACTGACGATCGAACAAGCCGCACTCCTTAAATCCCTGGCCCATGTCCAAAACGTGGTCGAGCGCCGCAACACCATTCCGATCCTGTCCAACGTGCGCCTGGACGCCGAAAATGGACGCCTCGGCCTGAACGCCACGGATATGGATCTGGAAATCGTCGAGTCCGTCGGGGCCGGCGTCGAGGAGTCCGGGTCGACCACGGCCCCCGCCCATACCCTTTTCGATATCGTGCGCAAGCTGCCCGACGGCTCGCAGATAAAATTGGAAAACGACGAAAGCGAGGGGCTTCTTATCCTAAAGTCGGGCCGGTCGCGCTTTTCCCTCGCCTGCCTTCCGAGCGGAGACTTTCCCGTCATGTCCGGCGGGGAAATGTCCCATTCTTTTCATCTTCCGGCGGGGGATCTGCGGACCCTTATCGAACGCGCCAAGTTCGCCATTTCCACCGAAGAGACCCGCTATTACCTCAACGGCGTCTACCTGCACGCGGCCGAACGCGACGGCGTCGCCGTTCTGCGCGCCGTGGCCACGGACGGACACCGTTTGGCCAGCGTTGAGGCGCCCTTGCCCGAAGGGGCGGAGGGCATGCCCGGCGTCATCGTGCCGCGCAAGACGGTGACGGAGCTTTATAAATTGATCGAGGAATCGGCGGACGAGATCGCCGTTTCCCTGTCCGAGAGCAAGATCAGGTTCGATTTTGACAGCGCGACCCTGACCTCGAAACTCATCGACGGCACCTTCCCCGACTATGAGCGTGTGATCCCCACCGGAAACGACAAGAACCTGGAAGTGGACTGCAAGCTCTTCGCCGCGGCCATCGATCGCGTATCGGCCATATCGAGCGAGAAATCCCGGGCGGTGAAACTCAGCCTATCGGATGGCCTCATGGTGCTCTCGGCAAGCAGCCCCGACCAGGGCAGCGCCACCGAAGAGATCGAAGTGTCCTATCAAGGCGAAAGCCTGGAGATCGGGTTCAACTCCCGTTATTTGCTCGATATCGCCCATCAGATCGAAGGGGGGTCGGCCCGGCTCAGCCTCGCCGACGCCGCCTCGCCGACGATCCTCCGCGAGACCGACGACGACAGCGCGCTCTATGTGCTCATGCCCATGCGCGTTTGACGCCGCCGTTACCCAAGGGGCCGTCGTGTGCGCCGCGCAAGAGGGCCCGCTTCCGCATTTTAGGCAAAAGGGACATCACCCTGATCGGTTCACAAGGATTGGCTTTGGACGAAACCTTCCCGACGGCGGCCGCCGAGACCGGGTCGCTTCATGTCGCCCGCCTGACCCTGACCAACTTCCGCAGCTATTCCCGCCTCAGGCTCGACGCCGCGGCGGGCGTGGTCGTCCTGACCGGGCCCAACGGGGCCGGGAAGACCAATCTGCTCGAGGCGCTTTCCTTCCTCGCGCCGGGCAGGGGGCTGCGGCGAACGCGCCTCTGCGCCGCCGTGCGCCGTGGGATGGAAGGTGACGCCCGGACCTGGGCGGTGGCGGCGCGGATTGAAACCGGGGACGGGCCGGTCGATATCGGGACCGGATTGGAAGCAAAAGATGGGGGGCGCGAGAGGCGCGTCGTCCATATCGACGGGACGGCGGTGAAATCCCAGGCCGCCCTCGCCGATTACGTGAGTGTTCAATGGCTGACGCCGCAAATGGACCGCTTGTTTCAGGAAGGGCCGTCGGCCCGCAGGCGGTTCCTGGACCGGTTGGTTTTCGGCTTCGATCCGGCCCATGCGGGCCGCGTATCGGCGTATAATCACGCCATGCGGGAACGCTCAAGGCTTCTCGCGACCCGTCGCCGCGAGCCCGAATGGCTAACGGCCCTGGAAGACACCATGGCCTCGAAAGGCGTCGCCGTGGCCGCCGCGCGGAGCGAATTGGCGGCCCGTCTGGATGACTTTTGCGTCACGGCCCCGGGCTCTTTCCCCCGGGCCGGGATCGAGGTTTGCGGGGCCGTGGAATCCTGGCTCGGCGAAGGTCCGGCCCTGGTCGCCGAAGACAGGCTGCGTGCGGCCCTCGCCCGTTCCCGTGGAAAAGACGCCGAAACCGGCGGCGCGGAAGCGGGGCCGCACAAAAGCGATATGAAGGTCCGGCATCTGGAGAAGGGCCGCGAGGCCGGGATTTGTTCGACGGGAGAGCAAAAAGCCTTGCTGATCTCCCTCGTTCTCGCCGGCGCCCGGATGCAGGCCCAAGAGCGGGGCGCGCCGCCTTTGCTGTTGCTGGACGAAGTGACGGCGCATCTGGACAGCGAAAGGCGCGAGGCCCTTTTCGGAGAGATCGAAGATCTCGGCGCGCAGGCCTGGATGACCGGAACCGACGCCGCCCTGTTCGCCCCGCTTAACGGCGACACCCTTTTCCTAAGGGTTGAAGATTCCCGCATAACACACTGAAACAGAATATAAAAAGATTTGGACCTATGATGAGCGAAGACAACACCGAAGACCCCGCCGAAACGCCCAGGGCTGACGACGCCTACGATGCCGACTCCATCAAGGTTCTGCGGGGCCTGGAGGCGGTGCGCAAACGCCCGGGCATGTACATCGGGGACACCGATGACGGGTCCGGCCTGCACCACATGGTCTACGAGGTCGTCGACAACGCCATAGACGAGGCCCTGGCGGGCCATTGCGACCATGTGGATGTGACCCTGAACGCCGATGGGACGGTGAGCGTCACCGACAACGGCCGGGGCATTCCCGTCGATATCCATGCCGAGGAAGGCGTCTCGGCGGCCGAGGTCATCATGACCCAGCTCCATGCCGGGGGTAAGTTCGACCAGAATTCATACAAGGTTTCCGGCGGCCTGCACGGGGTCGGGGTTTCCGTGGTCAACGCCCTGTCCGATTGGATGGACCTGGTCATCTGGCGCAACGGCAAGGAACATTTCGTCCGTTTCCGCGACGGCGAGGCCGAGGAACCCCTTAAGGTCGTCGGCGACGCGCCCCTTGTGGACGGTGCGCCCTTGACCGGCACCCAAATCACCTTCATGCCGTCTCCTTCCACCTTCACCATGCTGGAGTTCGATTTTCCGACCCTGGAGCACCGGCTGCGTGAATTGGCTTTCCTCAATTCGGGCGTCGGCCTGATCCTTACCGACGCCCGCCACGTCGATCCGCAAAAGGTGGAGCTGCGTTACGACGGCGGTCTGCAGGCCTTCGTGGCCTACCTGGACCGTTCCAAGAATGCGCTTCACGAGAACTGCATCTCGGTCAAGGGAGAGCGCGACGGAACCGTTGTCGAACTGGCCATGCAATGGAACGACAGCTATCACGAAACCACCCTTTGCTTCACCAACAACATCCCGCAACGGGACGGCGGCACCCACATGGCCGGTTTCCGCGGCGCCCTGACCCGGACCATCAACGCTTATGCTTCGGCCAGCGGCATCGCCAAGAAGGAAAAGGTCGGCATCACCGGGGACGATTCGCGCGAGGGGCTGACCTGCGTCCTTTCGGTCAAGGTTCCGGACCCGAAGTTCTCGTCCCAAACCAAGGATAAGCTTGTTTCTTCCGAGGTCCGCCCGGTGGTCGAGGGCGTCATCGGCGAACAATTGGAGCAATGGTTCGAGGAGCACCCCGGCGAAGCCAAAAAGGTCATCGGCAAGATCATTGAGGCCGCCGCCGCCCGCGAGGCCGCGCGCAAGGCCCGCGAACTGACGCGCCGCAAAGGCGCGCTCGACATCGCTTCCCTGCCCGGCAAGCTGGCCGACTGCCAGGAACGGGACCCGGCCCGGTCTGAAATCTTCATCGTCGAGGGCGATTCCGCCGGGGGCTCGGCCAAGCAGGGCCGGGCGCGGGCCAACCAGGCGATCCTGCCCTTGCGCGGCAAGATACTCAACGTGGAACGGGCCCGTTTCGACAAGATGCTGAGCTCGGCGGAAATCGGGACGTTGATCGCGGCTCTCGGCACGGGCATCGGCCCGGACGAATTCAACGCCGATAAATGCCGCTACCACAAGATCATCATCATGACCGACGCCGACGTGGACGGCAGCCACATCCGCACCTTGCTGTTGACCTTCTTCTACCGCCAAATGCCCGAGCTTATCGAGAGGGGCTATCTTTATATCGCCCAGCCGCCGCTCTACCGGGCCAAGCGCGGCAATTCGGAAGTCTATCTGAAGGACGACGCGGCCCTGGAAGGCTACCTGTTCAACGCCGCCATCGATGAAGGCACCGTGTTCACCGCTCACGACGGCGTCCAGGTGGCCGGCCCGGACCTTCGCGAACTCGTCGAGGAGGCGCGGTCCGTTAAAATCCTGCTCGAAGGCCTGTCCGGCCATGTGCCCATGCGGGCGGTGGAGCAAGCCGCGATCGCGGGCGCGCTCAACCCGAGGATCCTTTCGGACAAAACCCACGCGAAAGGGGCCGCCGACTATATCGCCGCCCGGCTCGACGCCCTCGAGGGCGATATCGAGCGCGGCTGGCGCGGCAGGGCGCTCGACGACGGCGGCCTGGAATTTTCCCGCACCCTGCGCGGCGTCGGCGAAACATTCACCATCGACGGCGCGCTGATTAGCAGCGCCGAGGCCCGAGGCCTGGACCGGAAGGCGGCTAAATTCCAGAAACTTTACGCCAAGCACGGCAGCCTCGGCGTCAAGGACAAGGATTACGTCATCACCGGGCCCGTCTCCCTGGTCGACACGGTGATGCTCCTGGGCCGCAAGGGCGTGGGCATGCAGCGCTACAAGGGCCTGGGCGAGATGAACCCCGGCCAGCTGTGGGAGACGACGCTCGACCCCAACGCGCGCACGTTGCTGCAGGTCCGCGTCGCCCACGCCGACGCCGCCGAGGAGGTCTTCTCGACCCTCATGGGCGATATGGTCGAGCCGCGGCGCGCCTTCATCCAAAGCAACGCGCTGAAGGTCGCCAACCTGGACGTCTAATCCGACAAGTTGAAATGTCCTCGGATGGGCGCGGATGACCGCATCCGTCTACGAATGACCACATTTGTCCACGTTTCGCTTCAATGCCCGAGATTTTTTCCACGGGGGGTTGAAACGGGCTTGGGCGAGACAATATGTTTAAAAAAAACACTTCTAAAAAAAATTGCTTCCAAAACGTGTTTAAACTAATAGTGTCTCCGTGAATTTACATTATGCTAATTCTATTTCCTATCCTTGAGTTTACCCCCTCGTAAATCCAAGAGGAGCCCATCGATGTCCCAAACCGGTTCCGCCGTCTCCATCGAGCCCCAATACAACGAAGATGTCGTTCGCAAGTTTGTCGTCGCCGCGACCATTTGGGGCGTCGTCGGGTTTTCGGTCGGCGTCTTCATCGCCCTGCAACTGGCTTTCCCCGTCTTGAACCTGGATCTGGAGTGGACCACTTTCGGCAGGCTTCGCCCCGTGCACACGTCGGCCGTTGTCTTCGCCTTCGGCGGCTCGATCCTGATCGGGTCCAGCCTTTATATCGTCCAGCGAACCTGCAGGACGCCCCTGTTCGGCGGGCCCAAAGTGGCCAACTTCATTTTTTGGGGCTACCAGGCCTTTATCGTCATGGCGGCCAGCGGTTACGTGTTCGGCATCACCCAGAGCAAGGAATACGCCGAACCCGAATGGTATGTGGACCTGTGGCTCGCCATCGTCTGGATCACCTATCTGGTCGTTTTCGCCGGCACGATCGTCAGGCGCAAGGAATCCCACATTTACGTCGCCAACTGGTTCTTCCTGGCCTTCATCCTGACCATCGCCCTCCTTCACATCGTCAACAACGCCGCCCTGCCGGTTTCCTTCACCGGGACCAAAAGCTACATCGTCTGGACCGGGGTCCAGGACGCCCTGACCCAGTGGTGGTACGGCCACAACGCCGTCGGCTTTTTCCTGACGGCGGGCTTCCTCGGCATGATGTACTATTTCGTGCCGAAACAGGCGGAACGCCCGGTCTATTCCTACCGGCTTTCGGTCGTCCATTTCTGGTCGCTGATCTTCCTTTATGTCTGGGCCGGGCCCCACCACCTGCATTACACCGCCCTGCCCGACTGGGAGCAAACCCTGGGTATGACCTTTTCAATCATCCTGTGGATGCCGTCCTGGGGGGGCATGATCAACGGCTTCATGACCCTGTCCGGGGCCTGGGACAAGCTGCGCACCGACCCGATCATCCGTTTCCTGATCACCTCTCTCGGGTTCTACGGCATGAGCACCTTCGAGGGCCCGATGATGGCGATCAAGTCGGTGAACGCGCTCAGCCACTACACCGACTGGACCATCGGCCACGTCCACTCCGGGGCCTTGGGCTGGGTCGCCTTCATCAGCTTCGGGTCCATGTACTACATGGTTCCGAAACTGTGGAAACGCGAACGGCTTTATTCGCTCCGCCTGGTCACGCTGCACTTCTGGATCGCGACCATCGGCATCGTGCTTTACGTCACGTCGATGTGGATTTCGGGAATCATGCAGGGGCTGATGTGGCGGGCCTACGACAAGCTGGGGTTTCTTCAATATTCCTTCGTCGAAACGGTCGAAGCCATGCATCCCTATTACATCATCCGGGCCTTGGGCGGCATCCTGTTCCTGATCGGCGCCTTGATCATGGTCTACAACCTGTGGAAAACGACCAGGGGCGAGCTTCGCGACGAACCGGTGTTGGGAAAACCCGCCCCGGCGCCCGTGACGGCGTCCGCCGCCGGCGCCGGTTGAGGGAGAACGGATCATGCAGGAAAAATTCGAAAAGAACGCCTTTCTTCTCATCATCGGCATCGTCGTCACGGTGTCTATCGGCGGCTTGGTTCAACTGGTGCCGCTCTACACCATGGACTCGACCATCGAAAAGGTGGACGGCATGCGGCCCTATTCGCCGCTGGAGCTGGCCGGGCGCAATATCTACGTTCGCGAGGGCTGCTATCTTTGCCATAGCCAGATGATCCGCCCCTTCCGCGACGAGGCGGAACGTTACGGCAACTACAGCCTGGCGGCGGAAAGCATGTACGACCGGCCCTTCCAGTGGGGATCGAAAAGGACCGGCCCCGATCTGGCCCGGGTCGGCGGCAAGTACTCCAACGACTGGCACGCCGCCCATTTGACCGATCCCCGCAGCGTGGTTCCTGAATCCATCATGCCCGGCTATCCCTTCATGGCGAAACGCAAGCTTGCCTTCGACAACGCCGCCGAGCACCTGAAAACCCTCGCCACCCTGGGCGATCCCTACAGCGAAGACCAGATCGCCAACGCCGCAAAGGATTTGCAAGCCCAGGCCACCGGGGGCGACGGCGTCGATGAAATGCTGGAACGTTACCCCAAGGCCCAGGTCGGGGACTTCGACGGCGATCCGTCGCGGGTGACCGAACTGGACGCCCTGATCGCCTATTTGCAGATGCTGGGCACGCTGGTGGACTTCACCACGTTCAAGCCCGAAATGGCGCGGCGCTAGGAAGGAGTGGATTATGGATGATTGGACGTTGTTTTCCGAAGCGGCGCGGCCGTTCTGGCTGGTTTGGCTGGTGGCGATGTACATAGGCATCGTTTTTTGGGCCTTGCGGCCGGGCAACAAGGCCCGGTTCGATAAAGACGCCTTGATCGTATTCAAGGACGAAGGAAACGGAGGATAAACCATGGCCGAGCCGGAAAAGGACGTCCTTAGCGGCAGGGAAACGACCGGCCATGAATGGGACGGCATCAAGGAACTCGACAATCCCCTACCCCGATGGTGGCTCTATATCATCTACGCCTCCATCGTTTGGTCCATCGGCTATTGGATCGTCTATCCGGCCTGGCCGTCGTTGAACGGTTACACCAAGGGCCTCCTCGGGTACTCGTCCCGCGCCGAGTTTGATAAAACCATGGCCAAGGTCGAGGAAGGCCGCGCCGGCTGGAAATCCCGGCTTAAGGCCGCGTCGGTTTCCGACATCGTCAAGGACCGGGAGCTGTTGGACTACTCCATGGCCGGCGGACGGGCGGTTTTCGCCAACAATTGCGCGCCGTGCCACGGCGCCGCCGGGGCCGGGGGCAGGGGCTATCCCAGCCTCGCCGACGACGACTGGTTATGGGGCGGGGACGTGGAAACCATTTACACGACGATCCGGTACGGCGTGCGCGCGGCCAACGAGGAAACCCGCACCAGCGACATGCCCGTTTTCAGCGCCGAGGACATGCTCAACCCGGGCCAGATCATGGATGTGGCCGATTACGTTGTATCCCTTTCCGGGGGCGAAACGACCGCGGCGGCGAAACGGGGCGAAAGCATTTTCGCCGAGGAATGCTCGGCCTGCCACGGCGAGGACGGACGGGGCTCCCAGGAAGTCGGCGCGCCGAACCTGGCCGACGCCATCTGGCTTTACGGCGGCGGCGCCAAAGCGGTCGCCTCCCAGGTGCGCACGCCTAAGCAGGGCGTCATGCCGGCCTGGGAAAGCCGCCTCGATCCCGTGTCCATAAAACAAGTGAGCGTTTACGTTCATTCACTCGGCGGCGGTAAATAAATCCCCGAAAACAGGATGGAACCCATGAACGAAACACCCCGCACCGGGGCCTGGATACCGTGGATATTCATTATCGGCATGGGGATCGTGGTGGCCGTCAACGGCGGCCTGATCCTGTTGGCCCGGGCCACATGGCCGGGCCTCGTGACCGATAATTATTACGCCAAGGGCATCGATTACAACGAAAACCTGGAAGGCGCGCGCCGCCAAGCCCGGCTCGGCTGGCGGGTCAGGGCGTCCCTGTCCAAGAGGCCCGGCGGCGGCGCCGAAATAGGCGCGCTTTACCGCAACCGGGATGGAACCCCGCTCAAAGGCCTGTCGGTGCGGGCCTATCTTATCCGCCCCGTGAGCGAAGGGGACGACATGGACATCGCCCTTGGCGATAAAGGCCGGGGCCGCTACGGCGCGTCCATCGAAGCGCCCCTGCCGGGCCAATGGGACCTGCGCCTCGTCGCCTTCGACAAGCGAGGCGATGTCCATCAGTCGGTCAGGCGGATGGTGGTGGGCGAGTGAGCGGTAAAATCATTGGAGGGGGGTTCATTCGGCGACGCCCGATTGTTCAGACGGGGGGCTTATTGACAAACGTGTTAGAGAACGAGAATGACATCACCCCCCGATAGCGAAACGGCCCCTCCCCCGACGACGGCCAACCCCCCACCTCTTTACGCGAAACAGGTTAAAATCTACCCGCAACGGGTCAAGGGCCTGTTCCGGAGATTGAAGTGGGCTCTCCTCGGCGTTCTGCTCGGCCTGTATTATCTGATCCCCTGGATCAGGTGGGACCGGGGTCCGGACGCGCCGTCCCAGGCGGTTCTGATCGACATTCAGGGCGGGCGGCTCTATTTCTTCGGGGCCGAAATCTGGCCCCAGGAGGTCTATTACCTGACCGGCCTTCTCATCATCGGGGCGGTCGGACTTTTTCTGGTCACGGCCATGGCCGGGCGGGTCTGGTGCGGGTTTGCCTGCCCGCAAACCGTCTGGACCGACCTTTTCGTTTATGTCGAACGCCTGATCGAAGGCGACCGCAACCGGCGCATGAAGCTCGATAGCGGGCCGGTGACGCTTGCCAAGGTTTTCAGGAAAACGGCCAAGCATGGGGCCTGGTTGGTGATCGCGGCGCTGACGGGCGGGGCCTGGATCTGGTACTTCAACGACGCCTTCACGGTGACGCGCGACCTTTTCACGGGCCGCGCGTCCCTGACCGTTTACGTCTTCGCCGGGCTGTTTACCGGAACGACCTATCTTCTGGCCGGTTTCGCGCGCGAACAGGTCTGTATGTACATGTGCCCATGGCCCCGTTTCCAGGGCGCCATGTTCGACGAGGATTCGCTGATCGTCACCTACGAGTCCTGGCGGGGCGAGCCGCGCGGCAGGGCCAGTAAGGGGGAAAAACGCCGGGAACTGGGCCACTGCGTGGACTGTAATTTGTGCGTCAACGTCTGCCCCATGGGCATAGATATCCGCGACGGCCTGCAGATGGAGTGCATCGGCTGCGCCCTTTGCGTGGACGCCTGCGACGAGGTGATGGACCGCATGGGCTATCCCCGCGGGCTCATCACCTACGATTCCATTTCCAACCAAGAGGCGCGCGAAGCGGGTAAGAAAAAACGTTACCGCCTTCTGCGTCCGCGCACGGTCGCCTATATGCTTATCCTGCTGGTCGTCGGCGGCGTGATGGCGTTTACCATGGCGACCCGGAAAACCCTCGAAATCAACATCCAACGCGACCGCTCCCCCTTGTTCGTCACCCTTTCCGACGGTTCCCTGCGCAACGGGTACACCTTCAAGATTCTCAATATGATCCGCGAGGACCGGACCTTCACCCTGTCCGTGCGCGGCCTGGAAAAGGCCAAGATCAGCGTCATCGGATTCGGACAAGATTGGTCCGACGCCGTGACCTTGCCGGTCAAGGCCGATACGGTGGGGACGTTCCGGGTCTTCGTCCGCGCCCCGCGGCAAAGCCTTTCGGGGCGGAGCAACGAAATGGATTTCCGCCTGATCGAGAAAGGCGGCGATCGGGCGATCGACCAGAAAACCCCGTTCTACGGCCCCAAAAACTGAAGAGTCCCTATGCCGGCCGACCCGATTTGCAGGGGGCGCCGTTTTCCCAGAGCACATAGGCAAGGAAAACGGCGGCGGTTGAAACCGTCACCCCGGCGGGGCCCAGGTCCGGGGCCTTGAGGACGCCTGCGCCGAGCCCCGCAACCAGCAGGCTTATTCTCAGGGCCTGGCCGGGAAAGGACGCCTGGGCGCAATGGGCTAAGTGAATGGCTTGCATGGGCGCGACGAAGAGCAGCAATCCGCCGCCAAGCAAGACCGCCGTTTCGGGAGCGGTCAAGCCCCCGGTGATGCCGTGAAGCACGCCGGCCGCCATGGTCGCCAGCCCGATGTAGATCGGCAGGTGGCCGTAAATGGACAGTTGTCCGGACTTCATTTTTTTGCCCATCAAGGCGTGTTCGAGGGTTTCGAAATAAAGCCACCATACCGAGCCGAGAAGCACGAAGCCGCCGAGACCGGCGGCGATGGACCGCACCGACCACTCGACTTCCTTGGAGCCGGTGACGATGCCCAGAATAGACTCGCCGAGGATAATGATGGAAAGCAGCCCGAGCCGCTCGGGCAGGTGCGAGGAATGGACCGAGACCTTTGAGAGCATTTTTTGTCCGACCCAGGGCGTCGCCATATCCACCAGCAACCCGGCCCCCCACAGGGCGTACATGAGGGGGGGCTCGAAAAAAACCGAAAGAACCCAAAAAAAGACGCCCAACGAGAACCCGGTCAGGAAATGGCCGGAAACGAACCTGAGATCGGGGCGGGCCAGATGGACCCGCAGGTACATAAGCAGGAGGACGGCGCGAACGGCGGCGTAGGAGAGGGCGAAACCGGCCTCCTTGCCCGTCCCGACGCCGCCGATGAAGACGGCCATGAGGATAACCGCCCCCATTTGAAGAAGGGTCAGGAGCCGGTGCGGGGCGTCGTCCGGATCGAAGCGGTTGGCGAAAAGGGTGTGGCCCGTCCAGGCCCACCAAACCGGGACGAAAAGACCGGTGAAGGCCAGGTATTCCTCCGGGGTCAGCCTGCCGCCGGCGGGAGCGGCCAGCAAATGGGTCAGCTTGGCGATGACGACCACGTAGATGAGGTCGTAGAACAGCTCCAGCCATGTCGCGTGGCGGTCCGCCCCTTCGGTTCTCAACTCGAGGCCGCCGGTCATGTTTTTTCGTTTCTCCGGTTGAGGTTCATGGAAGTATTAGTCCAAAAGTACGAACGAAAAATGAACGACCCTGTTTTCCTCCGTATTTATTAAACATGCTCCAGGGTCCCGGGGTGTGGTATCGTTCCCTTTCTCAAGGGACAGGGGGAACGACGCCATGGCGGCGAAAACGCTGGAACAAATCCTCGAAGAACACAGCGCCTGGGGGCGGGGCGGGGGGCAGATCGGTTCGCGCGCCGTTCTCGCCGGAATCGATCTTCGCGACGCCGACCTGGCCGGCGCCGACCTCAGGGCCGCCGATCTGCGCGGGGCCAACCTGACCGGGGCCAACCTTTCGGGCGCCGATCTGCGCGGCGCCAACCTGACCGACTGCGTGCTCCTCAACGCCAACCTCAAGAACGCCCTGATGGCCCAGGTGGATCTGACCGAAGCCGACCTGCGCGGGGCCGACCTGGCCGGGGCCGATCTGGCCGGGGCCGAAATGTGGCGCTGCAACCTCAAGGGCTGCACCATCGAACCCGACGTCCTCCACGACGTGTTGAGCTGCCGTAAACCCTACAGGCCCGCCATCCGTGGCAAACGCCGGGGCTGAACTGCCCTTGCGTTAACTCAATCCTAACCCCGAAGGCGCGATATTTCCGTCCACATGACGGGCGCGCGCGCAAAAGGAACCAAGGGCCGAAAGGCACCCCCTTCCACCCGAACCAAGGGACGGAAGGCGACGCCGCGCCCGGTCCGCAAAAAGGCCCCGCCTGAAAAAGAAACCGGGACGATCAAGGCTTTGGCGAAGTGGACGGCGGTGGCGGCGGTCTGGGGATTGATCGCCTTGACCGCCGTGTTCGCCTGGTATGGCAGCGGCCTGCCCGACGCCGAGGCCGCCCTGAACTCGAGCCGCGGCCCGAGGGTAACCCTGATCGCCGCCGACGGCTCGGAATTGTTCGCCAAAGGCGATCTCTTCGGGATGCCCGTTCGCCTCGCCGACCTGCCCCCTGCCCTGCCCGAGGCCGTGCTGGCCACCGAAGACCGCCGGTTTTATGATCATTACGGCATCGATCCGATCGGCATGGCCCGGGCCCTCTGGGCCAACATGAAGGCCGGCCGCATCGTCCAGGGCGGCAGCACCATCACCCAGCAGGTCGCGAAAAACCTTTTCCTGACGTCGGAACGCACCCTCGGGCGAAAGATCCGCGAAGTCCTTCTGGCCCTTTGGCTGGAGCGGCGCTTTACCAAGGACCAGATCCTGACCCTCTATCTCAACCGGGTTTATTTGGGCGCGGGGACATACGGGGTCGACGCCGCGGCGCGGCGCTATTTCGGAAAATCCGCCCGGCAACTGACCTTGTACGAGGCGGCCGTCCTGGCGGGGTTGCTCAAAGCGCCGTCCCGTTACAACCCGCGGGCCTATCCGGCGCGCTCGGCCAAGCGCACGGCCCAGGTCCTGGCCAACATGGTGGCGGCCGGGAAGATCACCAAGCGAGACGCCGGGGCCGCGAAAAGGACGGGGGCGACGGCGCGCCGGGTTCGGACGGCGGCCAAAAGAAAGCTCAAGGGGCGGTATTTCGCCGACTGGGTGATGGAAAGAATCCCGTCCTTCGTCTCGCCGGGCGACCGCGACTTGGTCGTCGTGACCACCATCGACCCCCGCCTTCAGGCCCTGGCCGAAGAGGCCGCGTCCGGGGCGGCGAAGGGGCCGCAAGCGGCCCTGGTCGCCATGGATACGGACGGCGCGGTCCTGGCCCTGGTCGGCGGCAGGGATTATGGGAAAAGCCAGTTCAACCGGGCGGTCCAGGCCCTCCGCCAGCCGGGGTCTGCGTTCAAGCCCTTCGTTTACCTGGCCGGGCTGGAAGCGGGCCTCGGCCCCGACAGCCGGATCGACGGCGGCCCCATAACCCTCGAAGGCTGGACCCCGCGCAATTACGACCGGAAAAATCCGGGCTTCCTCACCATGAGCGAGGCCCTGGCCCGTTCGGTCAATACGGTTGCGGTCAGGGTCGCCGAGCGGGTCGGCCGGGACACGGTCGTCCGGACGGCCCGGCGCTTAGGCATTACATCGGAACTGAAGCCTTCGCCGAGCCTCGCGCTGGGGGCCGAAGAGGTGACCCTGATCGACCTGACGGCGGCTTACGGGGCGTTTGCCAGCGGCGGTTTCGGGGTCTGGCCCTTCGGCATCCGGGAAATCCGTGACGGGAAGGGCCGCGTCCTCTACCGGCGCGAGGGCTCCGGGGCCGGGCGCGTCATCGGCCGAAGCGACGTCGCGGCCATGAACGGCATGCTATCGGGGGTGATCGCCTCCGGCACCGGCCGGGCGGCGCGCCTGGACCGTCCGGCGGCCGGGAAAACGGGAACCAGCCAGATGTACCGGGACGCCTGGTTCATCGGGTACACCGCCGATCTGGTCGCCGGGGTCTGGATGGGCAACGACGATGGGAGGCCCATGAAAAAGGTCGCCGGCGGCGGACCTCCGGCGCGAACCTGGGCCCGCTTCATGAAGGCGGCCCATGCCGGGCTTCCGCCGCGCCCCTTGCCGGGGATGGAAGCGGACCCCGGCCCCGATCCCAAGCGGGGGTTTTGGGATCGATTGTTTTCCGGATGACGGGCGGAGGGGGATAACGCAAATAATTCACATTACAGACGGCGGTTTTTTTGGTTACCATGAGCCATGGATGGAAAAGCCCTGGAGCGCCCGGCGGCGCATTTGATCTCCCGGCGTTCGGCGGGCCATTATATCGCCGCCGCCGTCATCATGCCCATTTACGGCATTCAGGTCTGCCCCTTCGTCGCGTCGTTAAGCCCGCGCCAGGTCGCCCTCCCCATCGCCGCCCTGTTGCTCGCCCTTTACCTCCTGGGCCGCCCCCTCGGTTCGGTGTGGGTCGGCAAGGCGGCCCCTCTGCTCGGGATCAAACGCGCCTTCATTCTCGAATTCGGCCTGTTTGTTTGCGCCGCGGCGGCCCTGACCCTGTTCAACACGGTCGTCTACGGCTTCCCGCTGGTCAGCGGACTGAAACTGACCGTGGGCCTCCTCGCCTTGGGTTTCTTCTGCGCCGTCGATCTGGCTTTGGAAAAAGAACGGGCCCTGGCCCAAAAGGTCATGCGCGAGGGCCTCAAGCTCGATCCCGGAGAAAACTATTTCCCCTTGTCCAAGAAGTTCTCTTTTTTCGCCTCGGCGTCCGCCTTTCTCGTGATCGGGGTTGTGTTTCTCTTGATCAACAAGGACTTGGACTGGATCGTTAATGTCGGAAATGAAATTCCATTGGCCGACGCCCAAAGGATCATTCTCACCGAATTCGCTTTCGTCCTGGCCGTTCTCCTGCCCCATCTGATCAACATCATCCTGTCGTACTCGCGGAACCTGAAGGTCTTTTTCGAAAACGAAAACGGCGTTCTCGAAGGCGTCACCCAAGGCCGCCTCGACGGGGCGGTTCCCGTTAGCTCCAGCGACGAATTCGGGGTGATGGCCAAGCACACCAACTGGATGGTCCGGGGCCTGCGCGAACGCACCGAAGAAGTGCACAGAACCCGTGACGTCACCATCCTGACGCTGGCCTCCCTGGCTGAGACGCGCGACAACGAAACCGGCGCCCATATCCTGCGCACCCAGCGTTACGTCAAGGCCCTGGCCGTCCGGCTCGCCGGTCATCCCCGCTTCAAGGGCGTCCTGGACCCTGAAACCGTGGACCTGTTGTACAAATCCGCGCCCCTGCACGATATCGGCAAGGTCGGCATCCCCGACCGCATCCTGCTCAAGCCCGGCAAGCTGACCGGGGAAGAATTCGAGATCATGAAAACCCATGCGCAACTGGGCTCCGACGCCCTGGCCGTCGCCGAGAAGGAATTAGGCACCACGTCTTTCCTTAGGATCGCCCGCGAAATCTCGCTGTCCCATCATGAAAAATGGGACGGCTCGGGATATCCGGGCGGCCTCGAAGGCGACGCCATCCCCGTTTCGGGGCGGCTCATGGCCGTGGCCGACGTTTACGACGCCCTGATCAGCAAGCGCGTCTACAAGCCCGCTTTTTCACACGAAAAAGCCGGCGGGATTATCCGGGAAGGCGTCGGCGCGCACTTCGACCCCGACGTGGTCGAAGCCTTTCTCGAAGGGGAAGAGGACTTCAAGGCCATCGCCGAAGAATATAACGACGCCAACTACGCCCGGGACGAATAGAGCGACAGCGGGCGGAAGCCTGCGTGGCGTTTGAACGCAGATTGATCGCTGAGAGTGCGATCAATCTTGACGCGCTCCAAGCCTCAAGGGGAGGTTCGAGCCAAAATCAGCCGAATTTATAGGCCACGCCATACCCCCCGCGCGGATGGTCCCAGGCGATGTTGCCGCGCTCGGCGCAGATGATCCGGCAGCTCCCGCATTCCAGGCAGCCATCGGTCATCAGTTCGACCGAACCGTCGTCCAACGCACGGTAACACGCCGCCGGACACACGAAAGTACATTCCTTGCCGGCGCATTCATCCCGGCAAAGATCGGGACTGACGATTTCGATATGCGGCCGTCCGGCATCCACCCGGTACCGGTTCTGAAACAATTTTTCTTCAACTTGCGCGTACATGAAATTCTTTTCCTTTTAGAGCGCCCGGACTTATTTTCAACGTATGGCGCGGATCACGTTGATCCCGTCGCGGACAAGCCCCCAGAGCGAGCGCTGTTCCAGGAATTGGCGTTTGATCTCTTTTTCCTTGCTGCGTTTGTCGATCCCGTCGACGGTCAACAGATCGTGCGCCGCCCGGTTGAACAGCTCGGGATAGGTGGTGAGGAAGTGCCGGTTCTTGTGTAGAACCCCCGGCAAGTTGCGATATTTCTTCATATCCTTCATCACGAAGCTATCCTCGATACGCGCGCGGTAACGCTGTAGATTCTTGGCGCTCATCGCCCGGCCTTCCCTGGCGAGTTCGACGATCGTATCGCCCGCCATACGCCCCGTGGTCATGGCGAGGTTGGAGCCTTCGCGGTGGACGGCGTTCACGAAACCGCCCGAATCGCCCACGATGACCCAACCCTCGCCGTGCAGTTCCGGAATGCTCTTGTAGCCCCCTTCCGGGATGAGGTGGGCGGCGTACTCCTTCACCTGCCCGCCGGCGATGAGCGGCTTGATGGAGGGATGCTCCTTCAAAGTCTCCAACAGTTTGTATGGGGGCGCGCCATAGGTCTTGAAGTCCTGCAATATGCAGCCGATGCCGATCGAGATCGACCCCTTGTTGGTGTACAGGAACGCCGTGCCGACCATGCCCTTGGTAATCTTGCCCAGCATTTCGATGACCACGCCTTCGGCGGCCTTCAGACCGAACCGTTCATTGATGACGTCTTTCGACAAATAGTGGGTTTCCTTGACCGCGAGCGCCACTTCCTTGGGCTTGACCGGGGGACGCAGCCCGGCGCGGGTGGCGATGAGTGAATTGACGCCGTCGGCGAGCACAACGACATCGGCCAGGATGTCGCCCCCCTTGCGGTCGGTGCGCACGCCGACCACCTTGCGGCCGTCCATCAGCAGGCTTTCCACCGTGGTCTCGCAAATCACCAGGGCCCCCGCCTCGCGCACTTTTTCGGAGAACCATTTATCGAACGGCGCGCGCATGATGGTATAGCGGTTGGGTTTCTTTTCGTTGAAATCGTCCGACCGGTAATGGGTTCCGATATGCGAAGAGTCGTCGAGCATCCACATCCTTTGTTCGATGATATGGCGCTCCAGGGGCGCGTCGCGCCGGAAATCCGGAATTATCCTTTCCAGCGCATCGGCGTACAGGATAGCGCCTTGGACGTTTTTCGCGCCCGGATATTCGCCCCGTTCCAATTGCAGCACCTTGAGCCCGGAAAGGGCCATCGTGTAGGCGGCGGCGTCGCCCGACGGCCCCGCGCCGACGACGATGGCGTCGAATTTCCTGTTCATTTCGGTTCCCCTTGATTTTCTCCGCTCCGGCCGAGCCGTTCCTCCAGCGCGTCGGCGAGGGCGGGCAACAGCTCGGCCGCATCGGCGACCACGCCATGGGTGGCGTAATCGAAAATCAACGCCTGGGGATCGGTGTTAATGGCCAGGATTCGGTCCGAACTTTCCATGCCCACCCGATGCTGCACCGCACCCGAGACGCCCGCCGCCACATAGAGCTTGGGCCGCACGGTCTTGCCGGTCTGTCCAACCTGCCGGTCCGGCGCTATCAAGCCGCCGGCCACCATGGGCCGGGTGGCCCCCACCTCGGCGCCCATAACTTCGGCGAGCCGCCATAAAAGCCGCACGTTTTCCGGCTTGCCCAGACCCCGCCCGCCGGTGACGATGAAATCGGCGAAGGACAGCCCCGCCTCGTCCCGGTTTTCATCGGCGATAAAATCGAGAACCTTGCCGACCACGTCGTCTTCCCGAAGCTCCAGCGCCTCTTCGATGACGTCGCCCTTGCGGCCCGGCCGCTTTTCCGGCATCGCCATGACCCGGGGACGGACGGTCGCCATTTGCGGGCGGTACTTGAGGATCTGAATGGTGCAGAGCAAACTGCCGCCGAAAGTGGGCCGGTCGGCCGCCATGCAGCCGGTTTCCCGATCGATGTTGAGCGCCGTGCAATCGGCCGTAAGCCCGGTGCGCAGTTCGGTCGCGACCGAACCGGCCAGGTCGCGGCCCAGCGAGGTGGCGCCAAAAAGCACGATGTCGGGCTTGAATTTACGGACAAGCCGCTTCACGCCGTGCGTAAAGGCCTGGTTGCGATAATCGGCGAGGACGTCGTCCTTCACGACATAAAGCAAATCCGCCCCGTAAGCGAAAGCCTCGTCACAGGCCGCCTCGGTTTCGGCGCCGGGACGGCCCAGCACCACGGCCGCGAGGCGGCAGCCGATTCCGTCCGCCAATTTACGGCCTTCGCCCAACAACTCCCATGAAACGGGGTGAACCGCGCCGCGTTCGAGTTCGATAAACACCCAGACGTCTTTCCATGCCGATACGTCCATGGCTCAGCCCTCCGCCCGGCGCGTGGCGGCGGACTTTTTGATGTCGTCGAGCAGCGTCGGATAATCCGCGATCAACGCATCGAGGACGGCGTCGGCCAAGGCGCGCGGGGCGTCGCCATCGGCTTCGATCATGCGCGCCTTTTCGGTCTTGACCTGGGGCGCGAAGACCTTTTTGACCTTGGTGGGCGACCCTTTAAGGCCGACCGTAGCGGGATCGATGGGTCCAATGTCTCCGGCGTCCCAACGTTCGATATCCGTTTCCGCCGCGCGGAACGCATCCTCCATCCCGCCGAAGCGAATGTTGTTCACGCCTTCCAGCATGGTAATGAGCGCCGGCAGGGCGGTCTTGACCACCTGTACACCGCCTTCGGTGCGCCGGTGAACGGTTATTTCACGCGCCCGCGTATCGATTTGTTCTATCTTGGCGACATAGGTCAGTTGCTCCAGCCCAAGCCGCCAGGCAAGGCCGGGGCCCACCTGCCCCGTATCGCCATCGATGCTTTGTTTGCCGCAAAAAACAAGATCCACCGGCGCCGTCTTTTCAATATTCCTGATCGCGTAAGACAGCGCGTTGGAGGTCGCCAGCGTATCGGAGCCGGCGAAGATTCGATCGCTCAGCAGGATCGTTTCATCGGCGCCGTGCGAGAGGCATTTGGCGAGCGCCTCGGTCGCCATTTGCGGCCCCATGGTGATTGCGGTGACCTTGCCGCCCAACCGGTCGCGCAGGCGGAGCGCCGCTTCGAGGGAGAACAGGTCATAGGGATTGACCACGCTGGGCACCCCCTGGCGCATGATCGTATTGGTGAGGGGATGAATCCGGATTTGACTGCTGTCGGGCACCTGTTTTATGCAAACGACGCTATGCATGGCGTCTCCGGTCATGGCTCATCGTTGTGTTCCCCTCGTAAAACGGCATAAACGCCATCGCGCTAAAGACGGCGTTGCATCAACCATGCCAGCTATGACGCCGACCCGAGGTTTCCGGGAAATGTCCATAAATCGGGCAGTTGCGGCTTTTAATGCACTGAATTGATGCATTTTTCCGTGTCGGCTTCGTTACGAATGTGGCAAAGCCGTCGGTGAACTTTGTAACAAAAACGGCGAATCCATGGGAAGATCCCGCTTCCGAGCGCGGGTTTGATGGGAATCTCGGTGTCGGCCCGGTTCTTGCTTATCCCTATTGATTGTAGGGATATTTCCCAAGATTAAAAAGAAACGGACATGCGCGAGATTACTGTTCCCAAGCGGTCGTCACTGGTCGAGACCGAACTCAAGGCGATGTATCGGGTCAGCCGGGTGTTGAGCTGTTCGCTCGACCCGCGCGAAATCCTGCGCGGCGTGTTGCAGGAATTGCACGAGCACGCGGGCATGGAGCGCGGCATGGTCAGCCTGCTCGATCCCGACAGTGGCGAGTTGTCCATAGGCGCCGTCCATACGGGCGACCCGGTGCGGGCGGCGGCGGTGCGCTACCGCGCCGGCGAAGGAATAACGGGCGCTATCTTGAAAATGGGAAAGACGGTGGTGGTCGAACGCATCGCCGACGAGCCGCGATTCCTCGACCGCCTGGGGATTTACGATGTGGCGCTGCCGTTTATCGGCGTGCCGATCCGGGTGGGTGGCGGTACGCCCGTCGGCGTGCTGGCGGCGCAACCGCACACCGGTAATGACGGTTTGCTCGGTGAGCGGGCCCGGTTTATGGAGATGGTCGCCAATCTTATCGCCCAGAGCGTGCGCCTGTCCTGGCAGGTGGAACGGGAACGCCGCGTCCTGACCGACGAGCGCGACCGCCTGCGCCGCGAAGTGCGCGGCAACCATGGGTTCGACAGCATTGTCGGGCATGCGCCGGTCATGCGGCGCGTGTTCGAGCAGGTGCGCCAGGTGGCGAAATGGAGCACCACGGTTTTGCTCCGCGGCGAATCCGGCACCGGCAAGGAGCTTATCGCCAACACCATTCATTACAACTCGCTTCGCGCGAAACAGGCCTTTATCAAACTGAACTGCGCCGCCCTGCCCGACGACCTGCTGGAATCGGAATTGTTCGGCCACGAGAAAGGCGCGTTCACCGGTGCGATCAGCCAGAGGAAGGGACGCTTCGGGCAGGCGGACGGCGGCAGCCTGTTTTTGGACGAGATAGGGGACACCTCGCCCAGGTTTCAGGCGAAGTTGCTGCGGGTGTTGCAGGAAGGCGAGTTTGAGCGGGTGGGAGGCGCCAAGACGCTCAAGACGGACGTCCGTATTATCGCCGCGACCAACCGCGACCTGGAAGCGGCGGTAGAGGCGGGGGATTTTCGCGAGGACCTCTACTATCGCCTCAACGTGATGCCCATATTCATGCCGCCGTTACGCAAACGGTCCGAGGATATTCCCGATATCGCCCGTTTTTTAGTGACCAAGATCGCCAAACAGCAGGGGCGGCCACTGGAAATCGCCGATAGTGCGATCCGCATCCTTATCCGTCATACATGGCCGGGCAACGTGCGTGAACTCGAGAACCTGTTGGAGCGCGCGGCCATCATGAGCGTCGATGGCGTGATCGACCGGGATGTCATCGGCCTGACCGGGCTGGAGGACAAGGCCACGCTGAATACCCGCGCCGCGTCACAGGCGATGGGCGATCTTCAGGACCCCGGCCTCGATGAGCGCGAGCGGATCATTGGCGCCCTGGAACAGGCCGGTTGGGTGCAGGCCAAGGCGGCGCGGCTGCTGGATATGACCCCGCGGCAAATCGCGTATCGTATTCAGGCGATGAAAATCAAAATACGGCGGATTTAAAGAACTACTTTTTGATCGACCCGGCGGAATTTTTATCCGCTCAATGTTCGCCTCACCGCGTCCCGCCAGCCAACGTAGCGACGTTCACGCAAGCCGGGGGCGAATTGTGGCGAGAAACGGCGGTCGAGCG
>VAPH01022372.1_pt1 | contig 25375 bp, 23 predicted proteins | sample 3393861 | NCBI WGS metagenome assembly VAPH01 (sample SAMN08290439, study PRJNA428436) | hydrothermal vent metagenome | isolation source: Deep-sea hydrothermal vent chimney | place: Atlantic Ocean: South-mid Altantic Ridge | reverse complement strand
TCTGTCCAGGGCAATAATTCGTGGCTAGTCACTTTCATTTGCCTGCAGGTACATCACAATCAACAGATCATCCAGTACTTCATCAATCTGCAGCAGTACATTCTCAAGAGCTTGTGAAGAATCGATAATCTTTACCCTATCCGGTTCCTTCCTGGCGATATCCAGATATGAAGATCTTATTCGTTCCATGAATGCAATATTTTCCGATTCGAAGCGGTCAGGGGAACTGCGTTGGCTTGCCCGTTCTAGTCCTACTTCAGCAGGGAGATCAAGCAAAAATGTCAAATCCGGCTTTAAACCCTGCAGTACCCATTGTTCCAGTTCAGCAATCCTTTCATGTGCAATCTCTCTACCCCCCCCCTGATAGGCATAGGTCGCATCTGTGAAGCGGTCGCAGAGTACCCAGGTATCTGCAGCCAACGTGGGCCTAATCAATTCATTCAGGTGTTGCGCTCGCGCTGCAAACATTAATAACAGCTCCGTTTCATCAAGGATCTCGAAATTACCTCTATCAAGCAGAATTTCGCGGATTTTCTCACCGATTCCAGTCCCTCCCGGTTCGCGTGTTACGCAGAGGTCAATGCCGGCTTCCTTGATACGTTTCTCGACATGTTTCAGGCAGGTTGTTTTACCCGCCCCTTCGACGCCTTCTAAAGTGATGAATTTTCCTGTCATGTGTTTGTAATTAAAAGTTGAAAGTTAAAAGGAGAAAAGAACATATAATAATTTAAAAATCCTCGTCATTGCTAGATTAAGCCGTCATGGCAATCCCCTGGGATTAGATCATAATTTGTGAGATTACTGTGCTTTGCCCGCCATGACGGTGTAAGCCTATTATGACGGTTTATTCAGACGCCCTCCCTTCTCGCTTATTTGTCTGCAGTGGTTTAGACGATGAATAATTTTTTCTTCTATTAATCTGGTACTTATTCACCGCGTTATTATGTTCACGCAATGATGATGAAAAATAATGCGTGCCATCTCCCTTTGCAACAAAATACAGTGCATCTGTCGGCGCAGGATGTAAAGCTGCCTTTATTGACTTTCCGCCCGGCATCGCTATCGGGGTTGGCGGCAGGCCAGCACGAGTATAGGTATTGTAGGGCGTATCCTTGCGGAGATCTTTTCTACGTATGTTGCCATTATAACTGTCTCCCATACCGTATATAACTGTTGGATCAGTCTGCAATAAAATACCTTTTCTCAGTCGATTTATGAATACACCGGCAATTAACGGGCGCTCAATTTCCGTTCCTGTTTCTTTTTCAATAATCGACGCCAACGTTAACGCTTCACTCTTATTTTTCAGCGGCAGATCTGGTGCACGTTTTTCCCACTCGTAGCTGAGCAGGTGTTCCATTTTTCTATAGGCCTGGCGCAGAATATCCAGATCAGTCATTTTTGCGGTATAGTGGTAGGTGTCAGGGTAGAAGCGCCCCTCCGGGTACTGCCCTTCTGCGCCGATGGCTTTCATTATTGCCTTATCATTCATTTTTCCTATTGTTTGTGTGAGGTTTTTCTGCTTTGCCAGGGCTTCACGCAGCTGTTTGAAATCCCAGCCTTCGATGAAGGTCACCGGGTAATCGATAACCTGTCCACTGGTGACAAGATGCAGCAAATCATTCATCGTAGCATCAGCAGGAATTTTATATTCACCCGCTTTCAGAGAGGATGATAAATTTCTGTAGCGTGCCCAGAATAGAAAAGACCACTTCTCTTCCAGCAGTCCTTCGTTCACCAGTTGATCTGCGAAACCGCGCATTGAGATCCCGTTAACGACGGTGATATTATACGGCAGATTCGTCACCACCCTGGTTTCTGCATTCTGCAGCCAGTTTTGAGCAATTAGCCCTAACGTTGCAGACAGAATAATTGATAATATAATTAGTCTGCCGAGCATATCGAATCCTCAAGCCTCTCCTGTAATAAACGGGTCTTTGCACAGACAGTAAGTCGTTGACGATTAAAATTAATTACTGGCCAGATACCGATGAGGCTGTTTGTGACAAAAATATCGCGGCTATTTGTCAGGTCTTCTAATCGAAGCATAGGTTGTTCCACTGTGATTCCATTCTCTTCCGCCAGAGAAATAATTATCTCACGACAAAGACCCTTGATGCCTGTTTTCTGTAGAGAGGGTGTTAATAAATGATCTCCCCGCCAGATAAATAGATTGCTCATGCTCCCTTCTATTACAGCCCCCTGATCATCCAGCATTATGCCCTCATCCCATCCTTCTGTCTGACATTGTAAGCGAGCTAACACCTGCTCAAGTCGATTGAGGTGTTTAATGCCTGAGAGTGAATCGTGGCTTGCAAGACGCTGCTTGCTGATACCCATAACGATTCCCTGTTCTGCTCTGGATTGATGTCTCGTATCTGGCATCAAGCTCAATATCCTGTTCGGGGGTGTATCAATAGATACAGCATAGCCGCTGTTTGAATAGCCACGTGTGATAATGATTTTAAGTACCCCTGTTGCACAGCTGGAGACTAAGGTGCTGGCCTCCTGTTGCAAGGTATCAATATCCGGTATTTCAGCAAAATATAAACGATGACAGCCATCCAGCAGGCGGTCCATATGCCGCTGCCACCAAACTGGCTTGCCCTGATGAATCCTGATGGTTTCAAATACGCCATCACCAAACTGTAAACCACGGTCAGTTATGAGGATTGAAGATGCCTCTTCACCGTTAACAAGGGTTTTTGTCTGTTGTGTTTTCATTGTCAGGAATGATTCGAATCAAAAATTCGATATAGGCCCCTTGCCTTGGAACGCGTCTCATCCAGTTCCCTTGATGGGTTCGAATCCGCGACTATTCCAGCGCCGGCACGGAAATTGTATCGATTTTTATGGTGAGTGATGGTTCTAATGAGAATGTTTAAGTCCATATCGCCGTTGTGGCACAGGTAGCCGACTGAACCGGTGTAGGCATCACGTGCTTCCTGCTCCAACTCGGCAATGATCTCCATGCAGCGAATCTTTGGACAACCTGTTATAGTGCCACCCGGGAAAACAGCACGGATGATGTCCCCCGGTGAAATGTCTTTATTCAGTTTGCCACTGATAGATGAAACGATGTGATGAACGTGGGTATAACTTTCCAGTACCATCAGATCATCGACGACTATGGATCCGGGCTGGCAGATCCGCCCGAGGTCATTGCGTTCAAGATCTACCAGCATAATGTGTTCAGCCCGCTCTTTTGGGTGCATCATCAGTTCCGCTGAGAATTCTCTGTCCTGTTGAAGATCGTCACTACGTGGATAGGTGCCTGCAATCGGGCGTGTGCGGACGATTCCCTGCCGATGCTCGATTAGACGTTCTGGTGATGATGAAAGCAGTGTTGTTGTGTTATCAATTCTTGCCCAGGCGGCGAACGGCGCAGGGTTAGCTGCTCGCAGCCTGCGCCAGGCCTCATTGACAGTAATCTCATTATTACAATTAGTTTGCCAGCGACGCGAGAGATTCACCTGAAACACGTCACCCTCACGGATGTATCTTTTTACATGATCAACACGTGCTAAATAAGATTCGTCCTTTTCTTCTTGTATACCGTAACATGCAGAGCCGTTTTCAATATGTCTGGATTCTGGAGAATCTGCCAGATCCTGAATATCCTGAAGAATCGTTTCAAGCATGAATTCTGCATCGTCACCGCTGGCAAAAACAAAGTCTTTTCCTGCCTGTTTATCACGGACAATCCCTGCGGGAATTTCAGTCATTTTTGCTCTAGGCAGTTCGGGCTGATGCAGGGATGATGCAAGCACTGGCTCTATTTCTGCTGCCAACTCATAGCCTAAATAGATGAACCAGCCACCACAAAATGGCAGGCCGGATTCACGGGCTAAATCTCTTTGATTTTCCCGATGCCTATAGATTGTATCCAGTTGGTCGAGAAAAAGCTTTTTACCCAGGTTATTAGCATTATGCAATAAACTGCCATCGGGTAGAGCTGATAATTGCATGCCCGGGAAAGCAAATAAGATGTCATAACAACCCAGTTCTGAAGTCTCACCGGAATTTTCCAGCAGGAAGGGATATCGCTCAGGATTGTGTTCTGCCAGATCAAACAGATCAGGACAGTTATTCAGTTGTCGCAGTTGACGTGATGATGTAAGTGTTCTATCCATTTAAGAATTACGGGTTCAGTTTCCCTGCAGTTTTTCGCGGCAAGGCACGGTGCGGAGGCAATGCCCGCCCCTCTGACGAGCAGCAGCATCAGGACATACGTTTCATAATCAATGTGCCATTGGTACCACCAAAACCGAATGAATTCGACATCGCAACATCGACCTTGGTATCTCTAGCAGTCCTGGGGACAAAATCCAGGTCGCATTCGGGGTCTGGGTCGTCCAGATTGATAGTCGGCGGCACAATCTGGTCTTTAATGGCCATTATCGTGTAAATAGCTTCAATTGCACCCGCAGCACCCAGCAGATGCCCTGTCATAGATTTAGTGGAGCTTATTGCAACCCTAGTTGCATGATTACTCATTGCTCTTTTCACGGCATGGGTTTCTGCAATATCACCCAGGGGTGTAGAGGTACCGTGTGCGTTGATGTAATCAATATCCTGTGGGTTTACGCCAGCATTGCGCATGGCATTTTCCATACAGCGTGCGGCACCCTCTCCAGCCTGCGCCGGGCTGGTCATGTGGTAGGCATCACCACTCAAGCCAAACCCAGCCAGCTCGGCATAAATTTTCGCACCTCTATTGTGTGCATGCCCCAGCTCTTCCAGTACCAGCACAGCAGCGCCCTCACCCATGACAAAACCATCACGTCCCTTATCCCAGGGACGAGAGGCAGACTCCGGATCATCATTACGGGAACTTAGCGTTCGTGCATTACCAAAACCCGCCATCGCGGTCGGTGTGATCGAGCTTTCAGCACCCCCTGCAAACATTACATCCGCATCGCCGTATTCAATCAGCCTGGCGGCATCTCCAATTGAATGAGTACCGGTTGCACAGGCGGTGACTATGGCCAAATTAGGCCCCTTAGCACCCAGCGCAATAGAGAGATTACCGGAAATCATGTTGATGATACTACTGGGTATGTAGAATGGAGAAATACGCCGTGGGCCACGATCTAGCAATACTTTAGTTTGTTTTTCTATGGTCGTTAGGCCACCGATGCCAGCGCCTATATGGACACCAATAAGATGTGCATTTTCATCAGTAACTTCCAGCCCGGAATCTGCCATAGCATCAAGTCCAGCTGCCATACCAAGCTGTATGAACCTGTCCATTTTGCGACAGGATTTTTTATCCATCCAATGTTCAGGGTCGAAACCATCCACTTGGCCCGCTATTGAAGCAGGCATATCTGTGGTATCAAAATGCTCAATACGACTGATGCCACTTCTTCCGGCAGTAATATTCCGCCAGTTTGCATCCAGCCCTAGTCCAACCGGCGAGTGTATCCCTATTCCTGTGATGACAACACGACGCTTGCTCACTTATTTTCTCTCAGTATGTGAATTGTCAAAAAATCAGAAAAAAAGCCGCCGTCCTGGAAGGAGCAGCGGCTGTATCTGATTAGTAACTATTAACCGGCAGCAGCATTTATGTGATCGACAGCCTGTTGTACTGTAGTGATCTTCTCGGCTTCATCATCCGGAATTTCGAGGTCAAATTCCTCTTCGAGAGCCATGACAAGTTCAACTGTGTCGAGTGAATCTGCGCCCAGATCATCGACGAAAGAAGACGTATTTGAAATCTGGTCTTCGCTGGTACTGAGTTGTTCGGCAACAATTTTCTTGACGCGTTCTTCAACACTACTCATTTGATTTTTATCCTCTTTAGTAAACAAAATAGCTCAATGTCACATTGTAACCATAATTATAATTAGCAGTCCAACTTAAGGGTACTACGATTCATTCATGAATAGAGTTCCCGTGCTGTGCTGGCCTTGTGTGAGTATTCTACCCCATATACATGCCGCCGTTGACATGAATTTCTGTGCCAGTGATGTATGAAGCATCATCAGAGGCCAGAAATAGAACCGCATTGGCGATATCTCCTGCGGTCCCCAATCTCGACAAGGGAATTTCTCCAATTAATTTTGCACGTTGTTCCTCAGCTAACACACGTGTCATATCGGTATCGATAAAACCCGGCGCTACCGTATTGACGGTGATATTGCGAGAGGCCACTTCCCTCGCCATCGCGCGGGAGAATCCCGATACCCCTGCTTTTGCAGCAGAATAATTGACCTGTCCCGGATTTCCTGTGGCACCCACTACCGAAGTGACACTGATAATTCTACCCTGTTTTGCCTTCATCATGCCGCGCAGTACAGCCTTACTCATCCGATAAACTGAAGACAGGTTGGTATCAATAATAGCCTGCCAGTCATCTTCTTTCATCCGCATCAGCAGATTGTCGCGGGTAATTCCTGCATTGTTGATAAGTATGCCTGGTGTGCCCCTTATTTCTGCACAGGCTCTTATAAGGGTATCGATAGACGCCTGTGAGGTAACGTCCAGTTCATGGCCAACTCCCTGGTGGCCTGCTGAGGTAATGCGTTTTTCGATTGCCAGTGCGCCCGCAGGGGTCGTGGCGGTACCAATAACGAAGGCACCATTCGCTGCCAGTGTATCTGCTATTGCCGCACCGATGCCACGTGTGGCACCGGTTACCAGTGCGATCCTGCCTTCTAATTTCATTCTCTCTCCTCCAGTGCATCAGATATAGAATCCATTGAAATCAATGGGATGCAGCTTATTTCTCGATTAATACGCCTGGTTAAACCACAGAGGACCTTCCCCGGGCCACATTCAACCAAGCGGGTGATTCCCTCGTTATACATGCTGCTAATAGTTTCAACCCACCGCACCGGCTCTGAAATCTGTCGCGCCAGCAATTCGCGTATTTCATCTTCATTTGCGGCAATCTGAACGTTTACATTGTGAATAACAGGTATTTCACTTTTTTCGATAGAAATGTCTTTTAACCTTTCTGCCATGAGTTCGGAAGCGGGCTTCATCAAAGTACAATGGGATGGAACGCTCACGGGTAATACTATTGCGCGTTTAGCGCCTGACAATTTGGCACTTTCTACGAGTCGGTCGATTGCTGCGGCATCTCCAGCCACTACAACCTGACCTGGTGCATTATAATTTACAGCCTCCAGTATATCTCCCTCAGCATTTTCCTGACACAACGACCGGACAGCATTATCATCAAGCCCAAGAACAGCCGCCATTGCCCCCACGCCCTGAGGAACTGCTTGTTGCATAAACCGGGCACGATCAGAGACCAGTGCCACCGCATCAGAAAAATCCAGTGCCCCGGCACATACCAGTGCAGTGTATTCACCAAGACTGTGGCCAGCCATTATAGCCGGTGAAGTGCCGCCTGCAGCCAGCCATACCCGCCAACTAGCGACACCAGCCGTCAACATTGCTGGTTGGGTGTACTCAGTCAGATTAAGTTGGTCTGCTGGCCCATTTACTAGCAATCCCCATAAATCGTATCCGAGAACTGATGATGCCTTGGCAAAAGTTTCCTGAACGACGGCTTGTGATTCTGAAAGTGAGTTCATCATGCCAATAGACTGAGAACCCTGCCCTGGAAATATAAATGCTGTACTCATAACGCTTTAAGCCTTTTACTTTTTTTACCTGAAACTTTTTTGAATCACATCTTTAACAGCACTGAACCCCAGGTGAAACCGCCGCCAAATGCTTCCAGCATAATTGTTTCGCCCCGTTTTATACGGCCATCGCGCACAGCTTCATCAAATGCCAGTGGGACAGAGGCTGCAGAGGTGTTGCCATGCCTGTCAACAGTGACGACAACGTTGTCCAGTGGCATCCCCAGTTTTTTTGCAGTGGCATTAATAATTCGAATATTGGCCTGATGCGGCACCAGCCAGTCAATCTCCGATTTTTTCATATTATTATTATCAAGTGTTTCATCAACAATACGACCTAAGGTATTGACTGCCATACGAAATACTTCATTCCCTTTCATCTCGATGAAGGCATTTCCTTCAATGACATCCTGATAATTACTGGAGATACCTGTCGGAACCTCTAACAAATCCTTAAACTGCCCATCGGAGTGAATATGTGTAGATATGATGCCGGGTTCTTCTGAACTCTCAACGATTACTGCTCCGGCACCATCACCAAATAGGATGCAGGTTCCCCGATCCGTCCAGTCTACTATGCGTGAGAGCGTCTCGGCACCAATCACGAGTGCTTTTTTCGCGCTGCCGCTACGAATAAATTTATCTGCGACGGTCAGCGCGTAAATAAAACCTGTGCATACCGCCTGTACATCAAATGCGGGGCAACCATGTATACCCAGTCGTTCCTGTACCAGACAGGCTGTTGATGGAAATACCAGATCAGGTGTCGTGGTGGCGACAATGATCAGATCGATGTCTGAATGGCTAACCCCTGCACTTGCCAATGCCTCCCGGGCAGCATGTGTTGCCATATCACAGGTTGTTTCACTTTCTGCTGCGATGTGACGTTCACGGATACCTGTGCGGGTAACGATCCATTCATCACTGGTTTCAACCATCTGTTCGAGATCCGCATTTGTCAAAATCTTTTCAGGCAGATAGCTACCTGTACCAATTATCCTGGAGCAAGATTTGACCGAGTCCTTCACTGTAGTTCCTCGCCTAGTTTTTTGTTTTGTTGCTTAAATCTGTAGCGGATAACACCTTTTCAATCATTTCAGGCACCTGATTTTGAACCGCCCTATAACCTTCATTGATAGCCTGTGAATAGGCAAAGATATCTGCACTACCATGACTTTTGATCACCGTCCCTCGAAGTCCAAGGAGAATTGCGCCATTATAACGACGATTATCCAACCGGTTGCGCAAGGCCTTGATAACAGGCATGGCAAGGAATCCTGACAATTTTGTCAGGATATTTCTATTGAACTCTTCTTTCATGGTGGATGTAATCATCTGGGCTAAACCTTCCATGGTTTTCAGTGAAACATTGCCGACAAAACCATCGCAGGCAATCACATCAAGATCTGTAGTAAAGATATCATCTCCTTCTACGAAACCGACATAATTTACCGGACTATTTTTCAGTAATTCAGCCGCTGCTTTAACCGTTTCGTTACCTTTTACATCTTCATGCCCGATATTCAGCAACCCTACCTTTGGGGAATCTATCTTCTCATTTGCCTGAACAAGTATGGATCCCATAACACCGAATAGCTGAAGGACCTCTGCTGAACTATCAACATTGGCACCAAGATCCAGAAAATGGACGTGGCCATGCATTGTAGGGATGGCGCTGATAATGGCAGGACGTTTGATACCCGACAAGGTCTTAAGAACAAAACGGGCGGTAGCCATCAGTGCGCCAGTATTACCGGCACTGACACAGGCACTCGCCCTGCCTTCTTTGACCAGATTAATAGCGACCCGCATAGAGGAATCTTTCTTGCCACGCATTGCCGCCGCTGGCGATTCTTCCATACCGACTATTTCTGATGCATGCTGAATACTCAGCCTGTCAGGATATTTGTTGTTGTGCCTGGCCAGTTCTGCTGCCAGCATATCTTGTTGGCCTACCAGGATGAGGGACAGGTCAGGATTAGCGGCTAATGAAGCAAGTGCAGCAGGGACAGTTATCGAAATTCCATGATCCCCGCCATGGACATCTATGGCTATCGAGATCGCCACGTTAAGCTCGACAACAGATAGCGATAGCCTGAACTTTTATTCAGACTCAGTATTGATGAATTTGCGGCCCTTATAGAAGCCATCTGCAGTGACATGATGACGACGGTGTGTTTCACCGGTGACCGGATCAGTAGTAAGAGCCGGGTTGCTCAGGCTGTCATGCGAACGCCGCATGCCGCGCTTTGATGGAGTCTTGCGATTTTGTTGAACTGCCATTGGAATAACCCTGTCTGTGATAGGTGTAGTAACGACCATCTAACATCGCAAAGACAGTAGTGGCGTACATAGTGATAAAACTGCGATAAAACTGAATCGCGTAATGATACGGATTCATGCTGATTGTGTCAAAGTGATTTCTCCGAATTAGCGCGGAAAATCAGCGTATTATTGACCTGCTCCAGCGACTCAGAGACAGGAAATGGTGCATACCGTTAGTATTGATGATAATAGACCGATGGCAACCCATACAATATTCCTGAATATCGTCATCATACTGCTGTCAGCACGCTTGTTTGCTGAAATTGCCAGCCGTATAAATATCCCGCCGGTAGTGGGTGAGCTGCTTGCAGGTGTCGTGCTGGGTCCCAGCCTGTTTGGCTGGATAGAACCCGATAAGGTGCTGAGCCTGTTGGCCCAGATTGGCATAATTCTGCTTTTGTTTGAAGTAGGATTGGATACTGATATCGGTAAACTGGTTCGCGCTGGCAGCAAGGCTGTTATCGTTGCTTTTACTGGATTTTTCCTGCCATTTTTACTCGCTTATCTGGTCAGTCATTATATTTTTCAGTTACCGACTCTGGCTTCACTGTTTATTGGTGGAACACTCACCGCTACAAGCATAGGGATTACTGTGCGTGTACTTGGAGATCTGAGGCGGAAATCCAGTCATGAGGCCCAAATTGTTCTGGGTGCTGCCGTTATCGACGATGTTCTGGGTGTTGTGCTGTTATCACTGCTCTATGAATTCTCCACACAAGGTGGAATCAATCTGGTAAATTCCAGTAAGATATTAATATTTATAGGTATTTTCTTTCTTCTTGCACCTGTCCTGGCGAAATCTATCTCACTGCTGATCAAGCGCTTTGAAAATGTCAGTGAAATACCGGGAATGATCCCCGTCACCATCGTCTCGCTGGTCATGTTTTTTGCCTGGCTGGCCTATAGTATTGGCGCCCCTGAGCTTATTGGTGGGTTCGCCGCTGGCCTCGCGCTATCGCGCCGTTTTTTTCTACCATTTGGCATAGCCCTCAGCAATGACCCGCAATTCGCTGGTAGGATTGAAACCCAGATGCAACCCATCATTCAATTATTCACGCCAATTTTTTTCGTCATGGTCGGCCTGTCATTGGATCTTTCTGCAATAGATTGGGGTGTTTCCTTTATCTGGTTCTTTTCCATTTCCATACTGCTGATTGCAATTGTAAGCAAACTCGGCGGTGCCCTTCTGCTGAGCTTCCCCTTGCAGAGCGGTTTGCCATTGGTCTTGCGATGGTCCCCAGAGGTGAAGTGGGGTTGATCTTCGCCGAACTTGGTCGCACGGCCGGTATTTTTAATAACGATATTTACGCCGGTATGGTCATGGTTATTGCAGCAACGACAATATTGCCCCCCATTTTTCTCAAACGGCATTACAAAAAGTACGAAAAACATTTTGATGAGCAGATAAAAACAGTTACGGGATCAGCAGTTGACAAGTAAAGTGTGGTCTTTAATTATGGGCACCTCTATTAATTTATGAATAATCATATTGGATCCAAAACCGAAGGCAGCTCCGATTAATTCAAAAAACCTGTCATTGTGTTCCTCGCAACGACGAAAAAATCAGAGCTTCCCTGACCTGTCCAGAATTAATAGAAGTACCCATAGAAAGTTTAGCGGCACCGTATGAATTAGGAAGATCTGAATATGACGACTCACCCCGAATTAATCCTTGGTTCCACATCAATTTATAGACGAGAACTACTCGAAAGACTAAAAATCCCATTCCGCGTCGAAGCCCCGCGTATTGATGAAACACCCTTCGAGAACGAATTACCACAAAAGCTGGTTGAACGTCTATCCGTTGAGAAGGCTCGCTCTGTTGCCGCTAACAATCCAGGCTCTATAGTCATTGGCTCAGATCAGGTTGCTGTACACAATGGCAAGATTGTAGGCAAGCCGCATACGCACGCAAAAGCCATGCAGCAGTTAAGAGAGGCCAACGGCAAAGAGATTATGTTATATACCGGCTTATCGCTGGTAGATGCGGATACGGGGGAGGAACAAACAGAAGTCATCCCCTTTCAGGTTGTATTCCGTAAACTGACCGAGAAGCAACTTGAGTCATATTTATTAAAGGAACAACCTTACCATTGCGCTGGCAGTGTCAAATCAGAAGGACTGGGGATCGCCCTGTTGGAGCGCTTCGAGGGAGAAGATCCCAACACGCTTATTGGCCTGCCATTGATTCGCCTGGTACGTATGTTAGAAAAATTTGGCGTAAGTGTTGTTTAAACGATAGTGTCGTGTCTTCGATGATAGCCGGAAAGCTAAACAGTTTACGTAACACCAGAGTGATTCATCGGATAAGTGGCGCTTGTTAATCCTAATGGGCATAGCGACACTATGTTTGCTGCTGAATCCTGAAATTCTTCGTACATTGCATTTCATGCCTGAGAATATCTGAGTTATCGATGTGTCGTCTTCGGTGTGAGTATTTTTGAACCTGCTGATCTCATGCAGAAGAAGTGTGCCAGACGATACGCCAACAAAAGTCACGGGTTCATTTCACTTTTTTTCTTTTATCAATCCCGCTAGCCCGACGAATGGGTTATTGGTAGCCTCCTTTAACTCCTGACCACCCGAACTGACTTCTCCATATTCGTCATCTATCAAACGAGAATGCTCGTTGTCATGGCAATAGACACATAATAGCTCCCAGTTGCTACCGTCCTCAGGGTTATCGTCATGATTGTGGTTGCGGTGGTGAACGGTCAGTTCTCGCACATTGGCCTGAGTAAACTCACGCGAACAGCGGCCGCATATCCAGGAATACATCTTCAACGCCTTTTCCCGATAGCCCTGCTCTCGTTTAGCACGATTGCGATGTGCCTCGGCAACGATTTTGTCTAGCTTGTTATTGCTGGATTTATTTTTGTCATTTTTCATTTTAGAACTCTTTTTTAGCAGAGAGGACACGTATCCAGTTTTAAGCTATTACAAAAACCACTCAATAACAGAATCAAAATCATCAACACAGGCGAGTGGTTTTTCTGCTTTAAGTTTCTCGTTAGTGTGTACGCCATAACAAACAGCCAGTGCGTCGGTTCCTGCACGGTGGGCCATTTGTATATCGTAGGTGGTATCCCCGACGACTATGGCGTTATCAGCAAACACCCCGGTCTCAGCAAGTATGTCCAGTACCATACGGGGGTGTGGTTTTGATATCGCTTCATCGGCACAGCGACTGGCAACAAAATACTCACCTAATTGGGTGTATTCGAGAACTTTATCCAGCCCTATCCGGGCCTTTCCTGTTGCAATGGCAAGGGAGTAGTTGTCGCCCTGCAGCTTCTTTAGTCCCTCTTCTACACCCTTGAACAATGGCATCTCAGTTTCATCCAGATGCAAGAAGTGCTCGCGGTACCTGCCAACGACCTGCTGGCGGGTAGTATGCTCTACACCGGGCAGCAGGATATCGAGACCCTCTTTTAATCCCAGGCCGATAATATTCTGGGTTGCCCCATCACCTGGGTAATCAATCCCTATATCTGCCACGGCCTTACGAAAACAGTTTACGATCTTCGCTACCGAATCCATCAGGGTACCGTCCCAATCAAAAATGATCAGTTCTAACGGCTTGCCAGCCTTATTAATGTTCATGAAAGCTTGTTCAATAGGGTGGTTAATGATTCTGGTAATGGTGCTTCGATATCCATCTGTGTATCGTCAATTGGATGCTTGAAACGTATTCTGTGAGCGTGCAGGAAAAGACGTTTTAGGCCGTCCAGTCTCATCCGTCGGTTAAAAGCCCGGTCACCGTATCGCTCATCGCCAGCAATTGGTTGGTCGATTGACAGGGCGTGGACACGTGCCTGGTGCGTTCGCCCGGTAAGCAGCTTGATGTTGACCAGGGATGCGCCTGCTTCTGGAAAGTTCCTTAGCGGAATGAAAATACTCGTGGCAGACTTGCCATTGCTTGAAACGGTAACGAAACGTTCACCGGATTGTCGAGTATTTACTTCCAGCGAGTCTTTAATCTTCTTCTTTTTACCCTGCCAGGAACCGCGTAATAATGCCAGATAGGTTTTGTCCATACTCTTACCGTGCTCACGCCTCAATATTTCATGCATGCCAACCAGTGCCAAGCGTTTTTTTGCCAGCATCAGACAGCCTGACGTTTCCCTGTCCAGGCGATGAACCAGTTCAAGAAAATGGCATTCTGGTCTTGTTTGTCGGAAGGCTTCAATAACACCATAATTAATGCCACTGCCACCATGAACAGCTATACCGGCCGGTTTGTTCAGTATGATGAGTGATTTATCTTCAAATAAAATACTGTTGGAAAGTAGTTTTCTTACCGAGTGACTAGCCTGGGAGGGGGCTCCCTCGGAAAGCGTTACTGGGGGAATTCTTACCACATCCCCGACGTTTAATTTGTAATGTGGTTTCTTGCGTCCTTTATTAACTCTGACCTGTCCGGTTCGAAGTAATCGATAAATCATACTGTGCGGAACACCTTTGAGCTGTCTTAGCAGAAAATTATCTATTCTCTGACCACTGCGATCAGTGTTTACCTCTATAAAGCGCACTTTTGGCGGCTTTTCTGGTGTTTTTGTGTGTCTGTTCCCTGCCATCCGTGAATAATACAGGGTTTCGTATGTCAATGAGACAGTAACACTCTAATAATCATAAGCTTGTCCTATGAGCTGCCCCATATATGCGTGATACTTGGCTCGATATAACAGATTCTAAATAACAATCTGATACACTTGCAATTAATAGAGGGATCCATTCGCTCGTGTTGTGGCTACATGCAGACACTGGTATAGTGTGCGTCTGTGAGGATTCGTTAGGGTGTTTTTGTAAGCATCTAACCGACTCACTTTAGAAAGATCGAATGAACAAAGATCGAATGAATGTTGGCTGCACGCATGAAGCCTGCGGCCTTGGGTAATGGGATACCAACCAGGCAATGCCGGGAAGATGACAGAAAGAGACTGTCCACCGATGCATTCTGGAACGGGCTATCTCTGTAAATATCAGATTGCATTAATATTGATAGACTGCAGTTGCAGTAGCGTGCACACGACCTCTGAGTTTCGGTGCCAGAACAATACAGATATAGCTTTACTACAGCCATTAAGCTGGCCAGATTTCCCATTGAAAAAATGACAGCCTGTGCCCTCGTTCCACAGTGAGTGGGTGCAACAGGCACATGTGACGAAAGCAGACAGGCTACTCGCCACTACCGGTATATACAGTAAAATAATGACTTAAATGTGCTGGCTTTTTTTAAGGCTGGAAACAGGTAGTGGTGCTGTGGTCCTGACGTGCATTGCGTCGGAACACACAAAATGAAAAGAATGTTATTTAACGCAACCCATTCAGAAGAGTTGCGAGTTGCCATCGTTGATGGCCAGAGATTGATTGATCTCGATATAGAATCTGCAAGCTACCAGCAAAAAAAAAGCAATATCTACAAAGGGAAAGTAACCCGGGTTGAACCCAGCCTTGAAGCCTGTTTTGTGGATTATGGTGCCGTCCGTCAGGGTTTTTTACCAATGAAGGAAATCTCTCGCCGTTTTTTCACCGGCAACAGGAAGAATGCACCCATCTCCCAGACCCGTATCCAGGATGTTATCAAGGAAGGCCAGGAACTTGTTGTACAGGTTGAAAAAGAAGAGCGTGGCAATAAAGGTGCCGCCTTAACGACTTTTATAAGTTTGGCTGGACGTTATCTGGTATTAATGCCAAATAATCCCAAGGGGGGAGGAATTTCCCGCCGCATTGAAGGGGAAAAGCGAAGCGAACTCCGCAAAATAATGAATGAGCTTGATGTCCCAACTGAACATGCTCTGATTGCACGGACTGCTGGTATTGGTAAAAGTCTGGAAGGGATGCAATGGGATCTCGATTATTTAATGCAGTTATGGCAAGCCATTGACAAGGCTTCAGCGGAGCGCCCGGCCCCATTTCTGATTTACCAGGAAAGTAATCTCGTGGTTCGCGCCATGCGCGACTACCTACGCTCAGACATCACTGAGATCCTTATTGACAACGCTGAAGTCTATGAGCGTGCCAAACGCTTCATGGAACAGGTAATGCCACAGAATCTGGCGCGCCTGAAGCTTTATGAAGATACAGTCCCTCTATTCTCACGTTTCCAGATTGAACACCAGATTGAGTCTGCTTTTTCCCGCTCTGTTCAAATGCCTTCAGGAGGCAGTCTGGTCATTGACCATACAGAGGCATTGGTAAGTATTGATGTAAACTCTGCCCGCGCAACCAAAGGCAGTGACATCGAAGAAACTGCTTTACAGACTAATCTCGAAGCTGCCGATGAGGTCGCCAGACAGCTGCGTATGCGTGATTTGGGTGGGCTGATTGTGATTGACTTCATCGATATGACATCAAATAAAAATCAGCGCAATGTCGAAAACCGACTAAATGATGCACTGGAATCTGATCGTGCACGTATACAGACCGGCCGTATTTCCCGTTTTGGTCTGATGGAAATGTCGCGACAAAGGATGCGTCCGTCATTAGGTGAATCAAACCATCAGGTATGTCCCCGCTGTGAAGGTACCGGACAAATTCGTGATATACAGTCTTCATCTTTAAGTATCCTGCGTATCATTCAGGAAGAAGCACTAAAAGAAAACACTGAAGTAGTTAATGCATATCTTCCCATTGAATCGGCTACTTTTTTGTTGAATGAAAAAAGACATGAAATTACGGGCATCGAGAATCGTCTCGGTACCCGAATCCAGATCATTCCAACTGATTCACTGGAGACACCTCATTACAAAATTGAACGTTTACGCAGTAAAGACCTTGATGATGAAGGCGAAAAACCAAGTTACAAACTAGAAATAGATAACATCAAAAATGAAACCTCTGCACCGGGTAATCAGCTACAACCCGCAGCTGAAAAACCTGCTGTCAATACGACATTTCACGGTACATCTGTACCGCCCTCTGCAGTGCCTGCGCAATCGACGTCTACTGTGAATGGCGGTGAGGAACCTGGCTGGTTTGCTGGACTGGTCAAGAAGCTTTTCAGTGGTACTGAAACTGAAGTCATAGAAGAGATAAAGGAAGAAGCCATGCCCACACAACAACGTAGGGGACAGCAGCGAAATCGGAAAAACCAGGCTAATCGACAAAATAATCGTCGTACTGGACAACGTAGAGGTAATCAGCAGAATCGTCAGCGCAATGCACAAAGGAAGCCTGCCCAGTCGGCTAAAGTTGCCCCACAAACCGGGAGCGATCAGTCCACCGATCAACAGGGAAACCAGCAGGACAAACCGAAGCGTCCACGTCAGCAAAACCGTTCAAACAGGAGCCGTACTCGTAACCCCAGGCAAAATCGGGGGGCGGGCGAGGACAACCGACAAAATCGCCCTACGGGGAATGAACCTAATGGAAAAGAAGTAAATGGCAACGTCGTAGCAAAGCCCAAAGTGGAGGCCCCTGTAAAAGACGATGTGAATGGGAATATAGCCCCTACGTCTAAGAGGAAGTCAACTGGCAGTGAATCGCGTTCAACAAACAGAAAATCAACTTCTACGGCACAAAATAAATCTGAGGGAGAGCTTATAAAAGATGCGAGCTCTGATAAAACAAAGGGTTCTGACAAGGTAAAGGCAGAGGTAATCCCGACCAAAGATAAAGTATCTAATGGGGTAAAGACAAAACGGAAAGAATCTGTTGACAATCAGCCAAAAACGGAAAAAATGCCAGAAAAATCGCTGAAAGAGGAAACAGGAAAACCTGACAGTCATACGATGATGGCACCAGAAACCATCGAAAAGACAAAGAAAGCTGAAAACCTCGCAGAGCAGAAAAAGCCTGTATTGATTCAGATTGAAACAAAAAAAGTATCCGAATCAGACTAAGGCGATCATCACCAGCGTAGCCCACCCCCTATATAAAAACCATCAGTCTGACGCCGTAAACCGGCGTCAGATGATGGTTCCGAAGAATCAAGCCAGTAGCCTCGATATCCCGCCCTGAGAGACATGGATGGGAAAGGATCAATTGCCAATCCTAACTCAAGTTCTTTGCCAAAAGGATCAACCAGATACCCAACATTACTCATCCAGGGCGACAATGCCGCCTGGCCAAAAAGATATGCCGGGCCATAGAGCCCAACACGTCCTTCAGCAATGAATCTCATACCAAAGCTTGATTTACCTGTGGCCATCTCAATATCGTTCCAGCCCAGGCCCAGTGCAAGATAGGTATTTTGTTTACCTGACAGCAACCGCCTGGTGATATCGACACTCCACTGACTACTATCGAGTAGCCCTACATCCAGGTTCTTTGTCTTATAGTGACTACTTTGCCCCTGCCATCTATTCTCCAGCCACTCCTGACCTACGCTAAACCGGGATATGCGGCCCAGCGAACTGCCGAATGACTGTGCACCGGTAGAAAATGTGGGTGTTCTAATCGTTTGTTCGAAGGTGCCGTCTTCAAACGCGAAACTGCTCGTTGCCAAACCGCACAATATCAACATTGAAGCGGGAAGTTTTAGTTTCTTAAAATTCATGGATCATCTCTCTTGCCATAAATATTTGCATGATCAATACATGTCTTATGAAGTCATGCCAACACGTTATTAGTTAGGCTACTCCTGTCTAAAAGTGGAATCCAGTATTTTTTCAAGAATTTATTGAATAAATGTCAGTAAATATGGAAAACTAATACTATTTTTATCAAAAAGATACGAATGAATTCAAGAAATAACATAAAGCCCATAATTAGCCATTGCAAACTACACCATATCAGGCCGTACAGATGAGTTAAAGCTGTGCTGGTGCCAGCTAACACTGGAAACTATCCGTTTATCAGGCAAATTGACCTGCCAGGCACCAATTTACTACCCCATAGTGAGTTTTTTATAGAATCTCATCAGGATGGTTCAAAAACGGCGATTGATTCAACATGTTTTGTGTGTGGGAACATATCCATAATACCCGTTGCCGTTAGGTTATAACTGTGCTTATGAACAAGAATACCACTGTCACGTGCCAGAGTTGCCGGGTTGCAGGACACATAAACTATACGTTTGGGTCTGAGATTCGGCAGGCGGTCAATAACCTCTATTGCGCCACTACGTGGCGGATCAAGTAAAATTCGATCCCATTTATGGTGTAACCAACTACCGTCAAGAGGGACATCATAAAGATCGGCCGTAATAAATTCTGCATTTGCTATACTGTTATAAAGGGCATTCTCATGCGCCATTTCTACAAGGGTATGATCCGCTTCTATTCCCGTAACGTGATGCGCTATGCGTGAAAGAGGTAAGGTAAAATTGCCGAGACCACAAAACAGATCCAGTACGTTATCATTGTCTTCAGGTGCGAGTAATTCCAACACCTTAGCAATCATCAATTTATTGATTTCCGCATTAATCTGAGTAAAGTTGGAGGGCCAAAAACGAATAGAAACATCCCACTCATCAAGTCGGTATTCAAGCAGCTCAATCTTTTCAGGGTATAGCGCTACAATGGAATCAGGACCACCTGACTGCAACATAATGGATAAGTTGTGTCGCTGGCCAAAATCCTTAAGGGTTTCCATGTCAGATTCTGACAGTGGTTCCAGATGCCTGAATACGAGAATTCCTGCGTTGTCTCCTGCAGCAATCTCAATTTGTGGGATTCGTTTCGCTATAGAAATTTTATCAATCAATTCTCTTAAGGGAACAATGAGTTGTGAGAACCTCTCATCAAGCACTTCACAACTGTCCATCACAGCCAGATATCCGCTTTGTTTTTCTCTGAAGCCAACAAGTACCCCACCCTTTTTTGGTACAAGCTTTACCCCCAGCCGGGCCTTCCGACGGTAATTCCAGTGAGCTCCCTGCAAGGGTGACAATATCGCCCCAGGCTCGACCTTGCCGACCTGCTTCAGGTTATCAAGTAAAATCTTTTGCCTGGCTTGAATCTGACTTGCAATATTCATGTGCTGCAAACTACACCCACCACAAACACCCGCTGCAGGACAACGGGGCTGGACACGATCGTCTGAGGCATCAAGTACTTCCAGTACCTTTGCCGTATCATATTTACTGGTTCTTTTTGTAGTCTGACAAAGCACCACCTCGCCCGGTAATGCCCCATCTACAAAGACGGCCTTGCCTTTATAGTGTGCCACACCACAGCCATCATAGGTCATTGATTCGATAGAAAGAGTCATTTCTATTGCTGGTGATCGTCGCCTTCGTCGTACCATTTCTTTATCCTTTGTGGTTCAATGTATTAAGACCTGAAATGTTCTCAGTATAGAAGATGCAGAGGGACACAGGGATTTCAATTGTGGAGAGAGTCTTTCTTTTGTAGGCACATCGTTTGGGCGTGATTCTCAGTGTGCCTGTCAGAAAGCGACGCTATCGCACCAGGCCAGCGCTGCAGTTTATCCAGATTGAAAAGAAGTATGCTTACGTCAATGCCTCAACAAAATTTGTCAGATGAATTCTATCTTCTTGTAACAGTATTTTCTTTAACAACTTCTTTTTTGCATCAAAGACCGTCCGATCGATTTTTCCTTTTACTAGCTGCCAATGCTGGTAGATAAGCCAGGTATTGATAACGCTAAGTTCAAGGTTGTTTCGAATAAGTTCGGTGCGCCCTTCCAGGTAATGGTTCAGGACATCATCATCTGGCATTTCTTTGTTGCCGAGAAAGCCTGATAGGACAGCAATCTCATGCAGAGAAATTGGTTTGTTGTTGGTTGTACCAAGCAGTTCTGCCATTAAATTTGTGTGACTGGCGAATACCGGTGATTGGACACTATGCGACAGACAGCGAAAGTTCAAAATTGGGAATATTGATCTGTCACCGCACCAGGTAATTACAACAGGTTTGTACTCATCGGCATATCTCTCCAGAATTTTTAACAGATCCACTTCATTTGACTCAGAATCGCCCACAGACCATATTTTTATATTTTCTTTATCCTGAAAAAGTACAGATATTGCCAGAATACGCCGCACATGCTGAGGCAGGATGCCTGTTTTGTTGCCCTTCTCACGATTTTTTGTTGACATGACTCGAGCAATATCTTTTTTTGATAGATCATGTAGCTGGTATAAACGTGCGCCCAGTTCAAAATCAGGAATGGTCGCAATATCAAGGAACATAATACTCATGAGAACTGATCCTGGAACACTCCGGTAGACAGGTAACGATCGCCACGGTCACAAACAATAGAGACAATTACAGCATTTTCAGTTTCGCGTGATAGCTCTATTGCTGCCGCCACAGCACCCCCCGAGGAAATGCCCGCAAAAATGCCCTCCTTTTGTGCCAGTAGTCGCGTGGTGTCTTCTGCCAGCTGCTGACTGACATCTATTGTTCGATCCACATTTTTTGCTTCAAATATTGAAGGTAAGTATTCTTTTGACCAGCGACGTATGCCGGGGATGGCTGAACCGTCTGTCGGCTGCACGCCAATGATTTGTATGCCAGGCCTAACTTCTCGGAGATAACGTGAAGTCCCCATGATGGTTCCAGTGGTCCCCATCGATGAAACAAAATGAGTAATGCTGCCACCCGTATCCCGCCAGATTTCTGGGCCAGTAGTTTTGTAATGTGCGTCAGGGTTATCAGGATTTGAAAACTGATCCAGTACTCTGCCTTTGCCTGCCGCCTGCATCTCAAGCGCCAGGTCGCGCGCCCCTTCCATACTGGCTTCACGACTGACAAAAATAATTTCAGCACCGTAAGCCATCATGCTGACGACACGTTCGGCGCTCATATGTTCAGGCATAATCAGGATCATGTGGTAGCCCCTTAGGGCAGCCACCATGGCAAGGGCAATACCTGTATTCCCACTGGTCGCTTCAATCAGTGTATCTCCGGGCTTAATTTCGCCCCGTACTTCCGCTGCAGTGATCATATTCAATGCAGGACGGTCTTTGACGGATCCAGCTGGATTATTTCCTTCAAGCTTTACCAGAATGGTATTATTCAGGCCTTCCGTCAGGTGTTTCAAGCGAACCAGAGGGGTATTGCCAACAAAGTCTTCAAGTTCTTTCATGATATCTGGAACGGGCTATCAGGCTGCTTTGTGTTCGTACAGGTGCACATCCCGCTGTGGGAATGGAATTCCGATTCCGGCATCATCAAATCGGGTCTTGATAGACTCATTTGTCTCGAAAAATACGTCCCCGTAATCTGCACTTTTTACCCACATACGAAAGACAAAATTGACGCTATTATCAGCCAGCTCTGCAACGGCAATCTGGTGTGGGGGATCAGAGAGAACTCGGCCATCCCCACTGACAATATCTTCAAGAATATTGCGCACCTCTTTCAGGTCCGCATCATAAGCGACAGCAACCGTCAGGTCGACACGGCGCGTCTCCTGGGTAGAATAGTTGATGATATTATCGCTACCGAGTTTTGCATTCGGAATAATAATTGTTTTGTTATCAGAAGTGGTCAGGGTGGTGGTGAAGATGTGGATTGCATTTACCTTACCGGTAACGTCGGCGGCCTCGATTACATCACCGACCTTGAAGGGTCTAAAAATAATCAACAGAAACCCAGCTGCAAAGTTGGCCAGGGAACCCTGCAGCGCCAAACCGACAGCGAGGCCAGCGGCACCCAATATGGCAATAAAGGATGTCGTCTGTATACCGAGTTGACTCAGTGCCGCTACAATGACAAAGGCCATCGTGGTGATATAGGTAATACTGCTGGTAAACCCAATGATTATCTGGTCTACACTTCCTTTCGTCATGATTCGGGTAACAAGCTTTTTTACCCAGTTAGCGACTATCTTCCCTATGATGAAGATGGCGATTGCGGCAAGTAACTTTAAGCCATACTGGACAGCGAATTCCATACCCATATCAAAATATACATTCGCTTTATCGGTATCGATAATATTGCTTACCTGTTTGATTACAGAAGTTGCTTCCGCTGCGTTAGCCATTATTAATTCTCCAACAAATCACTTTAAAACATACTGTTTGCAACCTGTCCGCTAAGTTTCAGGCTTTACTCGTCAGCGGTGGTGCACAATATCGGCGATAGTAGCGCCAACGATAGTCTTATGAAAGCCCCACTTGACCTGGTACAAGCCAGCTTAATCATTTCCTTTGCCCGATCAAACTTAGGGAACCTCTGATCAATTCATGAACGCGCATCTTACGCCTAAAATATCCAGTTTTTTCGTTTTAAACCTTCGCAATAGCTAGCTATTACGTGCAATTTACGCCTCAAACCTGAATATTTTAGATCGCAATCTACTTCGTCCAGACACATCAGAGGTTCCTTAGTTTTAAAGGCCACAATCTAATGAAGCAGAATTACGCTGAGGGTAGCACTCCAACGAATTAATAGAGGGAATCAAGCTGAATAGGTAAAATCAACATGCCTGCATGTGCTCAACCAGCATCTGCACAGATCGTTTACCGCGAAATTCATTTACGTCCAGTTTATAGACCAGATGTACTGTATCACGAGCCATTGCATCATCCCCTTCTCTAATATTAAACATAATTGCATCAATATGTGTATTACCGTCGGAAAGCTGCATTTTTAAGTGGTATTTTCCTACTATACGCTTATCGATGACTATAAAATCACCCTCAAATAACGGTTCTGGAAACAGTTGCCCCCATGGACCCGCCTGACGCAGCGATATGGCAGTACTGATGTCCAGTTCAGCAGCCGTCAGTTCACCATCTGTCAGAAATACCTTTTCCAGAGGTATGCTTCCAAGTTGACGTTCCACCTCTTCATTAAAGGCCAGACTGAATGTTTCGAAACTTTCGTTCGGTAATGATAAACCCGCTGCCATAGCATGGCCACCAAATTTATTGATAAGACCGGGATGTTGTGCGGCTACAGCAGCCAGTACATCTCGAATGTGCAAGCCTGGAATTGAACGGGCTGAGCCCTTTAGCCCCCCCTGCGCATCACCTGCCGGAGCAAAGGCTATCACTGGACGATGAAAACGTTCCTTAATCCTTGCTGCGAGTATACCGATCACACCCTGGTGCCAGTTCTGGTCATAGAGACAGAGGCCGACAGGCATCATTTTTGTTTCATCTATTTGAATTTTTTTCAAATCGTTGAGCGCCTTTACTTTCATTTTGTTCTCAATCGTTCGACGTTCCTGATTTATGTTGTCAAGATGCACGGCTATCTTGTGTGCCGTTTCATGTTCATCAGTCAGCAAACATTCAATACCAATCGACATGTTTTCTATACGACCGGCAGCATTTAGGCGTGGCGCAACGGCAAACCCCAGATCAGCTGCAGTCAGATTACCCGGCATACGGTTTGCTACATCAATCAGGGCAAGTATTCCCGGGCAGGCCTGTGCTCTATTGATGCGTGCCAGACCTTGCTTGACCAGTATTCGATTGCAATGATCCAGCGGTACGACATCCGCGACCGTCCCCAGGGCAACCTTATCCAGCAACTCAGCAAGGTTGGGTTCTGTTAGTCCCTGTTCAGTAAACCAGCCTCTGTCACGCAGCCTGGATCTGAGAGCAAGAAGTAAATAAAAAGCAACACCCACACCGGCGATATTCTTGCTCGGGAATTCATCCCCCGGCTGGTTGGGGTTGATGATGACATTGGCATCAGGCAGCTGATCACCCGGTAAATGATGATCAGTTACCAGTACCTCTATCCCCTGCTCTCTCGCCATTGCAACCCCGTCAATACTGGTAATACCATTATCAACTGTAATAATCAGGTCGGGCTTATGTTGGACAGCAACGTCTACAATTTCAGGTGTCAACCCATAACCAAACTTGAATCTGTCTGGAATCAGAAAGGAAACATGTTTTGCACCCATGGCCTGTAGACCCTTCATCATGATAGCTGTTGAGGTGGCACCGTCGGCATCAAAATCACCAACAATAAGGATTTTTTGCTCATTTCCCAATTTGTCTACGAGTAAAGATGTTGCCTCCTGTATTCCCATCATAAGATAAGGTGATGGCAGACGGTTCAGGCCATAGTCGAGTTCATCATAGCTGGAAATATTCCTTGCCAGATATATTCTATTGAGCAGAGGCGTTAACGTGTTGCGAAGATCAATTCCTTCTGGAATCTTACGCCGACGAATTATTACTGGAACGGTATTCATGATCTCATCATATCAAAACTCACCAAGCTTCCCATTCTAATTGACACAAAAAGAATACCTGTTCAAGCATTTTTCTATACTGACTCAGCGTTATATTTTTGTGCCAATAGTAGAGTTTATTAATAAGCTATAATACACAGTGGGTTAGACAAACTGTCGGATACTCAGTATGCCCAGGCTATATAGAAAATAGCTTTGCCATGCATGAACTATGAATTAAGGAACCTCTGATGTGTCTGGACGAAGTAGATTACGATCTAAAATATTCAGGTTTGAGGCGTAAATCGCACGTAATAGCTAGCTATTGCGAAGGTTTGCAACGAAAAAACTGGATATTTTAGGCGTAAGATACGCGTTCATGAATTGATCAGAGGTTCCTT
>VAPH01041947.1_pt1 | contig 25431 bp, 19 predicted proteins | sample 3393861 | NCBI WGS metagenome assembly VAPH01 (sample SAMN08290439, study PRJNA428436) | hydrothermal vent metagenome | isolation source: Deep-sea hydrothermal vent chimney | place: Atlantic Ocean: South-mid Altantic Ridge | reverse complement strand
ACTTCCCGAACCGGTCAGGCGGGCAGGTGAAGAGTGGTCATGCCTCACTGATCTTCCCACGGCCAGACCCTGATGCAGTTTACCGCCACCCGCACATCCCGGGTGAAGTTTACAGTCATCAATCGTGAATTTCTTCTGAGGTCGTAAAGAGATACTCCGGCAGGTGTGCAGCCCCCTGCAACCACGTTGTCTGACAGTACGCACAGCCCCCGGGCGTAGCCACGTTTTAACATGCGCAGTGCGTTCGAGTCGTGCGTTGAATGGTCTGATTCCGTGAAAAACGGCACCGCCATGGCGCGGTCTTCAGCGCCTTCATCATCACCTGTGTAGCGCAATACACCCGCATGGCTGTCATTGAAGAGGACCCCATTTCTGAATAGCCGCGCATTCAGTGCTCCGGCTGGCAGCTCCACTGACATATTGATTTCTTCACCGTTGAAATGCAGTATGCCGTCAGTATTCAAGCCTGAAATATGCATTCCACCCTTACTGCAGCGAACGGTATTCAAGTGGAGCTTGTTGATGAACAGGGGGCCATCGGGGGCGCCGGGGTCGAAAACCAGTGGTCTGAAGCGGAATTGCTCGGACTTGACCTGCATCGCCCAGTCGAATGTTCTGGTGTCCAGGTCGAAGGCCACAATGCAGTCGTTTCCGGTCGAGGTGATGTACAGTTTGCGTTGGTAAATGGAGATGCCGTGGCAGTTGTTGAGGAAGGGGTTTTGCCAGGACTCTATAAAATCAAAGCCCCGGCCGTAGACCATTAACCTGTCGCTGGCAGCGATATAAATCCTGTCACCATCGAAGGCAATACCACGCAGTCCGCGACCGCCCTCGTCGCCGAACCATTCGATTTCTTCTGGTTTCAGGTCAATGGTCTGAAATACGGCCTGCTTCTTCAGGTCGATAAGGAAGGCGCCACCATGGCTCTCTCCCGGCCTGGCACCGTGTACAACGGTCGTCGCGATAAGTTTTGGCATGGTTGATCGTGTGAAATGATCCCGGTTGATCACCCGATTCTAACGGGCAACCGCATGAATGCGATTGCCCGTTGTTGCTGCGCTTCTATCTCCAGCTCTTTCTGACCTGGATACCAAAGGTCCGGGGCCGGTTATAGACACGCTTGTTTTTGTTGAAGTCGGTCCCAAACCAGTCTGATGCGAAATTGACCCCGTTGTTGAGCACTGCGATGGCCTTTTGATCAAACAGATTCCGCACCACCATTGTCACTGTCCAGTCGTTTTTCAGGTGTGCACCGATTTGGAAATTGCTGACACTCCAGGAATCAATAACACCTTCCGGGTTGCTATTCATGATGCTTTGCAGCGTGTTCCAGGTCTTGGATTGATAAGCGTAATCGTAGCGTACAAAGATATCATTCGTCCCGAACGCACCGGGAAAAGTCCAATCCAGCGCGATAAAGGCCTTGCGCTTCGGCGAGGTGGGCAGCGTCATGCCTTTTACGATCTCATTACCGTCGGGGAAGGTGAAATCAGTGGTCCATTTTGGATCTGCCCAAGTCAGGCTGTAGTTGATGGAGAAGTTGTCAGTGAACAAGGCACTGCCGTTGAGTTCAATGCCGAAGATTTCAGCATCGGCAGCATTAAACGTTCCACGTAACCACCAGGGGCCGACACCTGAACTTGAGCTTTGTTGATAGTTGTTCCATTGCATCAGGAAAACAGTGGCATTGAGCAACAGGCGGTCATTCAGCCATTGGCTCTTGAGGCCTATCTCAAAGTTGTCCAGTGTATCCGGGTTATATTCCAACGGTACCTTGCCGGTATTGGCCGCCCTTTCACTATTGGTGCCGCCCAGTCTGAAACCCTGGCTGTACAGGAAATACACCATCTTTTTGTCGTCGATCTGGTATTGGGTGCTGAATTTCCACAGGACGTCGTTGGTTTTACCTTCGGATGTGTATATCCCGTTGGTATCAAAACTGCCGGCGGGCGCCAATCCCTGCGGAAACTGGTTCTGAGTGAACTGATATCGGTCATACTCGAACCAGCGGCCACCGCCTGTGACTTTCCATTTGTCAGTGAGGTCAAAGGATATTTCGCCAAATATAGAGGTTTGCTTGATTTGCCGATCCAGCTTGTTTGAATAACCGATTGTCGTCGGCGGGATGGGGTAGACCACCGGGTATCCCGCATAATTATAGTAATAGGCCAGGTACTGGGCGTACTCCCAGCCCACGGTGTCCATCAACTGCGGGTTATCCGAACCGAAGAACCAGTCATCCTGCAGGTCTTCATAGTACGCGCCGATCATCCACTGGAAACGGCTTTCAGTTTGTGAAGCCAGGCGAATCTCCTGTGAGAATCGACTTTGGTTCTGGTCGTTGAAAATGGTGCCGAAGGTGTATTGCGTGTTGTACAGCGTAAAACCGTAGTAGTAGCCGAAGTAGCTATCCTTCCACTGCTCGTAGTACATGTTGTCCCACTGGTATGCGATTTTACGATCAAAATAGCTGGTGTTCGAGGTCAGCGCGGCAAACCCGAGGTCGCCGTTGATGGTCAGGCCATAGCTGGTCCATTCATCATCGCGGAACTCATCAAAGAAGCGTGCCACCTTGAAATCACCCAGTGAAGGGTCTGATTCCCAGGAGCCGTTGGCGGTGCTGCTTTCTGAAATAATGGCAAGTGTTGCGGACCAGTCGTCGGTGATTTCCCACAATGCGGAAATACGTCCGCCGGTCAGTTCATAGTCGTTGAAATTGTCTTCAACAACCGCTGCATTGGTGGTGTCAAATTGCGGGCCACCTGCTACCGGGCCGGCGAAAGTCGAGGCCAGCACATTATCAATGTAGCCGCCGTCCTTGACGTAATAACCGACGGCTCGCAGCGCGAAGGAATCACTGAGCGGAATATTGACCCAGCCATTGACCTCGTAACTGGCATCGCCACCTTTGGTTGTGGATAGGGCGCTGAAGACCTGTCCGCTAAACCCGTCTGTATTGGGTTTATTGGTAATAATACGCAGTGTGCCGGATTGTGATGCCGAGCCAAATAAGGTCCCCTGTGGTCCCGGTAGTGATTCAACCCGCTTGATGTCGATCATGCGCGGGAAGGGCTGTTGAGAAATCGCAGCCATCGGCGTTTCATCCAGATAGACGGCAACCTGTGAGTCCGTGTAGAACTCCTGCGAGCCAGACGAAATACCTCGATAGACCAGGTCGTTGCGTCCCGGCTGGCTGTTGATCAGACCCAAGCTGGGCAGAGCCCGCACCAGATCTTCCAGATTCTGTAAGTTGTTTCGCTCAATATCCATGGTCGTAAAGGCCGTAATACTTTGCGGTACGACCTGCAGACTCAATTCCCGGTGGGTGGCAGTTACGATAACTTCTTCAAGGGCCGATGCTTCGGCGTCCTGGGCCCGGGCAGGCTGGGATGGATATAAAACAGCCGCTATTGCGGCGACCAGAGGGGATAGTTTATAGAGTGATGCCCTGTCCATTTATATACGACTCCTCGTCGATTATTACACTGGTTTTGTGTTTCTGGAACAGCAGTCCAGTTAGGTCTCAAATTAATACTAGCATCAATTCCAGAGAGTTACAGCGTCGACATAATGTGGTACCAGAATTCCACACTTTCGAAGAAGGCGGATTGCTTAATCCGTTCGTCAATTCCGTGTGCACGATTCTCCTCCGTTGGGGTAGCAATGGCGGACACGCCGTAGGTTGGAACCCCATCGCGCCGGGTGTACAGACCATCGGTAGCGCCGGCCTCCATCACCGGCATGACTTTGACGCCGGGAAATATTTCAGCGGCGATTTGTGTGATGCGGCTGAGCACACCCAGCCTCAGTGGAGAAGGCGGGCTGGCTTCGGGCTCATAAGTTCGCCGCACACTGATCGCGTCGTCTGCAATCACCCGCACCAAACTGGACTCCACCTCATCCGCATTCTCCTGTGGCAGGATTCGACAGTTAATGACTGCGATTGCATAGGTGGGAAGTGCATTTTCCGCATGGCCGCCGGATAGTTGCGTCGCTACGCAGGTGGTTCGCATCTGGGCATTGATAGAGGGAATGCTTTGCAACAGATCGATATCCTGCTCGCTGGCCGTGTCACTTGCGAGCTTTCGCATGGCGGTACCGATGGCTACATCGATTGAATCCACCGGGTCGGCGAAGTTGGCGCGGGTAATGTCATTAAGGTTGACGGGAAACTGGTAGGCAGCAATTTTAGTGAGCGCCTTTGCCAGGGAATAGATGGCATTTTCCGGCTGTGGCACAGAGCTGTGGCCACCGGGGTTATCAGCCCTTATCTCTAAGGTCATGTAGACCTTCTCAGCAGCCTGGATACTGAATACTGCCGGTTTTCCATCGATTATCTGCAGGTCGCCGCCGTCAGTATTCAGTGCAAACTCTGCATCAAGCAGCGCGGCGTGATGCGCGAGAAGCCACCGGATGCTCAGCATGTTGCTTTCTTCATCCAGCGTCAGCACCACGTTGATATCCCGTTCAGGAATAATACCTTCCCGTTTCATGCGAATCAGGTTGGCGATAAGCATTGCGGCACCGGCTTTATTGTCCAAAGTGCCGCGACCATAGAAATATCCGTCACGGGCGGTGAGCTGAAAAGGATCGACAGACCATGATTCTGCGACCGCAGGTACAACATCCAGATGCGCAAGCAGTAACACCGGTCGCTCGCTACCACGACCAGGCAGTCTTGCAACCAGGCCACCAACGGTTGCCGAGGGGCCCAGCAGTTGTACATCACTGGCTGGAAAGCCGGCGGCCAGCAGATACCCGGCAAGAAACTCAGCGGCTTCCCTCGCCCTGCCGGTCTCCGCAATGGTTGGTATCGCGATCAGGCCTTTGAGCAGTTCCTGTGCCGTCGGCATTTCATTCGTCGCGACTGTGGGAACCGCCGGGAAAAAGCTGAAAAGAAGCAAGGCCGCTATATTTATTCGCAAGGTTTTCAAAAACGATTTCAACTCATGTGCTCCCAATGTGTCATTGCAGGTATTTGTTGTACCAGGCCAGGTATCGTGCCAGCCGGTCGCGGCGAAACCCGGGCCGGCTGATGTTGTGATACTCGCCAGGGTAGATGATCAGCCTGGTGTCAACACCCAGACGTTTCAGGGCCTGATACATCTGTTCCGAGCCAGCTACCGGGACGTTCATATCCAGCTCACCACCGAGGAATAATGTGGGTGTCGAAATACGATCTGCGTGCAGAAAAGGATAAGACAGTTGCAACCATTTCTGCGTGTTTTCCCAGGGCCGGCCGAGTTCCAGTTCCCAATGGCGAACCCATTCGTCGGTACCGTAAAGTGCCAGCATATTGGAAACGCCTGCGCCGCTGGTTGCCGCTTTGAAACGTGGGTCGGAAGCGATTGTATAGTTGGTCAACATCGCACCATAGCTCCAACCGCCGATACCCAGGCGGTCTTTGTCGATGATTCCTTTTGCTACCGCGTAATCGACCGCCGCCAACAGGTCAGGAACGTCTCCGTGCCCCAGATCAGCAAATATCAAACGCTGAAATTCTTCACCCCGGCCGGAACTGCCGCGCGGATTGACACCCAATACGACATAACCGTTTGCCGCCAGCAATTGCCATTCAAAATTAAACTCTTTCCGATACTGGCCGACCGGCCCGCCATGAACCCTTAAAATTGCAGGGTAAACCTGGCCCTTCGCATAGTTGGGAGGCTTTAACAACAGCCCACGAATGATGGTGCCGTCACCGCTGGTGAATTCGATGGTTTCGGTTGGCCCGAGGTTGAGCCTGTCAATCCAGGCATCATTTTGCTTCGTCTTTCTCTGGATATGACCCGAACTCAGGCTGCCAATTTCATAGGGCCGGCCAGGTGTGCCGAAAATGACGACGATGCGGCCAGCATCGCTGGCATCGAAAAACTGTAGCGTCTGCTTGTTGTCCGTCAGTCGCGTCGGCGTGCTTCCATCCGCCGGGATCGCGGCGAGATAAACGTTCATCTCATCTTCGATCAGCGCATAAATGTGCTTGCCGTCGGCAGACCACTGCGGTGACATCACATTGCGGTCAAGTTTCGCAGTCAGAATACTGCCTTGCCCACCCGCTACCGACACCGTTGCCAATTGTGACTGGGCGTAATAGCTCAGGCTGGGATCCCGATCGATCGTGTAAGCCAGTTTAAGACCATCCGGGCTCCAGACGGGCCGCCCTCCCCAACTTTCCGGATTCGACTCAGCGTATCGTGTGTTGGTCAAACGCTCGGCTTTGGCGCCGGGCACAGGCTCGATCAGATAGATGTCCCAGTTGTCGTGAATATCCGCATCAGAACCACGCTTGGACACGAACGCGATCCTGGAACCATCCGGCGACCAGGCCGGCAAAACGTCATCATATTTCCCGTCGGTCAATGAATGCACTGCTCGGGTTGCCAGGTCTAACAGTTGTAAATGACTGCGCGTGTCTCCCAGATAACCGACACCATCTCTTTTGAAACGAAACCGGTCTATGACGATCGGAGTGACCAGGTTTTCCGCACCGCTGCCACTTTCTACAACGAGTACCAGGTGGTTGGAATCGGGCGACCAATCGAAGTCCGATACATTGCTGTTGTTCTCTGAGACCTGCTGCAGTGCTTCAGTTGCCGGATCGTACAGCCAGACTTGCTGCGTCGTGCCGCCATCGCGACCGCTGGAAAGAAAGGCGAGAAACCGTCCGTCCGGACTCCAGCGTGCTGACCAGGCACTGGCTAGCCCGGCCGAAGTACTTTTCGATAAACCGGAGTTCCAGTTAAGAACCCAGACGGCCCAATGCTGGCTGTCGCTTGCGGTGTTTACACTTTGAACGGTATAGGCGACCCAGGCACCATCAGCGGAAATCCGCACGTCGGTAACCGACCTGATGGCATCGAGATCCGTCAGTGCAATAGGCCGCAACACCTGGTCAGCATTTGCCAGCGAGGCAAGCAACACTGACATCACGAGGCTGAAAACTGCCCTCATGCCGGGATGTCATCGAAGGTGAGAATGAATATGTCCAGGTTGTCTTGAGTCATGCTGTATTGTATATATCCTCAATTGGGCGAGCTTTGTATCTTGCTGTAAGGAGTTCTGAAACCATGTCTTATCGAATGTCCATCTCTCCCAATGCCCGCAAGTCTCCTTACTTTGATGCCACAGTTGCGGATGGTGTGAAATCATTTGCTGTCTATAACCACATGTACATACCGGTTGATTTTGGCGACCCTGATGCGGAGTACGACCGACTGTTAAACGGGGTGGCCATGTGGGACGTCGCTTGTGAGCGCCAGGTCGAGCTGGCCGGCCCCGATGCCGGCACACTGGCACAATATCTCACAACTCGTGATCTATCAAATGCCGTACCTGGTCAGGGATTGTATGCCCCGCTGTGCGACCATGACGGGAATCTCATTAACGATCCTGTTTTGCTGAAGTTATCTGCCAGTCAATACTGGCTGTCTATCGCCGACAGTGATATTACTTTATGGGCAAAGGCGATTGCCGCCGAGCGCGGGCTGAGCGTGAGCGTGACGGAGCCGGATGTGTCGCCGCTTGCAGTACAGGGGCCAAAAGCACCGGATGTTATTGCCCGACTACTGGGTGACTGGGTGCATGAACTTAAGTACTTTTGGTTCAGGGGGGCTGAGTTGGATGGTATACGGATGCTGGTGGTGCGATCCGGTTGGTCGAAACAGGGCGGGTTTGAGCTGTTTCTTCAGGATGGTTCACGTGGCATCGATCTGTGGAACCGTGTTAAAGCGGCGGGTCAGCACTACGCCATTGGCCCGGGCGCACCGAATGATGTCGAGCGCCTTGAAAGTGGCTTGCTGTCATATGGTACCGATGTTGATGCATGGACGAATCCATACGAAGCAGGACTCGGAAAATATGTCGACCTCGATCAGACTGAAGAGTTTATCGGGCAGGCTGCATTAAGGGAAATTAAGCGCGAGGGCATCAAGCGCCGGCAGGTTGGGCTGTTTTTATCTGGTGAGAAAGTGGTCGCGAATGAGCATCCCTACCCGGTGTTGTCAGGTGATGAGGTGGTGGGAACGATGTCGGCGACAGTGTACTCGCTGCGCCTCAGGCGGAATATCGCACTGGCATTGATCAACACGGACATTGGTGATGACACGGATGGATTACTGGTGGATTCCGGCCGGGAAGTACGTGCTGCGGTGATAACCAAACTGCCTTTCTGCTGAGCTATACACTTTTCGGTTAAATCATGAGGGAACATCCAGTAAGACCACGGCGATCGGCAAACCTGCAGGCACTGTTTGATCGGCCGGTTGTCATTCTGGCCGCACCCAGGTCGGGCAGCACCCTGCTGTTCGAAACCCTTGCAAAAGCGGGTGAATTCTGGACCATTGGTGGTGAAAGTCATCAGGTCATCGAGCGTCTGGCCGAGTTAACGCCTGAATCAGGCCAGCTAACCTCCAATCGTCTGACTGCAGAAAATGCCACGCAACAGATCGTCGCTGCACTACGGCTGGGCTTTGCCCGTCGCTTACGTAACCGGGAAGGCAAAAGATGGTCTGCAAACCTCGGCAACAGGCGCTTACGATTCCTGGAAAAGACACCCAAAAACGCATTGCGGCAACCGTTTCTGGAGAGGGTGTTTCCAGATGCCTATTATATTTACCTGTACCGGGATCCCCGGGAAAATATTTCCAGTTTGATGGATGCCTGGCAGGCGGGTGGCTGGGTTACCTATCCAGATCTGAAAGGCTGGACCGGGCCACCCTGGTCGCTGTTGCTGCCACCCGGTTGGCAGCAGTTGAATGGCTGCCCGCTGGAGCAGGTCTGTGCTTTCCAGTGGGAGGCGGCAAACCGTATTATTCTGGACGACCTGGCGGCTATACCGCCTGCGCGATGGACTGCCGTTGAATACCGGTCGTTGACACAGGACACGAGTAAAATGATACAGCGACTGTGTAAGTTTTTGGATATTTCAGTGGATGACAAGCTGGCAGCCAGTCTGACCCGGCCTCTACCATTGTCACGCCATACCCTCAGTCGGCCAAAGCCGGATAAATGGCGCAAGAATGAAGCTGCCATTCAATCGGTTCTCGACTCGGTTCAGGCCATTGATGCCAGAGCCAGGGAAGTTCTCTCCCGCCAGTCGAAGTAGTTAATTTATGTGGTCTGCTGCCTGACAGATTGATGGCAGTGTGTGCGCTACTTAACCTTACGGTTCAGGTTCGCCAACCCCCAAGCCGGCGAGTCAGTTTGACAATCGCTTTGGCGAGGAAAGGAAAGATGGCCAACAGGCCGAGCGAAAGCAACAGGCCGGGAGTAAAAATGGCAGCCATGCTGAAGGACTCGATGCCACTCAGTTGACTGCCGAAATAAGCCAGGATCAGCGTTATCGGCACCATCCCGAATAGTGTCGCCAGCATAAACACTGGTGTCCGCATGGATGTCAGGCCGACCAGCAGGTTCAGTAGCCAGAAAGGGATAACGGGAATCATACGAAGGCTGAAAAGATATAAAGCGCCTTCCTTCTCAATGCCCCGGTTGACGGCATCGATTTGAGCGGAAAACCTTCGTTGAATAATGTCATGGAAAAAGACTCTGACGCTGAGCAGGGCCAGCGTTCCGCCCAGGGTGCTGGCGAAAAGTGAAATCAGGAAACCGGTCAGCTGGCCAAAAACTATGCCACTGACAACTATCATGACGCCGGTAACAGGTAGTGAGCTTGCGGTGCCGATAACAAACAGTGTGAAAAATATGGCGGCCGTGGCCACTGGCGAGCGATCAAAAAGGCTTTGGTACAGGCTGATGCTGAGGTACCGGTCACCGCCGCCGGCAAAATAGAGAATGATGATGGTGGCAATCAAAGCTGCCAGCAGCAGTTTTTTTACCGGCATTCGTTCTCACCACTTGCCGAGACCGAATCAACAAAGCCGGCAATCGTATTGCAATAGTACTCCAGCAAATTGCGTCTGCTCTCCACCAGTTTGAACTGGCCGTCACCGGTAGGCTCAATAATTTTTCTGCGCAGCAGTACATAAATTCCCTGGCTAAGCGCATAGTCGCCGTCGTTATTCGGCAGAAAAACAGGTACCCCAGCGGCGCTCAAGTCGTCGATAAGCTGGGTGGCCCTGACCTTCAACATCAGTTCAGTAATCGGCAGGTCGTCACTGTTGCGCAAAACACTGGCGAGCAGAAAAGTGGGTAGCACGGGGATCAGATCGCCAATTCGTTCTGCCAGATCACTGCCCAGAGCAGTAATGCTGTCCCTGCGTTTTGCATCATCCTGCTCTGCAATAATGACACCGCGCGCCTGCTGCCAGGCATTGAGTGAAAGTGGTTTTCCAAAGTTCACGCAGGCGTAGCCAAATGGTTTGTGTCTGCGGGGCATCACGTAGGTAGCGAGCGTGGCGATAAATTTTAAAAAGGAGACAAGGGCATAGATCGGGCCCTTCGACTTAAACCCTTCTTTCTGGTGAGCAATAAGGGTTTTATCTTCTGGGATTTTGTCGTAGTTAACCGCACATGGGATAAAAACGATATCTTTACAGTTACCCTTGCCCAGCGCTTTGACCAGATAATTCAGTAGCCCGAGTTTAAGTGGTTGAATGCGTCCGTCACGGGACAGACTGCCTTCGATGAATACACCCTGGGGAATGCAGTGGGACGTTGCCAGAAAAATATAACGCTCCAGTATTTTGTGATAGAGCCGATTGTGCGGTTGGTCGCGGCGGACAATGATGAAGCCCAGTGCATGCAGAAATTGCCGGATGGGTGTGATCAGTGCCCATTCGCCGGCAGAATAGGAAAAGGGAGCAGATTTGGATGTCAGGTAGATCAAAAACAAGGCATCGAAGTTAGAGCGGTGGTTGGAGACCATGACCACACAACTATCCTTGCGGATTTCCCGGTATTCACTTTGCTGAGAAAACCCAACCTGGATCCAGTAAAACAGGCGTAATATCTTCCTTGATACCCAGCACCCGATATGGAAATAGAGCATTGCATTGAAGGTGGGCACGATTTCGGTGGCGAACTTTCTCGCCTCACGCGTGGCTTGTTCTTTCGAGCCTGATTTTTCGGCAGCACGCTCAATCGCATCACTGACCAGTGGGTCGCTGATGATTCTGTCGATCCACAGTTGACGGCTTGCCATCGCATACGATGGCAAGCCAAACTCCAGTTCTTCGTCGAGCAGCTTTTCCGTGGATTGTGCGCGATGGTAGATCAGGCGCTGTAATAAAGGCAGAAAGAGCAGGCGCCAAAGTGCATAAGCTGCCAGCAGCAGCAACAGATAGAATTGCCAGTTAGTTAATGTGACCGTTCCTACCAATCTTTTTCCATAATTTGTTTAGTCGCTGGCCTGGGTACGTGGCTCGATGTGCCTGAGCACCGTGGCGAACCGGCGCAAAGGCGTATCGTCATTGATCATACCCAGTGGGATTGAAAAATGTCCACGTTTATAGCTAAAGCGGTTTTCCGGCGGCACCTGCCAGGCGTCCATCTGGGCCAGTGCTGATTCTATCGGTGTGACCGTGTCCCGGGTGCCATACACCGTAACGATGTTCCGACCTTCGACGCATGCGGGTTTTGGTGGGTCAATCCGCTGCAGCCAGCTTTTCTCAGTATCCTGGTGCCACCCTGCTGCCCGCATGGCGTCGCCCAGGTTCCAGATATCTGACAGGGCGCCATCCAGCGCTGCTTCGTACATATGTTGGCTGTGCGTGATCACCAGCAGCGCATCAGGTTGCAAGCGCACGGGCCAGTTCGTGGCAGTCATCGCGATGGCCTTTGCGCTCTGGGCTCCCAGGCTGCTACCGCCGATAGCGACGGGACCACTGCTGTTATTTCTACACCAGTCAATCATCGTTGCCCACTCTTTATGCTGGGCGGCGACAAAATCGAAGATGCTGATCGGCAGGTGGGAGAGGAATTGTTCACCACCATAATGGCCGGGTAAAACGCGACGACCGTGCCAGGGTGCTTCCGGGCGTATGACCCGGATACCTAGCCGGGTCAGTTGCGTGACCTCATCGAGCAACTGGTGGTAATGGTCAAATTCGACACCCATGCCGTGGCCAAAAATGAGGGTGGGCGGGTTTTCGACGCCTTCAGGTTCATGCACACGGGCGTAAACCTGATCCTGCATCTCAAGGCAGGGGGAGGGGAATCTCAGCCAAAAGTCCTGACCGTGGCTAGTGGGAACGGCTCGTGAAACCTCCACTTCCGGAAACCGTTCCGGCAGAGAAAAATATTCCTGCAGTTTTTCGCCATTGTCACCCAACAGCCTGACCACCTCACTCGGTGTGGGTGGGTTCATGCAGACGGAAGTTTTGACCAGCCGTCGCAAGCGGGAAAACTTCCGGCGGGCCATGTTGTAGTCAGCGCGAAAATCCAGGCGCATTTCCTCAATGATTGGCAAGCGCTCTTCAGCAACAGGCCCCTCACCAAAGAAGTAGTCATGCCATAATTGATCTATCGAAAAAGACTTCAGCCGGGTACGCTCAAACTGGCGCAGGGCGGAGGCGATAGCCTGGCGTTGTGGTCTGTCTGGGGGCTCCAGTGGTACCTGTGCAATGAAGCGGTCAACATCACCTTCCGCTGCCCGTGCGGCGGCCCACAATCTTGAGAGTGGAAAATACCAGTGCTTGAGCAGGTACAGGGTGACCTTGTCCAGCCAGGGTCTGGCAATGAGTCGGCCGGCAGGAGAGGCTATTAAGCGTGCTGTAAGGCGGGAAAGTCGCGGCATGCAGGAAATTATAGTCTGATTAACGTTCTACCATTGCTTACTGATGCCGATACCGTATATTCCATTTGCTGCTATTGGCGTGACTACAAAACCTTTATACGGTTCGGTGAAAATAAAGCTACTGGCTATGCCGATGGCGGCACCGGCCACTACATCAATGGTGTAATGATTGTCTGACTCCACCCGGCTCCAGGCAACATAGGAGGCACCCAGGTAAGCCGGGACAGCGTATCTCAAACCGTATCTCTTGTGGATGAATGCCGCGCCCTGAAATGCGACCGAACTGTGACCTGATGGGAAAGACTCATTATCACTGCCGTTGGGCCTGGTCTTGCTAATGGACTTCTTTAACGCGTACGTGGCGGCAAGGTTGGTAAAAAAACCTTTATAGAACTGGGTTCTGCCGTCAGAATCATGCAGATAAAAAGTGGTACCGTAGGCTACAGCCGGTATCAGGGTCCGTAACAAGCTGCCGGCACTTTCTGCCTTGTCCGAAGCCATGGCTGAAGGAAGGGGTAACAGCAAAGTGAAAAGCAGGGCCGTAAAGCACAGTAACCGGTGGTGTGCTGAATGCAGGACCGTTTGATTGTTGTGTGTTTTCATTTGCGTGCCTGGCATCACCAGTCTGCTGAAGTGATGTTACAGTGATCGAAGTTGATTATATGCCCACAGGCATCAATAGGCATGTAAATACCGGATATTTAGGTAAAATAAATAGCTGGGCTCAAGCGCTGATTGCAACAGTCCAAACAGGGAGGGAAAACCATGGCACGCATTACCGTTATTGGTGCCGGATTCGGTGCACTGACCGCCATTCGTAAGCTGCGTGCTGCCGCTGCGGATTTGCAGATCGATGTGATCGCACCCAAACCGGAGTTTGTCTATTTTCCGGGCACCATATGGATACCGACGGGGCTGCGTAAACCAGAAGACCTGGTGGTGCCGTTACATAATTTTTTCCGGCGTCAGAATGTGAATTTCCATACGGCGGAAGCCACCGGTCTGAAACATGGCGGACGCACCGTTGAAACCAGTGCGGGGGATGTGAGCAATGATGGCCTGATCATTGCCACGGGTGGTCGATTCATCCGTAAACTACCAGGCATAGAGCACTCCATCACGCCCTGCGGCGGTATCGCGGCGACGGTTGCGATACGTGACCGCCTGGCGGCCATGGATAGCGGCACCATCGCCTTCGGGTTTGCCGGCAACCCCAAAGAGCCTGCCGCGATGCGTGGCGGACCTGTGTTTGAGTTTCTGTTTGGCATAGACAGTTGGTTGCGCAAACAGGGGCGCCGCAACAAGTTCAAGCTGGTGTTCTTCACACCGGCACCGCGGCCGGGCGCGCGCCTTGGTCCGACGGCCGTCGACAGCCTGCTGGCAGAAATGGCCAAGCGTGACATCGAAACCCATCTCGGTCATAAAATGAAGGCCTTTGAGGCCAGCAAGGTCATTACTGAAGGTGGCGAGTTCGAAGCAGATTTGATCCTTTTTATGCCGGGCATGACCGGTAATCAGTGGTTTGATAACACGGAGTTGCCACGCTCTGAAGGTGGCTTGATCAAGGCCAATGCCTATTGTCAGGCCGAAGGTCAGGACAAGGTTTACGTGGTGGGTGATTCCGGCAGTTTCCCCGGTCCTGACTGGATGCCGAAGCAGGCGCATATGGCCGACTTGCAGGCCGAGGCTGCCGCCGCCAACCTGCTGGGTGAACTGACTGGCAAGCCACCTGGCAAGACCTTTAAAGTGGAGTTGCTGTGCATTATCGACAGTCGCACCAAAGGCATGCTGGTGGTGCGTACCAGGAAACGTAATTTTGTATTGCCGTCAATGCTGCCATTACATTGGGCCAAGCGTTACTTCGAAAAACTGTACCTGCGAAAATATCGCTGAATTGGATTGAGAGTAAAAACGATGGATAAAGCAGAAAAGGTCGTCCGAGACATCCTGGCCCTGGCCGAAGTGGGGGTGGACGGGGAGCACCCATGGGACCTGCAGGTGAACAGTAAAGATTTCTACCGGCGGCTTCTCGGCCAGGGCTCCATCGCACTGGGTGAGACTTATATGGATGGCCTGTGGGAGTGCGAGAATATCGATGTTTTCATTTACAAGGTATTGCGCTCAGGTCTGGAGAACAAGATTTCAGTGTTGAGTCTTTTATGGCCAGTACTGTGGTCCAAGATGGTCAACCTGCAGAGCAGGGGCCGGGCCTTCAACATTGGCAAGCATCATTACGACATCGGTAATGATCTGTTCAAGCTGATGCTCGATGACAGCATGGCCTATACCTGTGGCTATTGGCGTGAGGCCGACAATCTCGCTGATGCGCAGCAGGCAAAGATGGACCTGGTGTGCCGCAAAATGGGCCTGGAAGCCGGCATGCGCGTACTGGATATCGGCTGTGGCTGGGGCAGTTTCGCCCGTTATGCCGCCCAAAACTATGGTGTCAGGGTTGTTGGTGTGACCGTCTCGCAAGAACAGATCGACCTGGGCCGGGAGTTGTGTGCGGGGCTGGATGTGGACTTGCGCTACCAGGACTACCGGGATGTGCAAGGCCGTTTCGACCGGGTGGTTTCCATCGGTATGTTCGAGGCTGTCGGGCCAAAAAATTTCCGCACTTACATGCAGACTGTGGAGCGCTGCCTGGAAGACGACGGGCTATTCCTGCTGCACACCATTGGCACCAATACACCGGATTTGCAGGCTGATCCGTGGACCATCAAGTACATCTTCCCAGGTGGTTACTTGCCTTTGCAGAAGCAGATCGATGCCGCCACGCAGGGTATTTTCATCATGGAAGACTGGCATAACTTCGGTGTTGATTACGATCCGACCATCATGGCATGGGTGGCCAATATTAAAGCCGCCCGTGGGCAACTCGAAAAACTTGGTTACGACCGGCGCTTCTACCGGATGTGGACATACTGGTTACTGTCCGCAGCCGGCTCTGCCCGGGCCAGACGCAATCAGCTGTGGCAGATGGTTTACTCAAAAAAAGGCCAGGACGGCGGCTATCTGCCGGTCAGATAAATAGCATGTCAGCAACACAACCCACAATTCAACGGGAGCCGGCGGTACGCGCGCGTGCCATGCCTGCTGACACCAATCCCGCTGGTGATATTTTTGGCGGCTGGCTGATGTCGCAAATGGATGTGGCCGGTGAGATCACAGCCCGCCAACGCACGCGCCGGCGGGTAGTGACAGTCGCCGTCAATGCGATGACCTTTCACAAGCCGGTCCATGTGGGTGATGTTGTCAGTTGTTATGCCGTGATCGAACGCATTGGCCGTACGTCAGTCACGGTTCGGATAGAAGCGGTTGCGATGCGCCAGGACAGCGGCAAAAATGTGCCGGTGACGGAGGGTGTTTTTACCTATGTTGCACTCGGTGATGATGGCCGCCCGACAGAGGTGGGCCCGTCCACCTGATGGCAATGCTCAGCAGAAAACGATACCTGTTCAGGACAGGATCAGCACGGCAATAACTACCAGTTGGTTTGTATGCGCAACCCGGCCGCTGGGCGGGCAAGCGCTTGCCCACCCATTACTCAGCCCTCGACTTTGAGCACCACTGCCATCGATGTATCACCGGCGGCACAGCCCTGGAACAGGCCCCAGCCACCGCCGAGCAGCGTGAGTTCTTCAATCAACTCAATCATGGAGCGCATGCCGGTTGGTCCCTGCGGGTGGCCCCAGATCAGGGAACTGCCGTAGTTATTCATGGACATCAGATCGGCTCCAGTTTCGCGCGCGAAGACAATGTCGTTAACCGCAAACGGATTGTGGGACTTGATTGCAGCCAGATCTGCTATGCCGATGCCGGCCCGTTCCAATGCTTGCAGTGAAGCCGGAATGGTGGCTGCGGGCATGAAGCTTTTTTCCACCCGGGCCTGGCCGAATGCTACTACCCTGATCGTGATGGAAGGATCTGCCGACAACTCTTTTGCCTTGTCGGCGGTGGTAACCACCATGCCGGCAGCACCGTCGGCGGGGTGGGTCTGCCCACCGAAAGTGATGGTGCCGCCCTCTTTGACGGGTTTCAGTTTAGCCAGGCCTTCTGCGGTACTTTGAAAAATACCTTCATCACCTTCCATGGTGGATGCCGTTTTTCTGAAACGGGGATCCGGTACATCGAAGGGCAGGGCCATGAAGCGTTTCAGAAAGGCTGAATCATCAGCCAGTGCGTCACCGTATTGCTCCAGACGCCTTAATACGACTTCGTGTTGCTCCGCGCTGGAAACGTTCCACTTGCTGGCACAGTTTTCTGCCGTCTGGGTCATATCCCCGTGTGTATAGGGATCAAAACCCATATTGTCCGGCACCCAGTCTTCGTGTGCACCGATTCCACCGGGCGCCTTGGGGCGGGGATAAAACAGATGTGGCCCATTGGAGAGGCGATCAGTTGTGACGGCCAATGTGCATTGTGCTGAGCCGGTGCTTATTTCCTGAGCAGCGACAGATAACACGCGTGCGCTGGTGGCGCAGGCCTGGCTGATGGTTGGGCCACCAATATGGTCGAGGCCGGCCATACCGGCCAGCCACGGCAGGCCGTAAAAGGAAAACTGCTGTGGCACGGTCATGCCGAGTACACCGGCATCGAAAACCTCGGCCGAGATCCCACGTGACGCCAAAGCTGTGCGTGTAAGATATGCTGCAAATTCTACACTGGGAAGGTGCTGCAGGCTGCCTTGCCAGCGTGAGAAAGGACTGCTCCAATAAGCGCCGTAGGGGATATAACTGCTGGTCATGATTTGTGCTCCTCAACTTGCCCTGGTGACAATAGTGGTATTATAGTACTTAAATACCGTTTAAGATTAAACTATACATTATAATAGCCTGGTTATACTCGGTAGTTGCTTTAGATCATGTTATGCCTTGTCTGCTGAAAGGCCGTGTAGTGAGACTTCAAAAATATGGATTTATCTGACTGGATCAAGTGTCATGCCGACACCACACCGGATAAGCCGGCTATCCTCTTTGAGGGTGGCGAAATAAGCTATGCAAGTCTCGCAAATCGGATTGATTCCTGCGCGGATGTATTGCTTGGCGGTCTCGGTATTGAGCCTGGCGACCGGATTGCTTTTCTTGGCCAAAACTCGCCTGAGCAGATCGTGCTGCTGTTTGCTTGTGCGCGTGTCGGCGCAATACTGCTGCCACTGAACTGGCGATTGGCCGCACCCGAGCATGTGCAGCTTCTTCAGCATGCCAGGCCGCGCGTAGTCTTTGTAGACCATGCTTTCACGGACCATATTGACGGTGTGCGTGAGCAACTGGGTTCTGTCGCGCTGGTCAGTTTCACAGCAGAAGGCGAAGTTGCATCGGGTGAGGGCTGGAGTTCATTCAACGCTTTTGAAACCATGGCTCGTGACCCGGGGCAGCCATCAATTGCCGGTCCTGCCGGGCTGAGTGAAGAGGATGGTGTTTTACTTTGTTATACATCCGGTACCACCGGCAGCCCGAAGGGAGCACTGTTAAGCAAGAAGGCGCTGGCCTGGAACGCAGCCAATTCTGTTGATATGCACGATATGACCGCCGCTGACATGGTGCTGACTATGTTGCCCATGTTTCATGTTGGCGGACTGAATATACAGACCGTGCCAGCATTGTTTTGTGGTGCGACAGTGGTTCTGCTCAGGCAGTTCGATACCGATCTTTTTTACCAGGCGTTTGCACAATACCCGATTACACTGACGCTGGTTGTGCCCACGGTCATGCTGGCGATTATGGCTGATGAGCGCTGGAACAGGGGGCAGGTGAGCAGCTGGGCGGCCAGCCTGCGAATTATTTCAATTGGCTCAACCGTGGTGCCTGAGAGTCTTGTAAGGTCTGTCTGCGAGCAGGGCGTTCCGCTGTTGCAGGTATATGGCTCGACCGAAACCTGCCCGATTGCGGCTTACACAGCGCCCATTGATGCCGTACGCAAGCCGGCATCCACCGGCAAAACAGCAAAATACTGTGAGATTTGCATTGTTGACAAAAGGGGTGATGAACTTGCAGTGGGTGCCAGCGGAGAAATCCTGGTGCGCGGTCTAAACGTGATGACCGAATACTGGCATGATCAGGAAGCCACACGCGAAGTGTTCAGTGGTCGCTGGTTACACACTGGTGATATCGGACACTTTGATGAGGAAGGGTTTTTGTACGTCGATGGGCGACTCAAGGATATGATTATTTCCGGTGGTGAAAATATCTATCCGGCCTTGATCGAGAATCTGCTGGCTGAATGTGATGATATTGAGGAAGTCGCAGTGGTTGGCCGTCCCGATGATTATTGGGGTGAGGTTGCCGTGGCCGTGGTTGTGGCAAAACCAGGTTGCGAAGTGAACAGTGAGCGGATTGAAGCGTTTTGCAGCGGTCGTATCGCCCGTTTTTCATGTCCGAGGGAAACGATCATCGTGGAGCGCCTGCCGCGGAATGCGATGGGTAAAATCCTGAAGGATGATATCCGGCAATTGGTTATTGAGAGATCAGAACAGCAAGAACGAGAACAGCAGGAACGGGGTCAGAGTAAAAACTAAATTTGAATTCAAATTTAGTTTTTACTCTGACCCCAATTCACGGAGAATATTGGAATGGGTTTGAAAATTGGTATTGATGTCGGTGGTACCTTCACCGATTTCCTGGTGGCCTGGGAGGACCGGGAGCCGGAAATATTCAAGGTACTGTCGGTATCTGATGATCCCTCGGCTGCTGTGATCAATGGACTGACTGAAATTGCTTCCAAACAGGAACCACAGCTCAGTTTAAGTGAGCTCCTGGAAACGGTTGCGACCATTGTGCACGGTACCACCGTCACCACCAATGCGACCTTGACCCGTAACGGTGCCAAATCCGGCCTGATCACGACCGCAGGCGTACGTGATGCGCTCGAAATGCGCCGTGGTATCCGTGAAGAGCAATACAACAACCGCTACACCAACGTCAAACCACTGGTACCCCGCTACCTGCGCTTCGGCGTCAAAGGCCGGTTGCGCCGTGATGGCAGTGAAGTTGAGGCGTTGAGCCTTGACGATGTTGCAAAGGCTATTGAGCTGTTCAAGGCCGAAGGCGTCGAGGCGGTCTCAATCTGTTTTATGAATGCCTTTATTAATGCTGAGCATGAAAAGCGTGCGGCCGAGTTGGTGCGTGAAAAAATGCCTGATGCTTACCTGACGGTATCAACGGACCTGCTGCCGTCCATTCGCTTCTACCAGCGCACCAGTACTACAGTGCTTAACTCTTATATTGGTCCCATTCTGAATGACTACCTGGAGCAACTGACTGGGCGCTTGAGCAAGCACGGCTTTAACGGTTTGCTGCTGATCATGCAATCAAACGGTGGCGTCATGACGCCGGAGACCGCACGCAGAACGGCGGCACTTACATTGCTGTCGGGGCCCGCAGCCGGGCCTGGTGCCGGCCTGGTTTATGCACAGGCCCACGGTCAGGATAACTGCATCGTGGTCGATATGGGTGGCACCAGTTTTGAAGCTGCATTGGTGACCGGCAGCCCGGTGTTGGTTAATGAAGGTGTGATCGATCGCCACCGCATTGCCTTGCCAATGCTTGCGATCCACACCATCGGTGCCGGTGGTGGTTCAATTGGCTGGATCGATGAAGGTGGCCTGTTGCGCATGGGCCCACAGAGCGCCGGCGCAGTTCCCGGCCCGGTGAGCTATGGCCTGGGTGGGGAGCTACCGGCCTGTACCGATGCCAACCTGGTGCTGGGTTATTTGAATCCGGACTTTTTTGCCGGTGGTACGATGAAGCTGGATGTCGAAGCTGCACGCGCCGCTATTAAAGAGCATATCGCCGATCCGCTTGGCATGGATGTGACGACCGCGGCGGCCGGTATGTACCGTGTGACCTGCAACAACATGGCACAGGGTGTGCGCGAAGTGACCATCAAGCGAGGTTTTGACCCGCGTGAATTCCCGATGGTGGTGGCCGGTGGCGCAGGCCCGATCCACTCCTGCATGATTTGTGAGGAGCTGCAGATTCCATTCCAGATAGTACCGAGGGAGTCTTCAATACTGTGTGCTGTCGGCATGTTGATGGGCGACCTCAAACATGATTTTGTCAGAACATTTTTTGCCCGCCTGGACGAACTGGATTGGTCTGCTTTACAGGCACTGGTTGCAGGCATGGTGGACGAAGGTACTGCCATGTTGATTGATGAGGGTATTCCGTCAGAACGCCAGAAATTCCAGATCAAGCTGGATTGCCGTTACCAGAAGCAATACCACGAAGTGTCTGTGCCGGTTGCGAGTGAGTGGATCGAAGCCGGTGATTCAGCGGCAATTCACGCCGCATTTCATGCCGAGCATGACCGTTTATATGGATACTCCCTCGAGCAACAGGATGTGAGTGTTGACCTGATAAATGTTCGCCTGCAGGCAATTGGTGTCACCGGGAAACTGGATTTTCGTGAGCAGGAATTTGCCGGAGAGGATGCCACATCGGCACTCAAGGGCGAGCGTGATATGTACATATTCTCCGCCAAGGCATTCCAGCCGGTGCCGGTTTATGACGGTCATAAAATGCGTTTTGGGAACCGCGTGACAGGCCCGGCGATGATAGAGCAGGTGACCACCGCCATTCTGGTCAGTGATGCCTACGATTGTGTGGTTGATAAGTATGGATCGTTTGCTGTCTATAAAAAGGGCCGTGAAGATCTGCTCGGAACCGAATTGAGTGGAGAGCGGCAATGAATAACGTGGAGAATAATGAGGCAATGAGCCAGATCGATCCCATCTTGCTGTCTGTTTATGCGCGCACTTTTAAATCGATCACTGACGAGATGAGCTTGTCAGTTGAGAAAACGGCACGTTCGCCCATTCTGTGTGAGGCAAAGGATTTTGTCACCGGTCTCTATGATGCCGAAGGCAATATGCTGGAGCAGACTGAAAACCTTCCGATTCTCGCTTTTTCACTGGCGCCGGTATGCAAATACCTGGTCGAATATTTCGGTGACGATCTTCATGATGGTGATGTAATTTTCCATAACGACGTGTTCTCGATGGGTAACCAGAACAATGACGTGGCGGTGTTCAAGCCGATATTCCACCAGGGTGAACTGGTTGCCTGGGCGGCGGTAAAAGGCCACCAGGCAGATATTGGCGGCAACGTTCCGGGTGGTTACAACCCGCGTGCCACCGAAGTGTGGCAGGAAGCGTTACGCATTCCGCCGGTCAAGGTTTATGCAAAGGGCAAGTTGCGCAAAGACGTGTGGGACCTGATCTTTGCCAATATCCGTCTGGAAATCGTTCAGCATGATATGCGCGCCCAGATGGGTGCCTGCACCGTCGGTGAGCGCCGTCTTCTGGAGGTCCTGGAAAAATATGGACGCGACAGTTTCGACAGCCACAAAGCGGCCCTGTTTGATGCCACCCGGAAGATGATGGAGGCTGAGATTGCAACCATACCTGAAGGTTCATACAGTGGTGAAGGCTACGTTTACTTTGATGGTCATAACCTGGGTACCAAGTTCACCATCCGTGTGACGGTGACGGTTAAAGACAGGCATATCACCTTCGATTACTCGGATACCGATGCCCAGACAGATGGTTTTGTCAATGGCACGTACACGTCCAGTGCATCTGCTTCCATCCTGACCTTCCTGCAGATGGTCAACCCGGACATCCCACATAACCAGGGTATGGTCGAGCCGATTGATATGATCATTCCCGAGGGCACCATCCTGAACGCGTCCTACCCAAAGGCGACGACGTTCGGCAATCATCTGTGCCCGCCGAATGCCGATGCCATTATCCGTGCGCTGGCGCCGGTCATACCCGACCGTGTCACTGCCGGCTGGAATAATCTGCTGGCTTCGTTGACCACAGGTCTTGATGAGGAGAAAGGCGAGGACTACGTGGATATCGGTTTTATGGGCCTCAAAGGGGGTTCGGGCGCCATGCGCGGCACCGATGGTTACGACCACATCGGCATGATTGATGCCTCGGGCGGTATCCTCGACCAGGATTACGAAATGTTCGAACAACAGACGCCGCACTTACTGAAGAAACACGAGTACCTGACCGACTCTGCCGGTGCCGGCCAATGGCGTGGCGGACTGGGTGTTGAGACGGAATTCATCATCGGCTCTGAAAACACCCAGTTGGTGACTTTTGGTGATGGGGATTTCGAACCCGCGTTCGGCCTGTTTGGTGGAAAAGACGGCACCCTGAACGAGATTACGCTGACTTACCCGGACGGCCGTAAAGTGGTGCCGAATAATAAAGACCTGATCGAAGGCGTGCCCAGGGGCACGGTTTATCACCAGTTTGCCGGTGGTGGTGGCGGTTATGGTGATCCTTTAAAACGCGACCGCAATACATTGGCACGCGAGGTTCGCGACGGTGTGATCTCGGCTGCATCGGCCAGTACTGATTATGGATTTAACACAGGATAATTTCGATGGATTTTGAGCTGTCACAAGAGCAACAGACCGTGCGCGACACGTTCGCACGGTTCTGTGATGAGAAGATTGCGCCCCAGGCTGAAGCGATCGACGAGGCGCATGAATTTCCCCGGGAACTGTTTGCTGCTTTGGGCGAACTGGGTTTCTTTGGTATGCGTTATCCCGAGGAGGATGGCGGCAGTGGCATGGATTTGAATTCATTTTGCCTGGCACTGACCGAAATTGCGCGTGGCTCAATGTCGCTGGCCGGTGCGGTGGCGATGCAATCCCTGATGGGCACCAAGTTCCTGCACATGCTGGGCAATGAAGATATCCGTAAACGTTTATTTGCCCCGGCGCTACTGGGTGAAAAAATTGGCGCCATCTGTATGACAGAACCCAATGCCGGCAGTGATCTCGGCAGCATCTCCACCCATGCAGTGAAAGTTGATGGCGGCTACCGTTTAAATGGCCAGAAGATGTGGGTTACATCAGCACCAGTGGCAGATTTTTTCACCGTATTTGCAACGGTCGGTGAAGAAAAGGCACTGACCATATTTTTGCTTGAGAAAGATTTTGAGGGTCTGGTTGTCGGGCGCGCCATCGAGAAAATGGGCGTGCGCGCACTGCCGACGTCCGAGTTGGCCCTGGATGATTGCTTTGCGCCTGAAACACACTGTCTGAGTGCCGTGGGGGATGGGGTAAAACATCTGCGCAAACTACTTGCGGAGATCAGGATCATCACCGGTGCCATGGCTGTCGGTGGCGGACGCGGCGCACTCAATGAAGCGGTGCGCTATGCCGCCGAGCGCAAGCAGTTTGGCAAGCCGATCAACCGCTTCCAGGCCATTCAGCTGAAGCTGGCGGAAATGGCGACAGACCTTGAAGCCGCCGAGCAACTGGTGCACTACGCAGCCTGGTTAAAACAGAACGACAAACCCTGCCATCAGCAATCGGCCATGGCGAAATTGTTTGCCTCTGAAGCCGCAACAACGGTATGTGACAAGGCCGCACGGGTGTTGGCCTCCTATGGCTTCGCAATGGAATACCCGGTGCAGCGCCACCTGCGGGATATTCGCTTCACACTTATCGGTGGCGGTACCAGTGAAATACTTAAATTGATTATTGCCAAGGAATTGTCCACATGAATACAAGCAGGAATAAGGGCAGGATCAGAGTGCTTATCGCTAAACCTGGACTGGACGGACACGATCGTGGCGCCAAAATAGTGGTGCGCGCGTTAATCGATGCCGGCTTCGAGGTCATCTATACCGGCTTGCGTCAACCACCCGAAGCGGTCGCGCAGGTGGCGCTGGAAGAGGATGTCGATGTCATCGGCTTGTCCTCCATGGCCGGCTCACACGTACCGTATTGCCGGCGGCTTAAGGAGTTGCTGCTTGAAAAAGGCCTGGATGACAAGCTGTGGATTATCGGTGGCAGCATCCCAATGCCTGACCAGCAAGCCCTGAAAGAAATCGGGCTCGACGGGATTTTCCCGGCGGGAACCCGACTTGAAGAGATAGTTGATTTCATTAACGAGAGATGTCAATGACAACGCAACAGTTCAAACCCCGTAAAAAAGTAACGGGTGCATCCCTGAAAAGACAGGACACCAGCCGACCGGTCATCAATGAGTCCGGTATTGAGATCAAAAAAGTCTATACGGAAGAAGACCTGCAGGCTTCCGGTGGCATGGACATGGTCGGCCTGCCTGGCGAATACCCATTCACACGCGGCATCCACAAAGAGATGTACCGGAAACGGCCCTGGACCATGCGCCAATACACAGGGTTTGGTAACCCTGAGGATACCAATAAACGTTTCAAATTCCTGATCGAAAATGGCCAGACAGGTTTGAATGTAGCTTTCGATCTGCCATCGCAGATAGGTCTTGATTCAGACGATGATCTCGCTATTGGTGAAATAGGCCGGGTCGGCATGGCGGTTGATTCCCTGCGGGACTTCGAAATTGCCTTCGATGGTATCGATCTGGAAAAAATCACCGTTTCGTTGACCGTCAATGGTTCAGCGGCAATCATGATTGCGATGTACCTGGCCATGGCGGAGAAGCGTGGCTACGATATAGCAAAGCTTCGTGGCACCGCCCAGAACGATATCCTCAAAGAGTTTATCGGTCGTGGCACCTGGATATTTCCGGTGGAGCCTTCCATCAAACTGGTGGCCGATACCATTGAATACTGTGCCCATAACGCACCCAAATACAGCCCGGTCAGCGTGTGCGGCTATCATATTCGCGAATCAGGGGCGGATCCTGCGCAGGAGATGGCGTATGGTTTTGTTATTGCCAAAGCCTACACCGATCTGGTGTTGGCACGCGGGCTTGATGTGGATGAATT
>VAPH01005327.1_pt1 | contig 25436 bp, 23 predicted proteins | sample 3393861 | NCBI WGS metagenome assembly VAPH01 (sample SAMN08290439, study PRJNA428436) | hydrothermal vent metagenome | isolation source: Deep-sea hydrothermal vent chimney | place: Atlantic Ocean: South-mid Altantic Ridge | reverse complement strand
TTATACGGCGCAGGCCAATTCTGCTTGAATCTCATGGTGCCATGATCAGCGTCAATAGCCCACCATCGCCCGGTGGCTGCCTGATTGCGTTTGCTTTGTCCCTGCTGGATAAAACCCGCCTGAGCGACGGTGCATGGGGTGATGCGCAACATGCGCTGGCCCTGGCCCGTGTTATGCAGGCCGCCAGCCTGGTGCGCAAGGAACAGGGGCTGAAAACTGAATTGAGTGATGAAATGGCTGCGGAATTACTACTACCGGAAAACCTCGCCGAATGGCGACGTATGCTGCAATCGGGTGGCGTGGTCACGCGTGGCACAACCCATTTGAGTATCGCAGATGCAGATGGCAACCTGGCCAGCCTGACGCTTTCCAATGGTGAGGGGTCTTCTTATGTGCTGCCGGGTAGCGGCATCATGCTGAATAACATGTTGGGCGAAGAAGACCTCCACCCCAGCGGATTTCACCGGCTACCACCTGGTGTTCGACTGGCTTCGATGATGGCACCGGCGATTGTCAGCCTGCCCGATGGAGGACAAATCGCGTTGGGCTCAGGGGGCTCCAACAGGATTCGCAGTGCGATTTTACAGGTATTGGTCAATAGGCTGGATTTCAACATGGGGCTTGAATCTGCAGTCATCGCGCCGCGTTTACATCTCGAAGGAGATCATCTGAGTGTTGAAAAGGGTTTTTCTGATGCTGCATTGCGAGCATTGGAAGACGCATGGCCTGGTGTTGAGCAGTGGCCGGAGCCCAACCTGTACTTTGGTGGCGTGCACGCTGTTGAACGGCTGGCCAGCGGGGAGTTTTGTGCGATGGGTGACCCGCGCAGGGGGGGTGCTGTCGCCATTGCGGGTTAGTACCGATTTTTTTTGCACCCAGGGAAGTTTAAAGGTTAAAATAGGCGGCTACGCCCAAAGTGGGCATAACTGATAACTGGAGTGACAATGCCCAGCGTAAAAGTTCGCGAAAACGAGCCATTCGAATATGCACTACGCCGTTTCAAGCGTTCGTGTGAAAAGGCCGGTGTGCTGGCGGAGACCCGTCGCCGTGAGTACTATGAAAAACCTACCCAGGAGCGCAAACGTAAAGCCGCTGCAGCGGTAAAGCGCAATCTGCGTCGACTGGCACGGGAAAACATTCGCCGCACCCGTATGTATTGATACCTCGTTAGTCGCGGTGAATACAGACCAGGAAAAGGGCACTATGGCTCTGAAAACCCGAATTCAGGAAGATGTTAAAAGTGCAATGCGCGCACGTGACCAGAAGCGCCTGACTGCATTGCGGCTGATCACAGCAGCCATCAAGCAAATCGAAGTGGATACACGCACTGAGCTGGATGACCAGGCAGTGCTCGGTGTGCTTGACAAGATGGTCAAGCAACGCAGGGAATCCCTGGAACAGTACCAGCGCGCAGGCCGGGATGACCTGGCTGCACAGGAACAGTACGAGCTGGATTTGCTTTCCCCATATCTTCCCGAAGCCCTGAGTGATGATGAAGTGGCGGACCTGATCAAACAGGCCGTTGCAGAAACGGGTGCCAGTACAATCCGCGATATGGGTGCTGTGATGAACAAACTCAGAGGTGAGGTGCAAGGCCGTGCAGACATGAAAGCTGTCAGCAGCGCCGTCAAAGCACAACTCAGCGCCTGATTATGCCACGGGCGCGTTAACCCAGACCTCATGAGTGGCCGAATTCCGGATTCTTTTATTGAAGAGCTACTCGCACGCAGCGATATCGTTGAACTGATTGAAAGAAGGGTCCCGCTAAAACGTGCAGGCAGCGAATTCCAGGCCTGCTGCCCATTTCACGACGAAAAAACCCCGTCTTTTACCGTTAGCCCCAAAAAGCAGTTTTACCATTGTTTTGGTTGTGGAGCACACGGTTCTGCGATCAGTTTCCTGATGCAGTACGAGGGCCTGGAATTCCTCGATGCAATTGAAGAACTGGCCCATGCAGCCGGTCTTGAAGTGCCTACAAGCGGTGGCCAGCAGCCACGGCCGGATACCGGCCTGTATGACATGCTGGCGGCTTGCTCCAGGTTTTATTGCGAGGCGCTCAAGCGTCACCCGACAGCCATCGAATATTTGCAGGGCCGGGGTTTATCGGGTGAAATCACCCGCGATTTCGAAATTGGTTATGCGCCGCCGGGTTGGGATGCGGTGATAAAAGAACTGGCAACGGATGACAAAAAGCTGTCACAGCTAAAGCAGGTCGGCATGCTCAGCGAAGGTAAAAGCGGTAGTTATGACAAATTCCGTGATCGTATCATGTTCCCGATCCATGACCGCCGGGGCCGCGTGATCGCTTTTGGTGGCCGGGCCTTGTCTGACGACGGCCCCAAGTACCTGAACTCACCGGAAACCCCTCTCTACCACAAAAGCAGGGAACTCTACGGCCTGTACCTGGCACGCCAGCGCGCTGGTCGCCTGGATGACATCATTGTGGTGGAGGGCTATATGGATGTTGTTGCGCTGGCGCAATTTGGCTTTAGAAATGTTGTGGCCACATCCGGAACTGCAACCACCGACAGCCAGGTGGAGATACTTTTCCGCGCTGCAGATACCGTGGTGTTTTGTTTTGATGGCGATAAAGCAGGGCGCAAGGCAGCCTGGCGCGCGCTGGAGGCTACCCTGCCGAGGTTGCGCGAAGGTTTGCAGGCGAAGTTCCTGTTTCTGCCGGAGGGCGAAGATCCTGACTCCGCGGTGCGCGCACATGGCCGGGAAGAATTTGCACAGCAGATTGAAAATGCCCATCCACTGTCTGAATTTTTCTTTGAACATTTTACCTCCGAAATAAATCTCGGCAGTCTCGACGGGCGGGCACGGCTGGTCGAGCAGGTACAGCCCTATATTGAGTCCATACCTGAAGGCGTGTTCAGGGATATGATGACGGCACGGCTGGAAACCCTTGCACAGCACAGGTTACATACCCATGCAGCCGTTGCGGCGACTACCACAGCGACGACTCAACGGGGCGGCAAACCCGTGCAAAAACGCACGCCGATGCGCACGGCAATGGCCCATTTGGTACAGAATCCTTCACTGGTTGGCTTGCTTGAGGGTGTTGACGAACTGGCCGGGCTTGGCAATGATGACATTCAGGGTGTGGAAATCTTCACAGAACTTGTTGATTTCTGCACTCAAAGCCCTAATATCACAACCGCCCAGCTCATTGAGCTTTGGCGCGGAAACCCGGCGCTGCCTTATTTGCAAAAACTGGCAATTTGGCATCTGCCGGGAGATGAAGAGTTACAGGCGCAGGAGTTTATTGATGCGGTTAATCGTATTCGCTTGCACTGGGTGGAAATACTGTTATCCAGAGTAAGCAATATTATCGAGCAGCGTGAAGAATACAGGGCTTTACAGCAACGTCAGCAGGATCTGAAAAAGCGGCTTGACGGCCACCAACCTTGAATTGAGAAAAACTCTGGAAACGGGGGTCGCCGGAGTGGTTTTCTTGGGCTATAGTTAATTATCGCGAAATAAAACTTATGAACCAAAATCAGCAGTCGCAATTAAAAGATTTGATTACCAAGGGCAAGGAACAGGGGTTCCTGACGTATGCCCAGGTAAATGACCACCTGCCCGATGACATCGTCGATCCGGAACAGATCGAAGATATCATCAATATGATCAATGATATGGGGATTTCTGTGCACGAAAAAGCACCGGACGCCGACTCCCTGATCCTGAATGATGATGCAACCACAGCCACGGATGATGACACAGCAGCGGAAGAGGCGGCTGCAGCGCTGGCAGCGGTTGAAACAGAAATTGGCCGCACCACCGATCCCGTGCGTATGTATATGCGCGAAATGGGTACGGTTGAGCTACTGACCCGGGAGGGCGAAATTGTCATTGCCAAGCGCATTGAGGCTGGTTTAAAACAGGTTCACAAGGCGTTGGCACGTTTTCCCGCAACCCACAGTGTACTGCTTAATGCGTATATCCTTCACCAGGAAGGCAAGCAGCGTTTAACCGAGGTCATGATCGATTTTATTGATCCGAACGCCCCCGAGGAGCCCATTCCGGTGGCCAAGAAGCCAGCGGATGTCATGAAGGCTGAAAAGGCCAAGGAAGCCGGCGGCAACAATCAGGGAGACGTGCAGGCAGAGGTCGAAGTAGAAGAAGAAGAAGAAGAAGAAGAGGACCAGGGTCCGACCGGCCCTGACCCGGAAGAAGTTGCAGCGCACTTTGAAAAGCTGGGTGAGCATCACGCGAAATTCATCGAGCTGAATGACAAATTCGGGCCGGGGAATGCCGAAGCGCAGGAACATCTTGATGCCATGGCTGAAATGTTCATGCATCTGAAGCTGCCGGCCAAGATGGTGGATCATCTGGTTGACCGTTTACGTTACGCGGTGTCATGCACACGTGAGCACGAACGCGCGATCATGCAAATGGCTGTGCGCCAGGCAAAAATGCCCAAGACAACTTTTGTCAAGAGTTTCACCGAGAACGAAGCCAATAAAGGGTGGCTGGATTCGGTCCTGAGTGGTAAGCAAAAGTGGGTCTCGGCCCTCAGCGAATATTGCGATGATATTCTTGAGTTACAGGTCAGGCTGGGCCGTTTGCAATTGGCCAACCGCGTTACCGTTTATGAGCTCAAAGAGATCAACCGCGCCATGTCTATCGGCGAGGCCAAGGCACGTCGGGCCAAGAAAGAAATGGTTGAGGCCAATCTCCGGTTGGTGATCTCCATTGCCAAGAAATACACCAATCGCGGCCTGCAGTTCCTGGACCTGATCCAGGAGGGGAATATCGGTTTGATGAAAGCAGTGGACAAATTTGAATACCGTCGTGGTTACAAGTTTTCCACTTATGCAACCTGGTGGATTCGCCAGGCCATCACCCGTTCCATAGCAGACCAGGCGCGCACCATCCGTATTCCGGTGCATATGATTGAAACCATTAATAAGCTCAATCGTATTTCTCGTCAGATGCTGCAGGAAATGGGCCGTGAACCCACGCCCGAGGAACTTTCAGAGCGGATGGAAATGCCGGAGGACAAGGTTCGCAAGGTGCTCAAAATCGCCAAAGAACCAATTTCTATGGAAACACCAATTGGTGATGATGAAGATTCGCACCTGGGTGATTTTATTGAGGATGCCAATATTGCATCACCGGTAGAATCAGCGACCGGCACCGGTCTTACCGGTACCGTGCAGGGCGTGCTTTCCGGCCTGACCCCACGTGAGGCGAAAGTGTTGCGCATGCGTTTTGGTATCGACATGAACACCGACCACACGCTCGAGGAAGTGGGTAAGCAGTTTGACGTGACCCGCGAGCGAATTCGTCAGATCGAGGCCAAGGCATTGCGGAAGTTGCGTCATCCGACTCGTTCGGAACAGCTACGCAGCTTCCTCGACCTGGAATAAATCACCGGTCACCCCGGACCTTCCTGTCCCAGATTCCGCCTATACCCATGTAGGAGGGACCAGCTCCGCCGGTCGCGAGCCCTTCTCTTTTGTTGGTTTCAGAGTTTCGCCTTCAGCGAGTGACTTTTCTTTGCTCGCACAAAGAAAAGTAACCAAAAGAAAGTGCGCCCCGGTCAGATGGTCGCTGCGCGACTGCCTTCGTCTTTCGTTGCTTGGTGGCACCGGTTCGACGGGTCATCCTGACCCGTGCGGCCCTTGCATGGCCATCCCTGGCCATGCATGCCAGTCGCGCCTCCTTCCTCAGCATCTTTAAGGGGGGTGAAGGGCAAGAGCAGAGCAAGGGCAGAGCGGGTTAGGCGGTGACCGCTTGCCAGAGTGCGCATAGGTACCGGTATAAGTCTTTTGCCATGGACAGTGATTCAGGCTCAATACCTGACCGTGCCACAACGACTTCATCGGCTATACCCCACTCGACAGCCAGCGCAGCATAATCCATAACCACCAGCCCCTGGGCGGCATATTCCCAGTCGATCAGATAGAGCCTGTCCGGGCTGCCGACGAAATTGGCGATCACCGGGTCGTGATGGCACAGACCGGATCTTTCACTTGAGCCGAGCAGTGATTCGACCAGCTTCTGCATGGGTTTGCGCTGCTCGAGCAGTGACAGGCTGGCTGGAACACCCATGGCTTCAAGTTGTTGCCAGTATTGCTGGATGTGTTGTGAGTAGTTCAGGCTGTGTACATCGACATCCAGTTGGTGGCAGCGTTCCAGCAAGTTAAAAGCATGCTCAACGATTGATTTGCTGGCCTCGGGCCTGCCGGGCAGATTATCTGCGATATAGGCACTGACCAGGATTCCCTGCTGCGCGTCGGCATATAGCAGCGAGGGTGCGAGACCCGCAGTGCTGGCCGCCTGCCAGATTTTTGATTCGTTGCTGCGGTTGCTGTTGGGCAGCAGGCTGTCTCTTCCGTTGATGCGCAGCACCAGGTGCTGGTCGCCGGATTTCAGCAGGTAGTTGCGATTGCTGCGACCGCCGTGCAAGGGCCGCACGAGTACTGGCTTTGCGTGCAGGCCGGCATTCCAGCGGTCCCAGCCATCGATGATGGGTTCAGGTCGCAACATACTGGTCGTTGTGCTGCTGGTAGTGCTTGCGCCAACTGAAGTAGCCGGCGATGGCAATGATAATGTAGATGGCAAACAGCAGGGCGGTCAGCCGGAGACCTCGCTCAATGTACAGCGGAACGGAAACCGCATCGATGACGATCCAGTACAACCAGTTCTGCAGATATTTACGCGCCACGAGGTAGGTGGTGATGACACTGGCCCAGGTCGTGAAAGAATCGAGATACGGCCAGGCAGCCGTGCTGTGTTCGCTGAGCAGATAGCCGGAAAAACCGCTGAGCAGCAGGATGGAAATGATAATCAGGCCCTGCTGCCGCTTCTGCAGGGAGCGTACCGCAAGTGCATGCGGTGCTTCGTTACCCCCGCCGCCGCGGGTCCATTGATACCAGCCAAATACGGCCATGGCCATGTAATAAACATTCAGTGCGGAGTCCATCAGCAGGCTGACATCCCAAAACAGAACGGTGTAAATGGCGGTGCTGATAAACGCAAATAACCAGCACCATACATTTTCCCTAACCGCCAGCAGCAGGTAGGTAATGGCGAGTATTACAGCGGCACCCTCCCACGGAGACATGGAAGATGCGGCGTGAATCACTGTTTGCAGCCAGTTATCCATGGTCTGTTCAGTTAAATGTGTATTTCACGTCAATACCGAATACCCGTGGCTCACCCAACTGGCGATAAGACTCATTGATGTAACCTTTGCGCGGGTCGTTGGCAAAGTACAGGCTGTGCACGGCGTAGTCTTTGCCAGCCAGGTTGCGCCCCCAGGCGCGGATGGTAACGGCGCCAAGCTGGTACCCGACACTGGCGTTGAGAAGTGTGTATCCGGCAATTTCCTGGTTGTGGTAATAGCCGTAAAAGCTGCCGCTACGGCCTTCAATTTCGAGTCTGGCACTGAGTTGCTCGCCAAAGTACAGGTTGGTGCCAAGGTTATATTGCCATTGTGGTGCCTTGGTCTGGTCGCGGCCTTTTACGTCTGTGATGACCGACTGTGTCCACTGCCCGGGCGGGCCGAGGTCAACCACGGTGATTTCATTCACTTTCGTTTTTAGCCAGCCGATCCCGGCAAATATTTCAACGGCGCCAGATAGCTGGTAATCAAGTTCCACTTCAACGCCGTAGTTGCGGCCACTGCGAACGCTGTCGAGGTAGCCGACCCAAAGAAAATTCACATCGTCCCAAATCCAGGATTCCAGTTGTGCATCATTTCGGTTCATGTGGAATGCGGCAGCGCGTAAAGTCAGCGTATCATCCAGGTAGCGGCCCTTGATGCCGATCTCTTTGTTCAACAGGCTTTCACGGCTAAACTGCAGCCGCCCCCGCATGAACTCACGGAATTTCGGATCCATGAACCCAAATACGGAACTGGCCTCGGTATTGATGCCGCCGGGTTTGACGCCCCGGGAAATTGTCCCGTAGAGCATGCTGCCGTTGCTCAGGTCATGCTGCAACGTCAGTTCACCGGTGAAATACTGATCATCGGTTTTGCTGCGCAGGCCATTGCTATCATCATAATCGTCACGAAAACTTTCATAGCGAAAACCGGTAATCACCCGCCAGTCCGCAGAGGCCTCATAGTCGACCTGGCCATAGACCGCGTACCGTTGCGTTTTGTAGGCGCTGACAAAAGGACCATAATATTGCCGCATGAAGTCCTCACTGCGATGCTGGGCATACACGCCGGCCACCCAGTTCAGGCGACCGGCATCAACGGATAATAAATGGCTGTCCAGACTGATGTTATTGCGGTTGCGATCCTGTTCATCCGTATTGGCATAGGGATAACACAATGCCACGCCGGTGCAAATATCCGGGTTGGACCAGTCCTCATCGTAACCATACTGCGTGTCTGCATCCGACCAGCTGAGGATGGTTTCGAGTGCCATACCGCTGTTGATCTGCCAGTAGCTTTTGCCGGCAATGGACAGGGACTGCTGCTGATCAAACCCAGGTTGATCCGACAGGGTACGCCGGTTATTGTCGAGTGAAAAAGCGTCATAACCATTTTTGATATCGACACGAAAAATGGTCAAATCCGCATAGGTATCGCCCTGACCCAGCCAGCGCAGTTTGCCCCGCAAGCTGAACTCGTCCCGGTTGTTGGTATTGTCGCGGCCGAGGTAGTCGTTGCGGATATAACCGTCACTGGTGTTCTGACGCACGGCCACCCGGCCCTGAAAATTGTCCGCCAGCGGCCCGCCCACTGCAGCAGCAACATTCCAGCTAGCGTAGTTGCCAAATCCGGCCTGGGCGTATCCTGTGACTGTTTCAGAGGGGTCAATGGAGCGGATGTTGACCATGCCGGCCAGCGCATTGGTACCGAAACGCGTCCCCTGCGGTCCGCGCAGGACTTCCACCTGCTGAATATCCATCATGATTGCAGCGGCAGCCAGGCCGTTCATATCCACGTCGTCGATCGTGACACCCACCGATGGAAAATATTTCGGGTCTACAAACTGCTCCAGATCGCCGATCCCACGCATCTGGATGAAGCGTGCGCGGGAAGCGCCCGAGGAAAAACTGACGTTGGGCAGCACGTTAAGTACTTCTTCGAGGTGCTGTGCACCGCGATCAAACAACGTCGCCTGCTGCACCACGGAGATGCTGCCGCTGCTTTTGAGCAGTTCGGTAGCACGGAACTGGGCAGTGACAATGACTTCTTCGAGTACGCCTTCGGTATTATCCTGTGCCCGGGCAACCATCGGCACCAGAGCAACTGTGACGCTCAACAATGCAACACAAATTCTTGTTAACACAAAAGCCTCCTTGGCAAAGGAGACCCGGAAGGTGGAGAGATTGAACAGAAACGCGCCCTATCCCTACGCCGGTATAATCCGGATCAGGTTCAAAGGGTCCATCTCGTTGAGAAATTCTCTGAGACATCTCAGGCCACTTAGCCGCCCCTCAGGAATCTTCATGGCTGTGAGCCACGAAGATGTGCCGCTATTCTAGCGCGAACCGGCATGGAGTACCAATGTTCCGCGCCATGGGGCGTTACGATACGGAATACCAGGCCAGGTTGAATCTTGAGACCGAAGTTCGGGCCCATCGCAGGTCATTTGCAAGAGTAGATAGACTTGGCGAAAGCGGGTGTTTATAGTTGCATTCACTGTATTTTCTAAAAATGGAGATTGATCATGAGGGGATTTCTGAAATTATTTGTGCTGGCGGTGATTGTCAGCATGGTATTGCCCGTGCAAGCGGAGGAAGCGGCAGGTGGTCTTCGTTATTCAATTACAGTGACCAAGTTTGAGAACCGTGCGGGCTGGCGTGGCCAGTGGGATATTGGTGATGCCTGGGGCGCGGTGCTGACAGATATGCTCAACCAGACCGGCAAGTTTATTGTGCTCGGCGAAACAGACATGCGTGGTGCGGCGATGGATGAGCAGGATTTTGCCGCTTCGGGGCGCACCGCCGGCGGTAAAAAAGCACCTGTAACCGGGCAGATGACTCCAGCCCAGCTGCTCGTCAAAGGTGTCATAACCCACGTGCAGGGTGATACAGGCAACGCGGGCGGCGGGATTCGCATCAAGGGATTCAGAATTGGTGGCGGTGGTGGCAAAGGTGAGGTGAATGCCACGATCTATATCGTCGATTCAACCACCGGCCAGATAGTAGCCTCCAAGAGTGTTGTGGGTACGTATAAGCGCTCATCGATAAATACCGGATATTCAAGAGGGAGTTGGGGCGCTTCATTTGGTGGCAATAAAAAGGATAACGTCGGGCTCGCGGTGCAGGATGCTGTTGCACAGGCAGTCGCCTTCATGCTTGAACAACTGCCGAATATATCCTGGACTGGCTCGGTCATTCTGGTCAAAGGCCCCAAGGTCTATATCAATCGTGGTTCCCGTGAAGGCGTCACGGTGGGCCAGACATTCACGGTGGGTGAGGTTGAGGTTCTGCGTGATCCGGGCACCGGAGAGGTGCTCGACGAAAGCATGACAGAGGTTGCCCGCCTGACGGTAAACCAGGTCAAGGAAAAGCTGTCTATTGCCAGTGTGACCTCAGGTAATGCGTCTGCCGTAACAAAGGGCATGACCATTCAGCGTCCCTGAGGCAAGTGGTGAACGGCGTGACGGTGGTTTAACAGCCGTCGGCTTAAAACAGTGCAAGGTCAAGTTTGATGCCGATCACAGCTTTCTCACTCCAATCGTTCAATCGGAAGAACTCATGAATAAATTTTTCGCACTGTTAATCGCCTTTGGCATGGTCTCGGCAAGCACCCTGGCAGTTGCATGGGAACCCGATAGCAGCAATAAACTGGAACTTTCAGTGGCTCAGGCGCTGATTAAGGCCAGGGAAAAGGACCCTGCAATGGAGCAGTGGTTCGAATCAGCCTACGCCTACGCGGTGTTCCCAAAAGTCGGTAAAGGCGGTATCGGTATCGGTGGCGCACATGGCAGGGGTATCGTTATCCGCGGGGATGAAACCGTCGCTACGACATCGCTTTCACAGGTCACCATTGGCTTCCAGCTAGGCGGCCAGGTTTATTCTGAATATATCCTGTTCAAGGACAAAACTGCGTTTGATGATTTTGCCCGCGGCAATTTTGAAATGGGTGCGCAGGTTTCCGCCGTTGCATTAACGGTCGGCGCGTCGGCCGATGCTGATTACAACAAAGGTGTTGCCGTATTCACGATCGCTGACGGTGGGTTGATGTACGAAGCCACTATTGGCGGCCAGAAGTTTAAATACAAAGCCAGGTAAAAAATGGTGGGCCCAGTAGGACTTGAACCTACGACCAATCGATTATGAGTCGACTGCTCTAACCAGCTGAGCTATGGGCCCGATATTGCGGGGTGTAGTTTACCTTTCACACAGGGAGTCAGGAAGCAGCTTTTTTACTTTCTTCCCGCTTGCGTTCCTGGATGTGTTCCAGGTTGCGCCGGTACATCATCACGACTTTATCTACGCCTGACGGTTCCAGGCCGCCGGTATTGCCGGCAGTGACATATGTTGCATAGATGCCGGAGGCTGCCATCAGCGCAGCGGAAACCAGCTGTGGGTCATTGCCCCGGTCTCTCAGTTCATTGGCGAGATCAATAAATTTGTGCGTGCAGTGGTCATGGGCTTCTCTGTCGTCCATGGGTCTTCTCCCTTCGAGATTAAATGATAGGCAATTATAAATGGTTTGCCTACTGTGGGCATCCAAGACCGTCAATAGTGGTCAGTCGGACGAGGTTTAACACACCGGCTCCAAAATCCGCTTCGCTGCTGTTGTAAGTGGCGGTGCCGCTGTTGCAATCAAGTTCAAGCTCGAGTGTTCCCCAAGACGTAAATACAATACTGACCGGGTCAAAATCCGGCCCAAAAATGCCGCCGCTGGTGGTTTGCATATCATCGAAGACCAGCTTGCCTGCGCGATTCTCACCCACACCGAAAAGCCAGCGGCGTTGGCCTTGTTGGTCATAGGTAAACCAGTATGCGAGTACGCGGTTGTCACTCAGCATTTCGAGATTAAAACCTTCGCCGTTGTGTGTTGGGTCATACCATGAACCACTGAGAAGAGCCGCTTCTGGGATGGGTGGCGGTGGCGAAATCAGTGCTGAAATATCAGGGCATGCAACACCCAATAGATTGATTATTCGGGATAACTCCAGACGGCCTTGCTGTGTTCCAATACGGTAACTCATGTTACCACTGTCGCAGTCAGACCAGATAAAGCTCGCCGAGCCGACCTCTTCGAAGGTGATTTTATCCGGGTCAAATCCCGCTCCGAACTCGCCGCCGGAGGCACGCATCAGCGTGGAGAATTCAATGCGGTTACCGCGTATCTCGCCCACAGAGAATAACCAGTCCTGGGCACCCTTGTCGTCGTAGGTGTACCAGTACATCACGGCTCGGTTATTAGCGAGAATCTCGATCAGGAAGCCCTCACCGTCATGCGAGGGGTCGTACCAGGATGAAGTAATGCCCGGCTCGATAAGGAAAGGCGGCGGCACGGCCTGATCGGTTATCTGAAAAGAAAGGGTTGTATCCGAACCACCGAAATCAGAATCGTCGCCGTTGCCGTTTTCATAAGCGGTCCAGTGCCCGTCCTGCCAGTCGGCAATGGTGCCGGGGTTGGCATCGGTTTGCATGCCGGTCATATCGCCTATGCGCAGCTTCAGAACCGCCTTGGCACCCCCAGCGATCAGGTCGCGGTTTTGGGTGTCATCGGGGAACCTGAAAGTCATCCTGAGGGCATCGTCCTGGTAGTTTGCATAGCCATCAGGCGCGCCACCCGGCTGGTTGAGCCAACTGCTGCTTTCAAGCTCAGCATTCATCTTTGTTTCATTCGCAAGGATGCTCACATCCAGAAAAAGTCCGCTGTCGAGCTGACCTGGGAAGGATACGACCTCACCGCCCTCACGCCAGCGCATCGGCTTATTGAAGGACAACCAGAAGTCATAACTGCGGTTGAGCTGTAGAGGCTGTAGTTGGTGCACATACAGCTCACGGGTTTGCTGATCGACGATATCCCAGGCGGATTCATACACAACCGCACCGCTGTCTTTATCCATGATACGAAGCGCCTGCACGTTGGGCGGGCCTGCCTGACGGTAGTAGACTGCGGCGAAAGACTGGGCCAGTTCCTCGCGTACCCGGCGGATCTGTGATTCCGGCAATATGAAGCCGTCATGGCCATTTTCACCGACACCACCATAGTCTGCGCCGCCGCCGGGCAACGGGGCGTGGAAGCTCTGCCCACCGCTGGGTTCAACTTCCAGCGTCCACGACGGTACCTGGTAAGTGCTGGTGAAGTATTCATCGGTCGCGCCGATGCCGACATTTTTGGGTACCGCAAAACGGTCTGCAAAGGCATACCATTTGCCTGCCGGGAAGGCGCGGTGATGATCGGTGAAAACCCTCAATACGTCTTCTGTCTGGCGTGCCAACCGGTCATTGTCTGTGGTTATCCAGAAATGCACCTGGCTGAATGAGTGCACATCGGTATACACCCGCAGCCTGTCGACCGGCCCGAGCCCGGCGGCTACATCAAGGGCCTGTATTTCACTTTCTGATTGAGGGCCGGTGCCGTGATAAACCAGTGAGAGTTTATTGGCTGAAGATCGATCCGGGTTGGTGGCCCAGAAAGGCTGGTTGTTACGGTTCAGATCCACGCCGTTGAGGTGGTCAAAGGTTGTCAGCAGGTCTTCATCGGTATCGCGCATATTTTTGCGGCGCATACGGCCATCCCGGGGCCAGTCATTCGGGAAATCCGGGTCAGAGCCCAGGTAATTAAGTGAAGGCGTGCGCTGGGTCTGCAAAAAACTATCGATACTCAGCGTGGGAATAACGATCATGTTGACGTTGTCGCGCAGATAATCATAAAAATAATGATCGTTTTCGTGCAGTGCAAACAGTTCCAGTATGCCGGTGACAACTTCCTGTGTTTGCCATTCACGCGCATGCGTGCCGCCGTTGGTCAACGTTGCCGGCTCCGGCAAGCCGTCAATGGTCAGGTTGTCAGCATCACCCAGGCGATAGGCCCAGATGGTACGGCCCGCAAAGGTCGTGCCAATTGGCTCGGGGTGCACATAATCCGTGCTTGCCGCCAGATCCTGGTGCCGCATGTGCAATCCGGCGTAGCTACGGAAACCATCAAAGGGCAAAGGGGTATCGACCGGTATCGGTACCGGGTAACCCAGGGCAATTACATTGCTGGTGAATGGCGGCCTGACTTCAACCCATTCGGTTAAAACCTGCGCATGCAATGCGCTGCCGGCAAATACTGACAACCATAATATGCCACCCAGCAGACGCTTCATTTGCGCAGGTCTCCGGTCAGGGCGTCACGATTGATGTTCAATGCCAATTGGGCACGTTGTGCGGTGATTGAGCTGCCCGCAGCAATCAACTGGAGTTCCCTGATGGTCTGAATATCAGGATTGCGGGCCAGCGCCAGGGCTGCGGCCGAGCCAAGGGCAGGGTCGGCCAGTGTATCCAGCAACAGTTGTCGTGATGCAGCATCATTTCTCAGTAGCGGCCACCATGCGGCGATGGCCAGGGCAGCGTTGCCGGTGGGTGCCTGTTCAATGGCAAATTTAAGCATGCCGGCTATTGCCCGGGGAGTGGCCTGCAAAGCAAGGGATTCAAGTGCCGGGGCAAGACCGGCTCCGCGGCCATCCATTAGTAAACGATGCGCAGCATTGGGATCGGCCGTCATGACGGCAGTCACTGCCAGCACGCGTGTCAGCTCAGGTGATTCGTCGAGTCGATTCAATGCTGCAGCCTGCACCGCCCGCACCTCGTCAGTTGTGGCCGCGGCAACCGCGTCCAGGTAGCCAGAGCGCTGGCTGTGATTGTCGGAAGCCAGGTATCTGGCCACCAGTGCTGCAGGTTCCCGTGCGAGCACCTCGCTGGCTTCAGCGGCGCTCTCGGCCCGCAACCAGCCGTTTTCAATGCCAGCGGCGGCGCCGCGAATATTGAACAACGGGATGGTGGCGTCGCCATGGTCCTCGTGTGGTACCAGGACTTGCGCCTGATAGTTCCTGAGGTATTGCATGATAGCTTCGGCGACGGCATCGCGTGGCAGTGCGGCAAGCGAGCGGGTAAACGTGTAGATGGCGGCTTCCCGGGCAGGCTGTGGCCAGTCACTGCGGTTTTCCAGTGCCTTGAGATCCTGCAGGTCGCCGATATCTGCCACCGCAGCGTCAATATCGACTGACCGGACCGCGGCCATCGCACTGCTGCGATCCCATTCTGAAGGAAGCGGAAAGTCCTGTGCCGATGCAGTATTCAGAATCCCGCTGACCAGCACCAGAACGACTGACGGGAAGTGTATTCTCATGAGATCAACCTCAGCAGAAGTTTATCATACGAAAATATTCGTGCTAATTCGCCAGCGGCAACAATAATCAGGGTTTGGTGGCTTTCAGAGCCTCATAACCGGTGGCGTTGAAAATGTTGGAGTAGCCTTTTGAATTCAGGCTTGCCTTGGCCTTGCCGGCCCGGTGACCGCTGCGGCAATAGACAACCACCGGACGTTGCTTGTCGGCACCTATTGCATCCATTAACGCCCTGGTCTCCTGGTAGGGGATGTTGATCGAGCCGTCGATATGGCCTGCATCAAACTCCTCTTTGGTGCGCACGTCAATCAACAGCGCGCCGTTTTCAATCATCGGCCAGGCCTGTTTGGCCAGTTTCGGGTCACCGCCGCCCGCCATTGCCGGGCTGATCAGCCAGAATGTCATCAAGACCAGCAGGGCAAATGCCAGTGGGGTGGTTTTTTGGTAGTGGCGCATCATCGTTCCTTGTTAAACCATTGCAATTTCGGGCCTATAGTACACGGATATTTCTGTTGGTCTAGCCCCTGTTAAAATCGGGTCGGATATATTCGGCACCGGCCTCCCTGAGGCGTTGTGCCTGGTCGCCGCTGGCAATGCCAATGAAGTCCCACTCCAGTGAACGACTGGCCTGTAAATCCCAGATTCCGTCACCAACATAACTGATCAGCACGTCCTCCAGCAGGTGTGCTTGCTGAACCCGTCTGGCGGCAACCTGCATGATTTTTGTACGTGCGATGGCGTTATCTGAACTGGCCAGCGGCAGTTCAAATCTGTCCAGACCGGATAAAGACAGCTTCAATCGTGCACTATGATCCCAGCCGCCGGTGGCGATGCCGGCAAAAACGTGGGGACTGTCTGCAACTGCCTGCAACCAGTTTTCGACTCCGTCGATCGGGCTGAAAAGCTCGGGTTGACGGGATGCTGCAGTTTGCAGCAGTTGCAAAAACCGCTGCCTGATCCGGGCAGTTTCTTCACGCGTTGCTTCACGGCCTATAATTCGGGGGCACCACTCGTTCAGAATCCCGCTGTCGGTCACATGTGTGAAACCATGCAGGTTCGGTGGTGCGTCGTGCAGGTTGTAACACTCGAACACGGCCTGCCAAAAGCACTGGTTGTCAATTTCAGCACTCGGCATCAGGGTTCCGTCAAGGTCGAGAATGAACACCTGCGTTTTGTTGTTAGCCCACTGCCATAACATTGTGGTATGTTGCCCGACCCGGACTGAATACGGAAGCCCCAGAATGACCACACTGAATAACATCAGCGTTACAGAATACGACGGTGGGATCGTGGCGATTGACGCCGGCTTTGTCCGTGAGCACATGGTCGCCTGTTACCTGGTTGAAGCAGCCTCCGAAGTTGCATTCATTGAAGTGGGCACCAATTCCAGCACACCACGCCTGCTGAAGGTTCTCAAGGCGCGTGGCTGGCAGCCGCAGGATGTTCGCTATGTAATCGTCACCCATGTGCACCTGGACCATGCGGGCGGTGCCGGCAGCCTGATGCAGTTACTGCCCAACGCCACTTTCCTGGTCCACCCCTACGGTGCCCGTCATATGGTTGATCCTTCCAGGCTGGAGGCGGGCGCACGCGCGGTTTACGGGGATGAATTATTTGACCGCATGTATGGCAAGCTGATTCCGGTTCCCGAAGAGCGCTTGCAGGTCATGGAAGACGGGGCCGTGGCTGGGCTTGGCCAGCGTCAGTTTCGTTTTATGGATACACCCGGGCATGCACGCCACCATTTCTGCGTGCATGACAGTCAGACCAATGGCTGGTTCAGTGGCGACACTTTTGGTCTGTCCTACCGCGCTTTTGATACGCAAAATGGTGCGTTCGTATTTCCCACCACCACACCGATTCAGTTTGATCCGGTGGCACTGAAGGAATCGGTCAAAAAGCTGATGGCCAACCACCCGCAGTTCATGTACCTGACCCATTATGGTCGTGTTGAGGATTTGCAGCAGCTGGCGACAGCTCTGACAGATGGCGTTGATCAACTGGCTGCGATTGGTGAACTGTATCAGGACGACGATCAGCGCACGCAAAAAATTAAAACTGCAATCGGTGACTGGCTGATGGCCGGTCTGAGGGCGCATGGCGTAAGCCTGCCGGATGAGACTTGCATCCGGTTGCTGGAGACCGACGTCGTGCTCAATGCCCAGGGCATTGAATTCTGGCTGGATCACCGTTCCTGATCACAGACCAGGCCGCCAGTTTATCCGCATAACTGATGGCTGCGTGGGCGGGACTGGTGGATGGCAGTGTCAGTAATTCGAAATCACCTTGCAGCTTGGGTAGAACCTCTTTTTTAAACAGGTTTGCAGCTTTCTGACCATTGAAAAATATTTGCCTGATATGCGGGTGCTGCACGAAGAAACTATTGAAATCATTACTTATCATGCTGTCAGGCATGATGGCTGAATCCAGACTGCCGGGGCGCTGACAGGCCTGGATGACATCCCATAGTGCTATATGGTTTGCGGTGAGGATGGGCAGCCTCGAGTGGTAGTCCAGCTCCGGACCCGCGTTGAAGAGATCACCCATGATTTTCCAAAACGCGTTGCGTGCAAATGCGTAGTACTGGTTTGCATCGAGTGAGGCCACGCCGGGCATGGAACCCAGAATCAGTTTACGGGCGTCCGCACGCGCCACGGGCGCAAATCCCTGTAACTGCGGGGTGGACATTCATGTCCACCGCTGGGTGGTTTCTCGGACATGGGTCCGGTGGACATGGGTTCGGTGGACATGAATGTCCACCCTACGATCAATACGTGCCGGTGATATATTGATTCAATTGCTCGATCTCAGATTCTTTTTCGTCCACGAGACGTTTGACCAGGTCACCTATCGATACAATGCCGAGCAACTTGCCTTTCTCGACCACCGGTAAATGCCGGCAACAACAGGTAGTCATGGTTTCCATACACTGCTGGATTGAATCACCTGGCTGGGCTGAAATAACCGGTGATGTCATGACATCACCCACCCGTGTTTGCCGCGAGGAAAGGGATTTAAGGGCAATCTTCTGCAGGTAGTCCCGCTCAGTGAATATGCCTGCAATGGTATCGTCCTGCTGTACGAGAACCGCGCCGATATTAACTTCTGCCATCAGGCTGATGACATCAAAAACGGTTTCGTCGATAGTGACAGAAAGAACCATCCCCCCCTTGGAATCGAGTATTTCTGAGATTGTAGTCATGGTATTTACCGTTTGACCTGTTGTTATTAAGTCTAGACCAGATTGGTTTTTTTTCAACGGGCTTTTATATTTTTATTCCTCACGCTTGGAAATTACCGTGTATTCGGCCTCAATCACCTGGCCGGATACTTTGCTTGAGTCCGTGTTTGATGCATTGGTTTTGATGCCCAGATCGATGCCACTTTTTCGCAAGCGGCGTTTAATCCAGGCCAGGCGTAACCAGATGGCAACGGCGGCAATGAAACCCAGGCCAATGACGACCAGCAACGCTGCCATGCCGATCATAAATGCGCCGACCAGCGCAAACAGGCCGATGATACCAGCGATAATCCTGGCCAACGGGCTCTGTGGTGGCGGGCTAATGTAATAGGGCATGACGGGTACAACCTTCAGAATCGGGTAACATGCCTGCCTATATTGGGTCAAAAGCACGGAGAGTCAAATGCAGGCAGTGTGCCGGCTTGAAGAGATCAGCGCCGAATCCGGGAAAGAGGTGTGTATTGATGCAGAGCAGGGCAGTATCTGGTTAATGCTTTTTCTGTGCAAAGGCGAGGTGTCGGCTTATCACAACCGCTGTCCACACCAGGGCCGGGCGCTGAATTTTGCCCCTGACCGCTTCATTCTGACCGGTGATGGGCACCTGGTTTGCCCACATCATGGGGCTACTTTTGAATTGGGCGGTGGCCTGTGTATCAGCGGACCCTGCAAGGGCAGCTCCCTTGAACAGGTCACGACCGATATCGTGGACGGTGAGGTCAGGGTTCAAGCAAGCAGGATTAAAAAATTAGGTTGACCATGGTCAGCATGACTGCCAGGAATATTAACGACATGAGGCTGCCCACACGCACAAAATCTGCGACACGGTAACCACCGGGACCGATAATCAGGGCGTTGACCTGGTGCGTCGGCAGGATAAAGGCATTGGAAGTGGACAGTGCCACGATTAACGCGTACATGGTCGGGTTGGCACCGGTCGTCAATGCAATACTGATCGCAATGGGTACCAGGATGGTCGTGGCGCCCACATTCGACATCACCAGGCTGAACACAGTGGCCAGCACGGCGATCACAATCTGCACGGCAATGTCCGGCATGTTGCCGAGCAATACCATGGCCTGCTGGGCAATCCAGGTCGCCGTACCGGTCAGTTCCATGGCGAGGCCGATGGGGATCAGGCTGGCTACCAGGAACACTGTTTTCCAACTGACTGAGTTATAGGCCTCATCCATGCTCAGAACATTGGTCAGCACCATGCCCAGCGCGCCGACCAGCAGGGCGATAGACAACCGGAAGTCTGTGAACATGATCATGCCGATGGACAGGGCAAAAAATGCCAGCGCGTGGCCGACTTTCTGGGGTCGTTGCTCTTCCTTGGGAATATCGGTTGCAACGATAAACTTGCGCTCTCGCTGCAGTTCGGAAAGATCGCGCCAGGTGCTGTGGCTGACCAGGCAATCACCGGCTTCCAACACCTGTTCGCGAACGTTCTGATTGATGATGTTGCCGCGTCTGTTGACGGCCAGAACGCTGATGCCATAACGCTTGCGCAGGCGTGCTTCGCCGATGGACTGGCCAATCATCTTGGAGCCGGGTGGAATGACGACTTCGGCAATACCCGCCCGGCTAGGATTGAACAGGCCATCAAAGGTTTTAACCCGTGGCTGCAGGCGGCAATGGTAATCCAGCGCAAAGCGTCCCACCGTGTCGCGGGTACCCATGACCCCGAGTATGGTGCCGACCCAGATCATCTCGTCAGATGGGGGCGCCATGCGTGGTGCATCCACATTGCGGATGGCCAGCAGGCGTGGTGCACCCTCCAGTTTTTCAGCATCACCAACACGCATACCGACCAGTGGGCTGTCTACCGTGACCAGCAATTCGTAGACATCCCCTTCGATTCCATAGGTATCGATGAAATAGGTCTTGGTGCGGGCGGGTGCGCCGGAAGATTCGGCTATGTTATCCGGTAATAACCATTTGCCGATGGTCAGAAAATAAAGGATGCCTGCTGCCAATAGCGCCAGGCCCACGGGCGCCACGTCGAAAAGCTCAAAATGCCCCAGCGTTTCGGCACCCTGAGGCAGGGACGCGTTGGATGCGGATATCAGGTCGTTCAGCAGGATCAGCGGTGAGGAACCCACCATGGTAATGGTGCCGCCGAGGATGGCGCAAAAACCCATCGGCATCAGTAAACGTGATAGCGGGATTTCGGTGCGCACCGAAATGCGCGATACCACGGGCAGAAATAACGCCGTGGCACCGACGTTTTGCATCAGGCTCGAAATGCCACCGACGGTGCCGGCGATCAACGGGATAATCTTGCTGGTGGTTTTTCCACCGATGCGCAATATGAATGCGGCGACGACCGTCATCACGCCGGTTCGGTCCAGCCCTGCCCCGAGGATCATGACGGCAATGATGGAGATGACTGCGTTGGAAGCAAAACCATTGAACAACTGGTCCGATGGCACCAGGCCCAGCAAACCCAACAGCACCATGACCGATAGTGCCACCACGTCAACCCTGACGACCTCAAACACGAACAGCGCAATGGTGATGGCCAGGACAGCCAACACCAACATCATGTCGCCGGTGAGTGTCAGGCCTGTTTCCATGAGGCTTATCGTAACGTGGTAGGCGGTCAGGTCAAGCCAATAAGTGGCCCGACCGGCCTAACTTCGTTCAAACAGCATATCCCGGACTTTGTGGCCAAGCCCTTCTCCGCGTTTTTCATACTTGGTATGCGGGCGCCATGCGGGCCGTGCGGAATAATCTCCACTGGCTGACAGGTTGCGGAATGCGGTGCTGCCTTCCATGACGTCCAGCATGTGTTCAGCATAGGGTTGCCAATCGGTGGCCAGGTGTAAAATACCACCGCTTGCCAGGCAATGGGCCATCTGCCCGACAAATTCCGGCTGGATCAGTCGTCGTTTGTGGTGACGTTTTTTCGGCCAGGGGTCGGGAAAATAAATCCGCACCCCGGCAAGGCTGCCGGGCGGTATGCGATGTTGAAAGAACGGCACAGCATCCTCACAGGCAATGCGAACATTGTCTATGCCGTGGGCATCCAGCGCCATCAGCAGATGACCGACTCCGGGTTCGTGTACTTCGATGCCGATGAAGTTCTTGTCAGGTTCCTGTTGCGCCATTCGCCAGGTGGATTCACCGTTTCCGAAACCGATTTCCACGATAACGTCAGCCCGCTGCGCAAAATAATCATCGAAATCCAGCAGGGTTTTATGCTGCCCGATACCATAATGTGGCCACAACTCATCCAGTGCGTGCTGTTGGGCAACCGTCAGGCGACCGCCTCGCAATACAAAACTGCGGATGGGCCTTCGATGTTTTTCAGTCATGGTTGTACGGACGCATCATTGCAGTGTCAAAAAAGCCCGGCTTGGCCGGGCTTTCTGCTAAAGCGCTTCAACGGCTTAAGGTACCGCTGTAGCTGCTGTAGTCATCGTCGCAAAAGGCTCATTATAGTATTCAAAGAAAAAGTAGAAAACCAGGCTGGTTGCAATCAGGGTCGCAATCATTGCTGGTGTTCCGTAACGGAACCAAACCCATGGGGTAATTGCCAGCGAAGGATTATTTTCGCGTTTCGCCAGTCTTTCCGAGATCGTCACAATGTAAACATTTGCGGTGGAGCCAATATGTGTTCCATTGCCTCCCATGCCGACGCCGGCGGCGAGCGCCCACCACAGCGGTGCAATATGGATGCCCTGTGCTTCCATGCCGAGCAGGATCGGAATCATGGCAGCGGTGAACGGAATATTGTCAATGGCAGCGGAGAGCAGTGCAGCCACCCATAACAATACCAGCGTGGCCGTCAACAGGTCCCGCTCTACAAACGGAACAATGAATTGCCCCAGGTAGCGCAGGAAGCCGCTGTGTTCGACACCACCGACCACGATAAACAGGGAGATGAAGAAGATCAGTAATGGGATTTCAACATCTTCCATCGCGTGGTCCATTTCAACGCGCTTGGCGATGAAAACCAGCAGGGTCAGACCGGATGCTGAAACCATCCACGGCTCCCAGCCAATGGCGTCGTGGATGGTGAACATGACCACCATCAAGCCGAGCACCATGACGGACTGGTTCCACAGCTTGCGGTCTTTGTAGTCTGCTTTATCGTGATATTCACCTTCGGGCACGATGGCCAGTTCCTTACGGAACAGGAAGCGCAGCACCAGCAATACGGTGATCCATGCCACCAGTGTCAATTCGCCCATATGGTCCAGGAAGGTGTTGAAATCAATGCCCTTGGCAGAGCCGATCATCAGGTTGGGCGGATCGCCCACCAGGGTTGCGACACCACCGGTATCAGATAACAGGGCTGCAGCCAGCAGGTAGGGTATGGGTGTCACTTTCATTGCGCGGGCAATGAGAATGATCAAAGGACCAAAAATGACCACCGTGGTGACGTTGTCCAGCAGCAGGGACAGCACGGTCACCGCTGTGCCCAGCATTACCATCAGCATGAATTGCCGGCCCTTGGCAACCCGGGCCATATAATTGGCCATGGCTTCAAAGCCGCCGGTCGGGATCATGATCGAAACGATAGCCATCATGGAACCGAGCAGGAACACGACGTTCCAGTCGACTGCACGAACGGCGAGTTTTGAATCGTAAAAACCATAGTATTGCCCCACGACGATCATCGCCAGGGCACCCATCATGGCGAACTTGGCGCGATGGAAACCATGCAGGGATTCCGTGAAGATTCCGATAAATGTGATGGCAAGAATCACGCCAGAAATCATCATTGAGTCGTTCATGACAAGCGTTTCTGTCATTTTTTGCGATCTCCCGGTGGATTTGGTCAGTCTGACCAATGAACAATCCGCCTATTATGCACTGAACCGCCGGTGGTTCTCAATGACGAAATAGCACATCAGAAGATGCATTTTCAGAATACTTGTTTTAGAATATATCTCTTAATTCGAATAGAGAGATATATTTCACTGGAGTTGATGAAATATGATTAATTATCTGTTTACATCGGAATCCGTTTCAGAGGGTCATCCAGACAAAGTGGCCGACCAGATTTCTGATGCGGTACTGGATGCCATCATTGCGAAAGACCCCGCCGCCCGTGTTGCATGCGAAACATTTATCAAGACGGGCGTGGCCATCGTCGGCGGCGAAATTACCACCGACGCCTGGGTGGATCTGGAAGAAATTATCCGCAAGGTCATTGTAAATATCGGCTATGACTCCTCGGAGGTTGGCTTTGACGGCCACACGTGTGCCGTGGTTAACATTATCGGCAAGCAGTCCAGCGATATTGACCAGGGCGTTAATCGGGAAGACCCAAAGTTACAAGGCGCCGGGGATCAGGGCTTGATGTTCGGTTATGCAACCAATGAAACGGATGTGCTGATGCCGGCACCCATCTACTATTCACATGAACTGGTCAAGAAACAGGCGCAAGTGCGTCGCCACTCCACTGACGGAAAATTTCATCTGCGTCCGGACGCCAAAAGCCAGGTGACTTTCCGCTACCAAAATGGCAAGCCCGCCGGCATTGATGCCGTGGTGCTTTCCACCCAACATCACAGGGATTCCACCCAGGCGCAAATCGAAGAACTGGTGATGGAAGAGATTATCAAGCCGGTATTGCCGGCAAATTGGCTGGACAGCGATACCAAGTACCACATCAACCCCACGGGCCGTTTCGAAATCGGTGGTCCGGTTGGTGATGCCGGCCTGACCGGGCGCAAGATTATCGTCGACACCTACGGCGGCATGGCTCGCCATGGCGGCGGGGCGTTTTCTGGTAAGGATCCATCCAAGGTGGACAGGTCAGCCGCTTATGCATCGCGTTACGTGGCCAAAAACATCGTCAAAGCCGGTCTGGCCGACCGCATCGAAGTCCAGGTGTCCTATGCCATCGGTGTGGCCGAGCCAACCTCTATCGGTATTGATACATTTGGGACGGAAAAGATAGCAGCTGAGAAAATCGAACAACTGGTGCGGGAGCATTTCGACCTGACGCCCTACGGCATCATTACGTTGCTGGATTTGATCAAACCCATTTACCAGCCTTTGGCCGCGTATGGCCACATGGGCAGGGAAGATTTGAACGTCAGTTGGGAAAAAACTGACAAGGCCGACGAACTGCGCGCCGCAGCCGGCCTGTGAACTGAAGGAGACTATGAAGTGAATGCAGTTATTGAGGAACTCGGCAAGCAGGATTATTACGTTGCCGATATAAAGCTAGCCGAATTTGGCCGTAAAGAGATAGCCATTGCCGAGACGGAAATGCCCGGTTTGATGGCAGTGCGCGAAGAATATGGTGACGAGCAGCCACTCAAAGGTGCCCGTATCGCCGGTAGCCTGCACATGACCATCCAGACGGCTGTGCTGATTGAAGCACTCAAGGCGCTGGGCGCGGATGTGCGCTGGGCATCCTGCAACATCTACTCTACCCAGGATCACGCCGCCGCCGCCATTGCCGCCGGTGGCACACCGGTTTTTGCATTCAAAGGTGAAAACCTGGATGAATACTGGGAGTTTACCCATCGGATTTTCGACTGGGGCAACGGCGAAAGTGATGAAAACTTTGCCAACATGATCCTTGATGACGGTGGTGATGCGACCTTGCTGCTGTACCTCGGTGCGCAGGCCGAGCAGGATCCAGCCATCCTGGATAACCCTGATAGCGAAGAACAGGTTGCCCTGTTCAATGCGATCAGGAAACGTCTTGAGTCCCGCCCGGGCTGGTATGCGAAGGCGCTGGCACAGATACAGGGTGTCACGGAAGAGACCACCACAGGCGTCAAACGCCTTTATGAGATGGCCAGGGAAGGTACCTTGCCGTTCCCGGCTATCAATGTGAACGACTCGGTAACGAAGTCGAAATTCGATAACCTTTACGGTTGTCGTGAGTCGCTGGTTGACGGTATCAAGCGCGCCACCGATGTGATGATTGCCGGCAAGACGGCGGTTGT
>VAPH01030571.1_pt1 | contig 25453 bp, 34 predicted proteins | sample 3393861 | NCBI WGS metagenome assembly VAPH01 (sample SAMN08290439, study PRJNA428436) | hydrothermal vent metagenome | isolation source: Deep-sea hydrothermal vent chimney | place: Atlantic Ocean: South-mid Altantic Ridge | reverse complement strand
TCCAAAAGTTGAATTTAGTCAAATTGAAAAATATGCAAAAGAAAAAATAAAAAATTTCAATTCTTTATATACTTTATCTAAAAAAGTTATATCTAACTCACTTGGAGTTAAAGAAAATGATAAGGGAATTAAAGAAATATCTGCTCTATTAGTTTTAGTTTCATTAGCATCTAAAAATCCAAAAGAAAAATTGAAAGAATTTTTAAAGAAATTAGTTTCAAAATATAAAAATACTATAGGTAAAGATTTAATTAAATTTATTTTGGGTGCATTAGCAATGATCACATCAATTCAATTAATACAAATTTATAGTGTTAATCCTTTAATTATTTTCATTTATTTTATTATAATGTCTTTAATTTATCGGTATATATAATTAGAAGAAAAATAAAAATTCTTTTTCATTAGAAAAAGATAAATTCTTAATAAGAGGAGAACATTAAAATGGAAAAAATATATTTATCATTAATTGGAGCAATTTTAATTGGCCTTTCTACATATGTAACAAAAATGCAAAAGGGTGAAAAATTTGAACCATTAAAATTATTAAGAACAGTTCTTGTAGGTTTATCTGTTGGTATTTCAACAAATATTTTAAATATTCCACCAGAAACTGGCGCTGATTCTGCAATAATTTTTGGAACAGCAAGTGCCGGAATAACAGCTCTTGGAGATCAGGGAGTTAAATTTATTATTAATTTAGTTAAGAAATTTATTAACAAAAAAATTTAGTTAATTTTTAAAATAATTGATGAGGAAAAAATATTTAATTATATTTTTTCCTCACCTTTTTTAAGTCAATATTTAATAATAACTATATATTTAAAAAAGGTAAATTGAAATTCATATAGGAGAAATAAAAATGACTTGGAAAGATGTTGGAAAAGCATTTAAGATATACTCTCCAATGTTAGCTTCTGCTGTTGCTGGTCCACTAGGTCCTATTGCAGGTGGAGCTATCTCCCTGGTTACCTCAGCATTAGGTATGGATGAGAATTCTACACCTATACAAGTCCTACAAGAGATTACGAAAAATCCAGGTAAATTAAATGAACTTAAGAAATTAGAAGAAAACAACAAACAAGAAATTCAAAAAATGCTCATTGAATCCGGACGAGTAAGGATGCAAGAAGAAAGTAAAAGAATTCTAACCGTTAATCAAACTATGCAAGCAGAAGCAAAAAGCGAACATTGGATCCAATGGTCATGGAGGCCTGTATGGGGGCTTGTATCTGCTGCCTCCTTTATGGGTGTTATTATTTTGATTGGAATTATTTGTTATCAAGCAATTTCAAAAGATAATCTCCCCGCCCTAAATGCAATACCTTTAATAATAGGAGCTTTCACAACTTTGTTTTCTATTCCAGCAGGTATATTGGGTATAGCTGCATATGGTAGGAATAAATTAAAAGAAAAACAATTAACTATGGGTATGGATAATGGTGATAATGGAATATCAAAATTTAAAATTAAAGATTTGAAAAATCTTAAATCAATTATTGGAAAAATTTAAAACCATTTCGAACAAAAAATAATAAAAGTTAGAAAGGATATGTATATACTATGGATCTTTTATTTGCATTATTAGTTGCACATTATGTAGGAGATTTTCCATTACAGGGAGAATTTCTTGGAACAATGAAAGGTAAATATGATTACTTACTTTTCTGTCATGTGGTTATTTGGGCTGGAACTATATGTTTGGTTTTAGCATATTTTGGAATATTTACATGGTGGAAAGCAGGATTTCTACTATTCGGACATTTCTTTATAGATAGATGGAAAGCAAGAAAAGTAGATAAGACAAACATATTCACTAAAGATTTATGGATAGATCAATCTCTACATATGGTTCAATTAATAATAGTAGCAATTTTATGATGAAATATACAAATAAAAAATATTGTCCTGAATGTAAAAGTATAGACTTAATAACTCAATTGACTCCATTTAATACTCTATGGAGATTTTGTAGAGATTGTCAACATACCTGGAAAGAAAAAATAGAAAATTAAATTGCGGGAGGTGTGGTTAACCAATTGAGGCTCATATCCTCGATTACATGGGTTCGAATCCCATTCCCGCTACCAATTATTTTATAGGAGTTAAATAATGGTATATATTTGTGTAGATTTTGATGGAACTATTTGTGATCAAGATTTTCCAAAAATAGGTAAACCAGTTCCTGGAGCTATTAGCTGGTTGAAAGATTGGATTAATTTAAATGCTAAAATTATTTTATTCACAATGCGTTCTGATACTGAAAAAGACGGTCATGTTTTAACCGATGCTGTTAATTATTTAAAAGATAATAATGTTGAGTTATTTGGAATTAATAAGAATCCAACACAAGATAGTTGGACTTCTAGCCCTAAAGCATATGGACATATTTATGTAGATGATTTATCTATTGGTTGTCCTTTAATTAGAATCAAAGGATTTAAAAAACCATGTGTTGATTGGAGTAAAGTAGGTCCTTCAATAGAAAAAATACTCAGGATCAATCAAAAAAATTATGATTATTTTCAATTAAAAAAAGGATAAAAAATGGAATTACAAAAAGGTTCTTGGATAATGTATGAAGCATATATTTCTGATGTTATAAATCTTAATATACCTAAAATTAAATTAAAAATTGAAACTATTTCAAAAATAAATGGTGATATAATTATTACAGAATCTGGAGATAAATTATGTATACAACAAATTATAAGAGATTCTAAAACAATGGAATCAAATCCTTTATATGTTTCAAATTATCTTTTAAAAAAGAAAAATAATTTAATGAAAAAAATGATTCATTCAAAAAAATAATAAAGTTTTATGAGGTTGAAGAATGGAATTACAAAAAGGTTCTTTAATAAGTTATGAATTATCATTTATATCAATTATTGAACAAAAAAAACAAGTATATTTAAAAATTGATACAGTTAAAGAAATAAAAGAAAATATAATAATTACAAATAGTTATGATAAAATATCTATAAAACAAATTATAAAAAATATTAAAACAAAAGAATTAAATCCTTTATATATCAGTAATTTTATAATAGATTAATAAATTTATGTGGGCTATATTACCTTTTTAATTAGGCGTCGCTTACATACACCCACCGATATGTAAACCAAATTATTTTAACATAATTCTAATAACTCTACTAAATCATTAGGTAATTCATCTAAATCTTCTTCCTTATCTTTTGATATTATATCATTTGCTTTTTCTTGCATATTCATTGATTTTATAGACATATCTTCTATAGGTATATCTTCTATATATTTATTATTTTTATATATAGAGATACCACTTTCTCCATCATTTGGATCATAAGTAATCATATCTTTCCCATCAATTACCACAATTAAATATTCATTTGCATATACTTTCATTTTTCTCCTTTTTTAATTCAATCCACCATTTCCCAATATGTCCTGTATAATCCAGACATGTCCATTTAGTACCGTTAAAATTTCCTTGTATAAATTTATGCCAATGTCCAAAAAACCACAAATCTGGTTTATATTTTTGTAGAATATGATCAAGTGCTATTCTATTGCTATCATTAATTTTTGGACTTAAAATATTTATATCAAAACTTTTAGGACATGTATGTGAAATTATAATATCAACTTTTTTATGAGATATCATTTTTTCAAAATCTGAATTAGAAATATTTTCTTCATTAAACCAATCATAATTTAATATTCTTCTATCTTTGTCAATAGAATCTGCTCCTCCAATGAAAAGAACATTTTGTTTATCTGGTAATGTCAATAAACTTCCTCTTGAACAAAAATAAATATTTTCATACATTTCATGAATAAGACCATCTTGAATTAAATAAGAATGTTCTTCATGATTTCCATCACACCAATAAATTTTAGTTTCGTTGGGTTTAATTCCTTTTAGTTTCCAATCTAATTTTTTAGTTTCTAATATTGGCCACCATCCAAAATCTCCACATTGGAGAATAATATCTGGTTTCTTTTTATTAATTAAAATATTAATTTTTTGCCAATCTCCATGTAAATCACCTACAATTAAAATATTACTCATAATTATTAAATTTTCCTGGAATATTTTTTATTAAATAATTGTAATTATCTATAGATTCTTTTAAAGTATATGATAATCCATTTATTTTTCTCATTTCTCTCCACCAACGAATCCATTGAATAGAATTATCTATATCTGGTTCTGGCCTTGTAATTAATAATGAAGGACCATCTATTTTATAATAAACTTTTAAACCTTCAATTTTATTTTTTAAATTTTTAATTTCTTTTTTCAAAACATTAACTTCTTTTTCTGTATAAAAATTTTCACAATTCAAAGCTGCAAACCAACCTTTTTTAGCCAGGTATTTTGCTCTTACATTTTTTAATTTTGATACTTCCCACCACTCTTCAAAGTCCATAAATCATTTCTCCTATTTTATTATTTTTTAAACAGCCACCACGGTTATTATAATTACACCTTAATTGGCTTTCATAATATATCCGTTATTGTTTATTTTTCATTTAGGGTGACTATTAATTTTTATAAAAATTTTTAGTAATTCATCCGAATCATCTAAAGACTGATTCGGATGAATTATCTTTTTCTTCAGAATAATAATCAAGGACTTTTAAAGCTCCTATCCCATAACCTAAAGAAGTAAAAGCTTCTGCAACATTTTTTCCATAAGAAACTTCTGATTGACCATCTAACCAGAAAAATATAATTTTTTCATTTGATCTTCACCCACTTATTATTTTCAATATCCCATAAATGGGAATCGCCATTGCATTTTATTTGAAATTCAATATTTTTAAAAGGAATATTTGTAAATTTAAATAATTGAAAAGCATTTTTTGGATCAGTTGCTTCAATTATTTCTTTTTTTCCGTTTCTTAAATAAAAGGTATATTTAAATAATTTACCTTTTGGTTTATTTTTTTTATCAATTATTTTTTCTTTTTTATCTTCTAATTTTTCTTCAATTTTATCTTTTTTATGTTCTGGTTTTTCTTCTAATTTTCCTTCATATAATAATCTTTCTGGTATTTTTAATTTTATTAATTTTAACAGTAAAATTAATATTATAAATTCTACAGATAAAATTAAAAAACCCTTTCCTGTAAGGGTTATAATTGATGAAGTTATTATAGTTATAAACCAAAGAAAAACTATTGATAAATTTCTGCAATTCTTTTCTAAATAATTTAACATTTTTTCTCCTTTATTGGATTATTTTTGCATTAGATTACCATATTTTTTAAAAAGTTGTTTGTGGTATTTTACTTTTTTCTTAAATAACTTTTCTTTATGGATTATAAAAATATGTATATCATCCATAATCAAAATACTATTATCGATTTTTTTAAAACCAAACATCTCTAAAATTAAAAATAGTTTTTCATAATTATTTGAATAAACTAAAATATCCCAATCATCTGTTTCTTTATTGCATTTAAAAAATCTACTTCCACATAAGAAATAATTAATATTATTATTTTCAAATATTCTTATGATACTTTGAAAATTATTTGATTCTGTCATAACAATTCCTCCAAATATTCTTCAATATTTTTACTAGAAAGTTTATATTCAGGATGATCAATTTCATAATGTTCTATAAATTTGTTTAATTGATATTCCTCAGATTCATATTCATCAACAAACATTTTAATTTTTTTCTTTAGTTTGTAACCACAAAGTTTGCATTTTAAATAATCCATTTTTTTCTCCTCTATAGTTTTTGTTAATTAACAAAGTTAATTATTTAAATATATAGTAGCAAATATTATTCTAAATATTAATATATATAGAAAAAAATATTTATTAATAAAAAATAAAATATTATTTAATAAGATAGAAGGAAGTGATGATCATTTAATAATACAATGATCATCACTTCCTTTTAGTCACCATAATTAAGTTTACAAAACTTTTTTATTCATACCAAACCCTATCAGGGGTATGACTTTGGAATTCTAAAACTTCGAATTCAGAAGACAACCCCGTGTCTCTGAGGTACTCAAAATACACACCTCCGAGACAATTATTGTCGTCAAAGAGAGCATGTCTACGTCCTTCATATATCATGATCATTTCATTTCCAGTTCCTTTTTTAATCTCCAGTCGATTATTAGTACCGAATGGAGAAAAGCATATTACATGACCATCTTCATATAATTGGGTCAGTTTTGCTGCAATATAATCTTGTAGATGTTTTGATAGTTCACATCTATACGACTCTAATACTACTTCGGGGTTGTCTTTTTCTATAACTCTTCGACAATATTCTTCGAGTAACCTCGGAATTGTATCACTTCCGTCTACAGTGATTGACTTCCAAACGAAGATTGGTTCGCATATGGCCTCACATGCACCGGAAAAAACTTCATATTTTTCTCTACCCCCATCTAACATTTCTTTTTTAATTTTAAATTTCATTTTTATGCTCCCTTTATATTTCTGTTAGATAAAGGATGGGAAATTCCATTCCTGTTCTCTTTTTTTCCATGTAACCCCGTGGTTTTTACCATTTAGATAAAAATCCACAAATTTTCCATGTTCCTTTATTGAATAACCTCCACGTTTAAAGGCATCCAAAGGAGATGATCCTTTTAAAACTTCTGCTGTTCCCATCTTTTCTCCCATCCAATAAAATGTATATTCTTTCATTTTTCTCCTTTTTAACCTTATCCATACTTTCCCCTAGATACCAAGGATATCTTTTTATAAGGTGGTTTGTTATGATAAAGTTAAACGACAAACACTATTCTAAAAATTAATATATATAGAAAACGAATCTATATGTAATTTATTTTTAGAACAAAATATAAAACTTATTAAAGAGGAAAAATGATAGAATTAGATCCAAGTTTAAATAGTCTTTATCCATCAATTGCTATTGACAATGAAGGAACTATTTACGTTGCATATGAAAATAATGAAGTAATTTATATGGTAATAAAAACTATTTCTGGTTCGTGGACAACTCCTGGAATAGTTTCTGAAAGAGGAACCAATCCTTCAATTAGATCTGATGATACATATATTTATCTTAACTTTACAAATAATGATAAGATAACTATGATTAGATTTTTACCAGCAGATAAATATTCAATTTATATTCCTCTTTCAAGTTTAAAGGATTTTATAGATTGTGTTCCACCATCTTATAATAGTTCTATAATTTATGATTTCAATAGAGCAGAAGTTTCAAATAAAATGGGTAAGATTTATTCTTATCCAGATCAAATTGCATCCATTATTGAAACCTTATCTGTGAATGGATCTTATGATTTATTATCTTGGACAGGTCAAATTATTCAAAATTATACAGAAACATATGAAATTTATGAAGATGATATTTTAATTTATTCAACAAATAATTTATCTTATTCATATCTTTGTAATTCAAATATTCCTTATTATGTTATAACAAAATATGTAGATTTATTTAATGAAACTCACTCAACAAAAAAATCAAATATTTTAATTTTTACAGGATTTTTTAGATTACAAGAACAAGAAATTTATAATAATAAAACATCAAATACAATTAGTAAATCATATAATTATTTAGATTTTTATGTAACAAGATCTAATCAATTTGAAAATTATAATAACATTTCAGGAAATTCAATTTCTAAAGAAAATAAATTTAGTACATTTTATCCAATTGTAGATAATCAAATTGATAATTATAATAATATTTCAGGAAATTCAATTTCTAAAAATATGAATTATATAGATTATTATCCATTGGTAATACAATAAAAATTAATAAGGAGAAATTATAAAATGAATCAAGATTTTAAAATTAATATAAAGGGACATATTAAATGTATTTTAAAAAATAATATTACAGGTGAAACTAAAGAAACTGAACAAGATAACTTATTTTTTGATCAAGGATTAAAAAATATTATTGCTGCTAAAACAACTTTTTATATGTCCTTAAGTGATTCAATTATTAATCCTTTAATTACAGATGAATCTATAAATTCAAATATTTTAGAATCTGTTGTTCCGTCAAGAACTTATACAAGTAATGATTTGACTCATTTATTTACTGCAACTTTTTTAGCTCCATCAGTTGATAGAACTATAAATACCATCGGAATTGCTTATAATATTAATGGACATTTGCCTTGGTGTGGATTAAAATTAGTAAGTCCAATAGTACAAACCACAACAGAAACCTTATATATTTATTATAAAGTAACTATTATAAAACCATCCATAGGCGGATCTTTGACAGAATCTGGATTTAATTATTTTGCACAAAATTTATTTTCAAATCCTTTTAGAAATTCAAATTTTGTATATTTTTGTATGTCTCAAAATAAAATCATAGATTCTGAAATAAATATAAATACATTAACTAATAATAAGAAAATTAATATAAATGCCAATGCTAATATTTACAATAATTTTTCTAGATATTTTAAAGATAAACTCATTGGAAGTTCTGGAGATCTAACTTTGGATTCAGGAATATGGAATAGTTCATATTATGGAGATAATAATGCTGTTAATAATTTATCAGATATTGACTTTGGACAAAACTTCACTGCTAATATAATTGGTAGGGTTTGGCCAAAGTTAAAAACTGCAACTGGAGATTTCTTTGAATCAGCTTCACTTCCAAATGGATACGGCAGAGCTGTTCATGTAAAAACTCTAGATGATCCATTTTTACCACAAGGAGAACAAAAATTTTCAATTGAAATTGAATCTAATGGAGATGTGGGAACCGGAACTTATTCTATAAAAATTCCACATTATTTAGAAACATTTTTTATAAATCCATCAGCCCAATACATGTATCCAAATAAATATATTCCATATACAGATACCGCTGGAGATCCATATTTCATATTTTTAAGTAATGATGGGGATGATTCTTCATGTATTTATAAAATGAATTCAAATCCTATAAGCTTTATTAAAAGATTGAATCCTATTGATGTGGGTGAATTTGTAAATGGAGCTGTAACCTCAAATGGATCTACTTTTTATGGAATAGATTCTTTGGATAATACAAATATAAAATTAATTGATTTAACATCTGATCCAGTTTCTGTATCTTCATCATTTACCAGTCCCATTACTCCACTTTACATAAGTGTTAGAGGAAATGGAAATTTAATTGTAGCAGATGCAAATAATATTTATGAATTAGATGGTATAGATGGAACAACTATAACAAATACAGTTTTAACAAATCCCATAACTCCATATTCATTTTTATATGATTCAGTTTCAGATGCTATTTTTTATACCTCAGGAACTAATGCTGTGAAGTTTCCTATGACAACTTTAACCGAGACACTTTATGATTGTCTTGTTACGTTAATTGATGGTTCTCCTGCTGTTGCAGCATCTATAGGAATATTTGGAAATAATTTATATGTAATAAAATCTGATGGAGTAGTTGGAACAATTCCTGTTTCTACTTTTAATTCTTTAACAGATGTAACTCATACATGGCAAGCTACTCCTAATATGGGAATTATCACGGTTGGAGATAATTTAATAAATATTACAACAAATAATACAAATACTACAAGATTTAATTATCAATATTCTCAATTAAATCTATCAAGAGATGGATTAAATTTCAATACAATTACTGATTATAGAAAAGGTCAACTAGGATATGCATATGATAAAAAATCATATGTAACCTTTACACAAACTGGGACTTTAATAACAGTTACAGCAGAACAAGGAAATGGTTCAACGTCAATTTATTCTCTTGGATACGGTATTTTCTTTACAAATGTTATTCCTGAACAATGGGGTTGGACTGGAACTACCTGGGAACATTACAATACAGGAACAAAACTTAGTCATACAACATGGGATAATATTCCTTATCCATCTGATTCTACAAGTAATTTACAAATTAGATTTTATACAGATGTTGGAGCTCCAACAAATACTTTACAAAATACAGATAAATACGAATTTTTTGTATCTTCAGGACTTATAAAAGATAATCAGCAGTACATAGATGGAGTTTCTTATTTCTTTTATCTTTGTAATTTAACACAAATTACCAATGAAGAAATAACAATGACAAATCAAGTTATGGAATTACCATCCAAAACTGCAAATTCTAATTTTCTTGAAGCTGATATAGATAATGAATATGAAATATTTATAAAAGATTCATTGGGTGGATCTTATACATATTGGCAAAGTCCGGTTATTTCAAATTTAAATCTTTCAGTGGTTGTTTCTCATGACGCTGTTACCTCTGTTTTTGAAACTGACACATCTGGAGTTTCAAACTACTTTGAATATTATAAAGATATGTGGGTAAATTGTACTGCTGGTGCAAATATAGGAGAAAGACAAAAAGTTTTATCTTATGATTGGTATTCAAAAGAATTTACTACAAATGCATTTACAAATACTCCATTGGTTGGAGATACATTCTTAATAGAAAATCCACAATCTGCTACAAAAGCAACAAGTTTAAATGTTTCTACACCTGCTATGCTTAGTAATACAACACCGAGTGGAATTGTTGCTGCAAGTTCTTCTTATGCATCTTATTATGATTGGGAAGCATTTAATCAAACCACAAGTTATTGGCAAACTAATACTGGTTGGCCACAATGGATAAGTTATGATTTTGAAATTGGAAATGAAATTGATTTATTATTTTATGAAATTGAAATTGATTCATTATTATATGCTCCAAGATCATGGATTTTAGAGGGATCAAATGATGGAACTTCTTGGAGTCAAGTTCATCAAATTTCAAACTTACAAGTTTTAACAAGTTATACAAAATTACAATTTCCAGTAATGAATTCAACTTTATATAGAATATATAAATTTACTTTTGGTTCTGGATATCATGCTACAACATTATCAATAAGAGAAATTGGTTTATATTCATATAGTAATTTAATTACGAATACAAATGAATTTGAAATTAAATATGGAAATATGATAGTTTCACCTACAGATTCTGGTAAAATCATTGATGGAACTTATTATATGCTTACAAGATAAAAATTTTAAGAAAGAGGAGATTCTTTAAAAATGATACAAACATTTAATTTTAAAGATGAAAATGGAAATATAGTTAGAACATTGGACCTGGATATAACTTATAAGTTTGACCAACTTGTAGATTATTATTCTAAACCAGGAATAATACATTCTGAACCAATTCAATGGGATACAAATGAGATAATTAATTTAATTTTTGAAGATGATGGTTGGTATCTTTGTATATGTTCAGTAAATGATAATCAAATTTTAAAAACAGATTTAACAAATTATTCATAAGGAACTAAATCATGGCTGAAGAACAAAAAATAGTTTCTTGTACTGGACAAGGAAAAGATGCTCATATATATTCAAATAGAATTTATTGGCATATGATAAAAAATAGTAAAAACTATATTCGTTCAAAATTAGTTAATAATGTAGAAAATTATCCAAATTATGAAGAAGATCTTATTCAATTAAAAGATGGAAATATTCAGGGATATAATTTTGTCGAGGATGAAAATAATAATTTACATCTTTTTTACTCTGTAGATAATAATATTTATACAACAATTTTTGATATAAATTTTATTCCTACACAAATTGATACATTTTTATTTAATGGAACTTATCCACAAGTTCAATCTTCAAATTTTTTAAATGGAAAAATGATTTTCTTTTATCTTACACCCACTGGACAAATTATACAAATGGCAACAAAAGATTATCTTAATTTTTATGGAATGGTTAATTTATCTATTCAGAGATCTTGGCCTACAATTACAAAATTTGATATTATGAAAGATAATTCCGGGAAATATGTATTTACTTTTGAAACTATTTAATTTTATGAACAAAATAATAATCTATCTTATGGAGGTTTAAATAATATTATGGCTGTTATGTGGACGTTAGTAATTAAAAACAATGGTGGTTCGGATCAAATAATTGAGGATCTTGGTATTTCTATACCTAGTACTTCACAATTAACTTTATCAGATCAATTTAATTATGCAAGACTTTGTGATTCTGATTATTTAAGGGATCTTGTATCTGCAGGAACATTGGTTGTAAATGATGGAATTTCTGATTTATCTGCTGCTAATGGAGTTTTGTATTTAACTATTCAAAATACAAAAGATTTAGAAGAAAAATATTATACAAAAATTGAATTAAGCGCTTCAGGAAATTCAATTATCCATTGGGACAATATCACTGGAGCGCCAAGCTTTGGTAGTCCCACATGGATTGATCCGGTTTTGTATAGAGTTTTAAATATAGATTTAGGAGTTGCTCCAGGATCTCCAACAACCGGTGATCTTTACGTTGATAATAATGGAGCTGGAGTTCATTATTGGAAATATAACGGATCTACTTGGGATGATTTAGGAGCTGCCTCAGATACTGATAGAATTGTAAATTTAGGCGATTCAACTGCTTCAATTTATACATATGTTTTATCAACAAATTCTTGGACAAATGAAGGTCTTCCTTTAAATGAAACTGGAGTTCTTGTAAATGATGATGGTGACGGAAAGCAGGCTCAATATGTTTATGATGGAACTTCTACATCATGGAAAAAAATTGCAGATGTTGATTTTGCTAGTCATTTTGACGGTGGTCCAAGTAAACATGATTCATCAGAAATTGACGTTGAAGGAACATATATAAATTTAACCACTACAGATTTAGAAACTGTTATTGGAGAAATTGATGGTCATCTTACAAATGCTTTGGTTCATAATACTCTTGACATGGCTTATGATGAGGGTGGAGCAGGTATTGGAAGAACTATAAATGTAACAGATGGATCATTTGTTTTAAATAAAGGAGCTGCAACAAATGCTCCTTTTGAAATTCCAAGTTCTGGAGCAGCTGCTACATCTGGATTATCTTCAGGACAAATTGATACAATTGATCATATTCTATGTATTTATGACTCTGTAAGATCTAAATGGTTAAGTGTTCAGAGAATGTTTCTTGTATTTGGAATTCGTAGCGGTGGCGGAATGGGAACTACAAATCAATTTATGGAATTTTATGCTGGTTCTTTGACTTCAAATAATTCTGGCCTAAGGATGGCAAGAAATGCAACCATAGTTTCTCTAGCAGGTCAATTGGATGCTTCTGGAACATGTACAATGCAAATTAGAAAAAATGATGCAGCAACGGTTATATCAAGTTTAACCATAACAGCAGCTTTAGGAGCTCAAGACACTGCTATAAATGTAGATCTTGTAGCTGGAGATTTCTTACAGTCATATTTATCAAATACAAATGCTGTTGAAGATCCAATGTTTATGGTTGAGATTGCATGGAATTTAACATAATAATTTAAAAAGGTAAATTCATATAAGAAATGATTTACATAGTTACAAATGATTCTACATCTACAATTTTAATTGAAAGATTAGGAAAAGAAATTTCTTCAAATGTAACAATAAATTTAACAGATCAATTTGATGATATAAGAATATTTCAATGTTATGAAGAATTAAAACCTTTAATTGAATCTGGAGCTTTAAGAATAAATAATGGAACAAAAGATTTAACAATTCAAGAAGCTTTAGATCACACAAATTTAGAATCAAAATATGAAGATTCTGCAGGAGGAACAGGAAATGGTTTTACAATTTCCTCAACTCCTCCTGTAGGATCTGTTGGTATAGCTTGGTTTAATACAAATGATAATATTGCTTATCAATATTGTGGTCTTAGAAATAAATGGTTATCTATAAATAGAACAAATTTTGTTTTTGGATATCCAAGTTCTGCTAATGGTGTTTATATGGATTTAGCAGGATTTAGATCTCAAATTGATGGTAATTTTGGTTATAAATTAATAAGAAATGCAACCATAATTTCAATTTTATGTAATTCTTATTCTGGTTATGATACAAAAAATTTTGATATAAAAGATGCAAATGGAACTATTTTTAGTTTTGCTTATAATGGATCTTTATTTTATTCAAATGAAAATGTAAATATTAATATAAATCAAAATTCTTTATTACGACTTTATATAAATTATGATTCTACTGGTGGTATGGGTGGTGGATCTAATCCGGTTAATTATACAAGTTGTCAAATTGAAATTACATGGAGGTATGACATAGTTTAAAATGATATTAAAAGTTACAAATGATTCAACATCAGTAATAATTTTTGATGATTTAAGTGGTTTTCAAATTGATATTGGTCAAACAATTGATCTTGGAACTATTTTTAATAAAATTGAATTATCTCAATCTGATTCTTTATTAGAATCAATTTCAACCTCACAGGTAATTATTAATAATGGTGATAATGATTTATCAAAAATTGATTCTTTAAAATATATATTTGATCAAGATTTAAATACAAGAATTGATGGAAAACTTTTAGTTCAAAGCACTTCAAGAAAACCAGGAACTTCTACATATTTTTCATCTGAAGCAGATAATCCAAATGATGTAAAAAATATTGGTGGAGGAAATAAATTTGATATTATTCACTATATAGGAGATAGTACAAATCAATCTTATATTTTTGATTTAAATATTATAGAAAATCCCACATGGCTTCATCAAGGATATGTTTTATTTAAAAATGCATTTTTTGATAAATTAACTTTTAATATTATTCCAAGATATATTTCTGTTGATTCTACAAGTAATACAGATTTTCAACTCTATAATGGATATTTGGTTATTCCTGCTTCAGATTCAACAGGAAATATTACATTTGATCAAACAGCAATTTTAGAACCAAATGGTGGTCTTGTATATATGCCAATGTCTGGAAATACAAGACCTACAGCTTTTTGGAATGCAGATTGGAATTCAATTACAAAGAAATTTGAAAATCTCCAACCTGCTCCTTATGGTAATGGTATATATAATATATTTACTTATCCAGTTGTTTTAAATAGATATGTTAATAAATTATCTCTCCTTGGTAGCGATATTATAAAATTAGCCACTACTGAGGTAAAAGAAATTGGTCATGGAATGAGAATAGAAATTATTGCAGAAACATATATTCCAGATCATGATTGGTTTGCATCTATAATATTAGTTTTAAATAGAGAAAATACAATTTAAAAAAATAGATTGGAGAAAGATCTATGTTAAAAAAATTTAGAAATATTATTAAATGTTTTACAGATTTTACAACAAATATTTATTTTCATAAATATCCATTTTTTATTTTATATAAACCAAATTTTCATTTAGTAAATAGATCTAATTTTAAAGAAGTTTTAAATGATATTAAACCTGGAGATATTATTATAAGAAGAGCAAAAGGGTATTTATCTACAATTTTAATTCCAGGTTATTGGTCACATATGGGTATTTATGTAGGTGGAAATCTTATAATAAATGCAATTGCTAAAAGAGGAATTGTAAAGGATTATTTATTCGATTATCTTAAAACTGATAGTGTAGGAATTTTACGTGTAAAAAATAAAAAATTAATTCCTGAAGCAATTGAACATGCTCTTAGTTTATATAATTTAGCAAAAACAAATAATATTAAATATGATTATATATTTGAAACTAATAATACAAATTTATATTGTTCAGAACTTATTGATATTTGTTATAGAGGATTATTTGAAAGTGATTATTCAAAGATTAATAAATTTTTTAGTAAAAAAGTTATAACTCCAGATGATATTTATAAAAGTAAAAATGTTGAGAAAATAATTGAATTTAAATATTAATAATTATGTACAAAAATCATTCATGTGCATTTGCAATTTATCATAAAGAAAATTATATTTGCGGTTGTAGTGATGATTGGAAAATTTGCAAAGAAAAATTTACTAATATTTCAGAATTAAATTGTGAATTTTTTATTAAATTTCAAAAACCTAAAAAAGTTAAAAATATTAAACCTTTAAAATGTTGTATGCAAAATTGTATTTTTAATTCAAAAATAAAACCTTTTGTATCTCCTAGATCATGTAGATATAGAACAAAAAATAAATCTTGTATAATAACACATCAATAAAACTATAATAAATGAGGTAAAATTAAAATGATTAAATTAGATATTTCAAAAGAAAAACCTTTACAATTTGAGGTAAATATTCAGGGAATTGATTATACAAAACTAAAGGGATCTATAAGAGTTCTCATAGATAATGTCGAATATGGTTTTCCTATTAAAATTTCTGAAAATGAAATAACTACAACTTTACCTCCGTTAAAAGAAATTGTTAAAAAAGGTCTTGTAAATGAATCAATTATAAAAGCTAATCTTGATATTTTTGGAGAGGGTTTTTATTTAAATCCTTGGTCAGATGAAGTTATGATTGATGCTCCTGTACTTGTTGAATCAAAACTTATAAATGAAAAAGAAATTTCAACAAAAAAATCTATAGATGTTAATCTCATATCTTCAGAAAAAGTTGATGAAAAATCTACAATGAATGAATCTTGTGGTTGTATGAATGAAGAAACAATTGAAGATGATTTTAACATTGATTCATTTCCAGAAAAAGATGAGAAACAAACTGGGCAAATTAGTGACCCAGAAGTAATTCATACAATTGCAAAAGCTAGATCAAAGGCTAGAGTAAAAACAATGTATAATATTGTTGATAGGCTTTTAAAAAGTAGAGGAGTGAGTCAGGTTGGTGAATCAAAGAAAAAATGTAAAAAGAAATCTATTCAAAAAGAAAACAAAAAAATAATTAATAAACCAAAGACAATTACAGAAGAATCTATTCAAAAAGAAAACAAAAAAATAATTAATAAACCAAAGACAATTACAGAAGAATCTATTTTTAATTTAATGGAAAGTTATGGATTAAAGAATTCTAAAATTCAAAAACTTCTTTTAATTAAAGCTCAAGAAGTAGGCCTAGGTGATTTAAATAATACATATGACGCTGTTAATAAAATGCTGACAAAAAAAGAAACCATATAGAGTTAACTCTAAATTATTAAATTTTTTCTTCTAATATAATTTCTAGATTTTAATTAAAATCTAAATCAGACTGTGTTAAATTATTTTCTAAAGTTGACACAGTCTGATTTAGATTGACTTATTTAAATAAAGGATTTGGAACTAAATAAATATCATTAATCCCATTTTTATCAGTAGGAATGAATGGTGTTCTGCTATAGAAAACTATAAATTTTCCATCTTTACTTATCTTTGGCCATATCCCTCCACTATAATGATTAATATCAAAATCTGTAGGTTGACTTAGATATTCTAATTCTCCAGATTGAATATCTTGAACATAAACTCCCTGTAAACCATCTATATTATCATGAAAAACATTATATCGTCCATCAGAACTATCAACATCAGAACTAAAAATTGCTCCCTCATCTCCTGTATATAGTTTTGTTTCTCCTGTTTGTGTATCATGAATAAACGTATCTATATTTTCATTAGTATCATTTGGAACAAGATTTGATGCTGATGATTCAAATATTACAAATCTTCCACTATCACTTATAAATGGTCTAATACTCCAACGATTAGCTTGGGTTCCATCTGACGCTACACTGACTAAACTTGTTCTTCCATTCTGATAATTATAAATAAATATATCTGTTATATCATTTAAATCATCAGCAACAAGATCTGACGAATGGGAAGAAAAAACTATGAATTGTCCGCTATTATTGATACTTGGCTTGTCAGCTCCTTCATTAGCTTCCTTTCCATATTGATTTCTATTTATTAATCTAACACTATTAGATTCTGAATCATATACAAATATATTTGATTGACGTTGAAATTGATTTAATCCAGAAACAAGCATTGCTTTCGATTTAAAAACTATAAATCGTCCATTTTCTGAAATAGAAGGATTTGTACTATTTCCGTTTCCCACATTTCCATTTTGATCAATGCTTATTGCTTTAATATCATAATTATTACAAATAACTTTTATATCTGTTACGTTAGCACCAGATATAATACCTTGTTTATTTTCAACTTCACATAATTGAGGATATGGATAATAAAACAATGAATTATCTTTTTGTACAGATACTATATACATTGAATTATCTTCCAAAAGATTTTTGAATGTAAAATCTCCATTTTGAGTAATCTTTATTTCTTCCCAAAGTCTAGGAGTTTGTCTACTTAAAACTAAATCCAAATCATCTGGGATAAATCCTGAAATTGTTCCTCCTATAGAATAAGATAAAGGAGGTGGCTCAACTTCATTTTCACAATTTACTCTGATATTTGTAATATCTGAACCAAAAATTGTTCCACTTCCGTTTTCTACTATACATGTTTGCCATGGAGGATCAGATAATATAGTCACATTATATGACTCATTATTTTTAAGTTTTATTGAAAAAACAAAACCTCTATCACCATAAAGTTCAAGATCATCGGAGCCATTATTTTGCAATGTAGCTCTTCCTATTTCATTTGTATCGGGACTTCTCGTAAAACCTGAAATTACTCCCTCTATAGAATATGTAATTTCTTGATCATTGTTATCTTGATTATTATTATCTTGATCATTTGTACTTCCTCCACCTCCACTTCCACAAGCAGTAAAAATCATTAATAAAAAAATAGTTAACATGTTCTTCATTTTAATTCTCCTTTATTTACAGATTTAAATTTCCAAATATCTAAGGATATTTTTATGGAAATTTTATATTTTTAAAAATTGAACGCACCGACCATAGGTCATTAACTACAATGCGGATGAAAAAGCACAGAAGTTATCTGGCAGTTCCGCGGTAAACCCTATGGCCGGTACGATGTTTATGGAGTGTTAAAACTCCACGTCCAAGTTTTTTTATTGTCTCATAGAAATATATGAGACAACATTTCATCCGCAGCCTCCTCTATAACTGCCTCTGTTCTTTTTGGGCAGTTTAAATTTAAACTGCCCCCTTTGAATCTTGTAACTGCCTTATCAAATTGATAAGGCAGCTTTTCTCCTCTCTTCTTATACATACAAATTGCCTGATATTTCCTTTCTGGGTTGTATGTAAATGCGTTAATAAATTCTTCTTTGTAATCTTGTGTGATGATGTATTGGCCACATTTTTCGCAGCCGTTTAAATCTGTGTCTTCTATATTTACTATATTTAAATTTTTCATCTTTACTCCTTTCTTATATTTTATCTCTACTTTCCCTTTGTTAACAAAGTTAACATTTTTCAATAGGGTTTGTGATGATAAAATATAAATATACCTTTAATGAATACTCCTATGACAATGCCATTCTGGAACCGATTACCCAGACTCTGTTGACATAACACCTCTGTCTAACATTATCCAGCAAATATTCCGACATTGTTTTTATACATAGGAATATTCATTAAAGGGCTCATCACAAGAAATAAGAAATTGTAATTTTCCTATGATGAGCCTCTTCATATATTTAATGGGGATCTCTAACGACCTCCCCTTTTTTATTAAATGTTACAGAAACATAGTTCTGTAACACCATCTCGTAACCTAACTCCTCTAGTTCATGAGGAGTTTTCCCTTCTATTATCTCCTTTTCTTCCTCTTTTGGTGACCGATTTTCTCTGATCACCTGGAAATATTCGTAATCTCCCTTTTCATTAATAAATGAGCCTACGGCAAACCCCCATGAATTCGTTCGATATAGTGGACTGAACGATACTACCTCAATCTTTACATTTTTCTTTATTTCATTTATTTCATTAATTGTTCTGTACATTTTACTCCCTCTTATTCCATCCATTACTGTCCCTTAGTTAACAAAGTTAACATTTAAATATATAGGGCTTGTATATGACAGAATAAAACTTATATAAAATAACTCCTCGACTTGGTTCTTGTCTATAGGGGGATTTATAGATAATTTGAACCAAGTCGAGGTAAGAAATTAAAGAGGATTTACAACTTTGTATACATCCTCTGAATTATTTGTATCATCATTAACAAATGATGATACACTCGAAAATGTTACATATCTTCCATCTCCGCTTATCGAAGGGGAATGACTTTCATAAAGTCCTTCCGTGAAATCTTTTGCTTTTGATAAGCGACTAATTTTTCCGGTTTGAGTATCATAAACAAATACATCAGATACTCCGTTTTTGTCAGTTGAAATTAGGTTACTTGCGGTAGATGAAAATGTTACATATCTTCCATCATTGCTTATTGATGGAGAAGAACTTTCACCATTTGACTCTTGTCCGTTCTCTGATATAGATATTCTTGATGTTTCACCTGTTTGAGTATTATGTAAAAATATATCAGATACCTCATTCAAATCACCAAGTACAAGATTATCTGCAGCAGAATTGAATACCACAAATCTTCCATCAGCGCTTATAGATTTCTGCAAACTATCTTCATTAGCTTGCATACCATCTGAGTCTACACTTATAAGCGTTGTTTGTCCGGTTTCTGTATCACGCATAAATACGTCAGCATAACCATTTTCATCATCCAGAACAAGATTATCTGATGTTGAAGAAAATGCAACATAACGTCCATCTCCACTAATTGATGGAGAATAACTTCTTCCCTGAACAGCAAATCCATCAGAAGTCACTGATACTCTTTTTGATTGATTTGTTTGAGTATCATAAACATAGACGTTATTATTTGACTCAAAGGCTATATATCTTCCATTATTACTCATAGAAAAACTCTGACTAAAAGTAACAATATCAGTATCCCCAGTATAAGAATCATAGAGATAAATATAACCAGAACGAAAAGCAATGAATCTCCCATCTCCACTTATTAAAGGATCAGAGGAATTACTATTGGAGTTTATACTAACTAACATTGTTTCTTCATTTAAGGTATCACGCATAAATACGTCAGCATAACCATTTTCATCATCCATAACAAGATTATCTGATGTTGAAGAAAATGCAACATAACGACCATCTCCACTTATTGAAGATGAATAACTTCTCCCTTCTCCTTCTTCCTCGTCATCAGAAATTGAGACACGAGAAATATCATGACTAATGCATATAACCATAATATTCATCATGTCTGAACCAAAAATTGTTCCACTTCCATACAATATTATACAATATTGCCTTTCTGGAGTTTCCGAATCATTTACTATCTGCTCAACCAAAAAGTCAGAACCATCAATCAAAGAATTGGAAAATTCAAATTCACCATTCTCTTCAATGACAAGTTCATCTTCTTGATTATTTACTAAGGTGACTGGTCCGTTGAGTCCAGAAATACTTCCACCAATTTTGAAATATTCATTTGTGAGATCATTACCAAATCCAGGAAAAGTTATATCTGGGGTTGATAGTTCAATGTTAATTTTTTCACCGTCATTTTTATTATTATCATTTTTAACATCTCCACAACTAACTAAAAACATTGAGAAAACTACTAAAATTACAAGATTGATTTTCATTTCTTTTTCTCCTAAGTTTCATCTTTACTGTCCCTAGATATCAAAGATATCATTCATAGGGCTTGTGATGATAAAACTTTCAAATTTTTTAACATAAATAACTTTCTTAATAATTAATATATATAGAACTTGAATCTATCTGTATAAAATTAATTCTTAAGAAAACCATTTAAATTTATGTGGGCTATGTTACCTTTTTAATTAGGCGTCGTTTACATACACCCACCGATATGTAAACCTAAACTATTTTTATTCCTCCTTAAATTGAGGATCTGATACTTTCTCCTTCTACGTATACGGCTCTGAAAACTGGAATGTCATAAATCTTATCTTGCATTTCCAGTTTTTGATATCGCATCAATTGCCCTATAATTTCTACTTTATCATTTACTTCATATAGGACAACTGAGTCAGACTCTATCACTCTGAATTTGAAATACTTTATTCCAAATTCATTAGCCTTTACGATATAATAATTATCCTCTTTTTTAATTATTACACCATATATGAAATGAAACTCTTTATCTGCATCCTTATTAACTGCAAATAAAGTCCCATTATCATAAGGCATAGCCTTATACAATACATAAGCCTCGTAAATACTTCTTGGAGGCCTTTCACCAGTCAAAACTTCCAAAAGACCCTTAACCCTTAGAGATTCCAAAGGATTTTCTGGGGCATTGAAAGTGTCCTCTTTCTTGTCTAAAAGGTTATTTATATATTTATCATACAACTCACCAGTTTTCTCCAGAAATTCTTTTGAGTCATCTAAAAATGATTCATAGAACTTCTTTTCCTTTCCTTCAAACATTCCTTCATTCTTAGCGTAGGTCAGTCCTGCTCCAATAACAAACGAAACAGCAAACAATACAAATAATATAAATATTTTTTTCATAACATTTTCTCCTATAGGATTTATCCTTACTACCCCTTTAGATATCCCAGGATACCTTTTATAAGGGCTTGTTGTAATAAATCCTTTATCCCAGTAATATAATATGGAAAAGATCTAATGACCTTTTCCTTCACTTACATACTTCTCAAACCAAATTGGTTCAAATACAGGAGTTATTTGAATCTCTGTATCTGAACCAAATTCTTTAATAATTACAATTTGTGTTTTATCGAAATTAATCAATTTTCCAATCATTCCAATTTCATCACCTACTTTAAACTCTCCTGGTTTTGATTTAAATTTGAAATAATTAACGTCATTAATTGCTATTGACGTTATCATTTCTCCTTCTAACAAAATAACTTCTCCATAGAAGAAATAAATATTATCTTCTGATGGAGAAGGAGGATTATTAAATTCAAAGAACTCAGCTTCAAGTTCTTTAATTTTATCCTCCATTATTATTTCTGTTGTTTGTTTTTGTTCTATTAAGGGAATATTATTCATTTTCCCTATTATGATGTATATGATAAGAGTTAAAATAAATAAAAACAATAATTTCAATAATCTTTTATTTTTCATTTTATATTCTCCTATAGGATTTATCCTTACTATCCCCCCAGTTAACAAAGTTAACATTAATAAATCCAAAACTTTAAAAATCTTGTGGACCGGTTCTTCCCCGATATGGTATAAGAGAAAACATTTAATTTACCTGTTTCATTGGTATTTTACTACCTCCGCAGATTAATTAAATTACAAAGAATTCTCTCATATAGGCCAATAGCTCAAAGGCTACAGTAAGTCTGTCATTAAAACCCACCAGACTGCCACAAGATTCTTTTTATAATTTTATAAATTTCAACTCCAACATGGGCATTCTTCTTTCTACACCCAATGTTGTTTGATATGTTTCAATTCCAACCAATGTGCCAATTATTGTTATCCATTGGTTCTCATTGAAACTAATTCTTTTCTTTGGCTTAAATTTGAAATATCTAATATCATTATAGGTTTCATATTTAGCCAAATAATATCCACCTTCATCTTTTTTAACTATCTGACCAAAAACTCTATAGTTTTTACCATTTGGATCTAAAGGTAGTCTATCCAGATCCATACTCTCTGGCATATATTTTTCAGTTGCATCCATCATATTTTGTGGTTGTAGTTTATTACTCTTTAAATTATTGTATCTTTTTAACCTTTCACCTGAAAATTTTCTGGCTTCAGGGATAAGATGTTCTGTCAATGTTTTTTTAACCTCTTTTTGAAAATCTATAGCTATAAATGACAGTTTTAAGGGTTCGCCATGTAAAAACTCATTCACCATTTTTTTAATTTTTTCACAATCTTCCTCAATAGGTATTTTAGTACCTACAAACCTATATGGTATATCTTTTAAATTTTTCATATGTAATTTTTTAATTCTACATATTTCAAGCTTAACAACTTCTTCAAAAACTAATCTCATTTCATCTGCATAATTAGAACTTTTTACTCCATAACTTTGAAGTACATTTTTTATTTCAAAAAGTCTAAATCCTGGATTTTCATAATCCAATTTTCCATCTTTAATATTTTTAACTAATTCTTCTTTTACATTTTTTGTGAAATATGAAATATATTCTTTATCATCTTGGGACAATTTTTCTTTATATTCATCCCATGTGATTGCATGACTCATTTGAGATGCAACCAAACTTAATACTAAAATTATTAACATTATCATTTTCCTTAACATTTTACTACCTCCAGGATTTTGTTTCTGCTTTCCATTTACTATCAAGGATAGTTTTTAAAGAATGGTTCGCGATAACAAAATCCTAAATAAACAAAGTTTATTATTTAAATATATAGACTCGCCACCATACATAATATACATTACAATTTTAAGATGTTCTGTATATGTATATATGACAGCGAGTCTACTGGGGGGTTAAACTTTAATACTTTCGAAAATTTCAGGAAGATTTCTCTTCCCTATCCCAATACCCACTGTCAATTTCTTTCTGTTCTATGATTTTTTTGTTTTTATGAGTCTGATCCTGATCTTCATCGTTCCACCAGGACTTAACTTTAGCCCAAGTGGACATCCTTTCTTTTGAAAGTTCTTTTTCAAGTTCAAATATTTTCTCTGTAGATGCATGTAAAGCTGCATCCGAAACCTGTTTGTCTTGAGTTACTATCTGGAGATCTTTTGAAAGACTGTCCATTTTAATCATCAAAAATGATCCACCTATGATGATAGTCAAACCCATAATAACCATAATCGCTAAAGTATATATGGGTTTACTCCTTACTTCTTTTTCCTTTACTTCTGATTCTGTAACATAATCTTCCATAACATTGTCTCCTAGGATTTATTCTTGCTATCCCTTGATATCAAAGATATCATTTTCTAGGGCTTACTATAATAAATCCTTTTATACTTCCTATGTCCATAAGCTTCTATTATTTGAAAACTCACGAACATAATGCTTCAAAATTTTATGAACTTTTAAATAAATATCGTAACCCTTATTTTGAAATTTATTTAGGGTTTTGGTTATATTTTCAAGTTCATTTTTCTGTTTTTCATCAAGATTTCCAAAGAATGGATTAAAATCATATTCCACCTTTGGTATAGATCTATCTGAAAAACAACCAGCGTTGCAGGCTGTAAGATAAGCAATTAATGTATACCTTTGCAGCCTTCTTTCTCCATATGAATTTTGTATTGTAACCCATTCGAAAAGCCAATGGGTTAGTTCATCTTCCCCATTTTTGTCCTCGGAATTATTTAAAGGATTATACATCTCTCCTCCTTAATTCAAATTCAGATCTAATTGCTTAGCAAGATTTACAATAATCTCTCCTAAACCTGAATTCGCTCCTGTTCGCAGCCTATCTTCTACTCGTCTCCTAATCCTAGCAAGACGATCTCGGTCTTCAATAATAACCGGAAGGTTGTAATAATTGAAAAGGAGATTTTTTACTGCTTCCGGAAATATATTCTTCAGACTCTCATCTTCAAATGGAGGGGTTGGAATAGAAAATACATCCTTTCCCTCTCTCAGGTATCTTTTGATAACCTGAGAGACCGATTCATTATCATTGGCCTCTACTTCCTGAGCCCATTTTTTCCATTCTAGAGATCGATCTTTTAATCCAGATGGCTCCTGCATTCTACTTGCATTTGCTATTGTATAACCTTTTC
>VAPH01001857.1_pt1 | contig 25477 bp, 30 predicted proteins | sample 3393861 | NCBI WGS metagenome assembly VAPH01 (sample SAMN08290439, study PRJNA428436) | hydrothermal vent metagenome | isolation source: Deep-sea hydrothermal vent chimney | place: Atlantic Ocean: South-mid Altantic Ridge | reverse complement strand
GAAGCAGAAGCGAGAACCGGTTGGGAAACGAGGCTCAAACCAGAGGTCGCCGTGCATGGCACGCAGCAGCTTTCGGGCGATGGGAAGGCCGAGTCCGACACCCGTTTCCGAGCGGCCGTCGCCCTTGGAACCCTGCTCGAAATGCTCAAAGATCTGCGTTCTCTGGTCAAGGGGAACTCCCGGCCCGTTGTCGGAAATCACGACCTTGTATCGCTCTCCGGAGACCGAGCCTTCGATGAGAACTTGATCTCCGCCGTACTTCCGAGCGTTCTCCAAGAGATTCCGTAACACCTGGTTGACCCGAACCTTGTCAGCGACCACGGTGACTCCACCGGGGATGCTGACGACGTATTCCTTGTGTGAGTCGCGGAAGATTGTCTCCGCGGTACTGAAGGTTTCTTCGCGGATGTCGAATTCTTCCGGGTTCAGGCGGAGATGTCCGGCGTCGAGGCGGGGGATGACCAGGATGTCCTCGACAAGATTGGTGAGGGGAGTTGTTTCGTCATGCATGATGGTGAGGAACTCGTTGATCTCTCCAGCTTCGAGTAGCTCCCAACTGTCGGTGAGTGTTTCGGTGAATCCCTGGATGGATGTAAGAGGAGTCCGGAGCTCATGACTAACCATCGATACGAACTCGTTCTTGATCTCAGACGAACGCCGTTCTGATTCGAGGGCCTCATAATGGGCGGCACGTGCACGATGGAGAGCAACGCCGGCTGCGATGAGAAGCAGCGCAACATAGACCATCAATGTTGCTGTTACGAGCCACGCGAAAACCTCCGATGAGGTGCCGAACATCGAGTCCATCGTCATAAGCGGGATGCCCCACAAGGCTGCATATCCGATGATTGCAAGCGCTCGCTGAGGACGAAGGAGAAGTAGCGCGGTGGTGAGCGTGTACAAGATGCCCGCGACGACTACCGCCGCGTCGAGCCCGTTGAGGAACAGCCCGGCGCCCGTAATGGTGATGTCCAGACCCAGGGGGTAGATAGCGTTGTCACCGCGGTTGAGTCGGGCGAGTCCATCGATAGTCATGACCACTCCGGCGCCAAGAGCGAGCCAGGCTCCGGGGCCACCAAGGATGAAGATTGCGATCGACGCGAGCATGACAACGCCACCGGCCACGGCCCGCACCGCGTTGTATGCGGTGCGCACTGCGGTGTAGCTAATCGGGGCTGTTAGCTGTGCAACCATTGTGTCCGACATTGTCAACGACCCTCCATCCTCAGGGTTCTATCGGCGTGTCCAGTGCCTGGGTAAAGGAGATCAACGACCGGTTTGGGCTACCAATTGTTGGATGGAATCGTCGGGAACCAGGAGGTCGCCGAGGCCAATACCCACCTGAATGTCCGGTTTGTAGGTTCCATGGAAGTCCGAGCCGCCGGTCGCCGCGATACCGAGATCGTCACAGATTCCAGCAAGGTGTTCGCGGAGGTCCTGCGAATACTCGGTGTAGTACGCCTCGATGCCGCCAAGACCCGCTGTGGTGAGGTCAATGAACGCGCCGGCGTACTCATCCGCTCCAAGGCCGAGCGTGTGTGGGTGCGCTATGACTGGAACCGCACCCGACTGTCGTGCCAGATCGATCGCTTCGAAGGCGTCTAGGCGGACCCGGGACACGTACCCCGGCCTCCCTGTTGCGAGCCATGTGTCGAACGCCTCGGGCATGGATCCCACGACCTCTTTCTCGATGAGAACCCTGGCAATGTGAGGCCGCCCCGTTGAGCCCTCGCCTGCAACCGCTGCTACCTCTTCCAACGTGATGTCGATACCGTGGGACTGCAGTGCGGCAATGATGGCAACGTTGCGTATCGAACGACCCTCCCGCACGGCTAGCAAACGATCCTGGAGTGGCCCGCGACCTGGTTCGAGGAAGTACATGAGCATATGCATTGCCGCCCCTCCCCAGTCGACCGAGAGCTCGGTACCGGGGATAAACAAGAGATCGCGCATCTCCGCGGCAGCGCGTGCTTCCGGTATCCCGTCAAGGATGTCGTGGTCGGTCAGTGCGATTGCAGAGAGGCCGGCCGCGACCGCAAGCTCGACAATATCGGCAGGGCTTTCGCTACCGTCGGAGATAGTGCTGTGGAGATGAAGGTCAACCGACATGCAAGGTGACAAGCGCCGCCACCGCATCGTTGCCGCTGTTCGCCCACCAGGCGTAGATCGCAACTATCACAGCGATTGCGGCGGCCCACTTGACCATCCTGATGAGGTTTTTCTTCACGGAGGCGATTCGCACTGCCTTGGCCTCGGCCTCACGCTTGACCTCGCGGTTCGCTTTCTGCCGTTCTCGTTTCGCTGTTCCCATAGTCAAAGAGTACCGCGCGACAAATTGGTGCGTCCAACCGGCCGAATTCCGTTGCACCGGCGTGGCACGGTCCCGGCAGCCATTGTGCCCGTCGTACTCGCTATCCGAGGGGTGTGATTGTGATCGACTCTATGTAAATCGACTCAAGCGGCACCGATGCCTCGCCACGGATGTTCGGTCCGAGCGGAACCTGGTCGATGAGTGCCAACGTGTCCAGACCCGTCGAGACAGTTCCGATCACCGTGAAGAGTGGCTGCAGATGGCTGGCATCTCCAGTGACGATGAAGAACTGGCTTCCGGTCGTGCCGCGACCCGCGTTGGCCATGGCGACGACACCCGTCTCGTAGATGAACCCGGCGGGTGGAAATTCATCCGGCAACGAGTAGCCCGGATCGCCCGTTCCGGTGGCGGTCGGGTCGCCCGCTTGCAGCATGAATCCGGGGATCAAGCGGTGTGCCACGGTGCCGTCGTAATAGCCCGACTGGGCAAGGAATACGAAGGAATTCACAGTCTCGGGGGCCAACGACGGATCCAGCTCCAGGTCGATTGGTCCGCAGGAAGTTTGGATGGTTGCGAGAAGTTTGACACCGGGGTCGAGTTCCATGTCGTCGGGTGCATCGAACCTGAGGTCGCGTGCTTCGGGCGGTGTCTCGGCATTGCAGGCGGCAGGCTGTTGACGGAACTCGAAATACGACGCGGGGGGTCTGGCGAACGGCTGCGTCGTTGTGGTGGCGAGGGTGATTTGAGGCGGAGTAGACGACGTTGTAGTCGTCGTCGCCGTCGCGCCGCCGCCGCAGGCGGATACTACGAGGGCGGTTGCGATGAGCGTTCTGAGGGAGGTCTTGATAGCCATAGTGCGCAAGCTTAGGCCGCCATCGGTGTCATGCAGATTCTCCGCTGCGCCGAACGAATCGGCGTAGTTTGTCGACGGGGAGACGCCGACCGAGGGACCCAGGTCTACTTCGGCCCAGGGTCGCCCCAGACTTCCCGGAGTGCCTGTTCTATACGGTTCTCATCTCCTCGCAGGCGGTAGTCCTCCGCCTGGTCGATCCAACGGACCGTTCCGTTCTCATCGATCAGAAGCGACGTTGGGATTGCCATTTGTTTGAACCCAATCGGGTATCCCAGGGCCAGGCCGAACACAAACCGAGTGACGAATTCGAACCCGGCACGATGCACCAGTCCGTACCGGCCGATGACCTCAAGGTCAGGGTCTGACAACAGTGCAAACGAGAGATCGTCGCGCACCTTGTGTGCCGCGGCGTCCTCGACACTGTCCTTACTGATAGCGATCGTCGCAACGCCATACCTTCGGAGCAGAGGCTGCATCCGTTCGAACCGCTGCAACTCAGCGGAGCAGTACGGTCACCACTTTCCGCGGAAGAACTTCAGGAGGATGCGCTGTCCCTGCCAGGCGTCGGTACTGACGGGCATCCCGGATGAATCGTGGGCGATGAACCCGAGCAGCGCGTCCCCCACTCCTACTTGCAGCTCTCCGTCCGGCAGACGGGCGATTGTCAGAAGGAAGAAGAAGAAACCGGCGAGTCCGAGCGCGGAGATGGCGAGAACGATCGACAACCCATCGATGGGGTCAAAGGATTCCATCAGGCCCGCTGTCACCGCAGCGAGTCCAACAAGCATAACGACGATATGAGCTATCGGGCGGGCGGGGACAGTTTCTCGTGGAATCGCGGCAAGGTAGATCATCCATGTGAGGGTGATGAGTACGAAACCGATCGCTGTTAACAGGAGCGCCATGGGTTGACTGTACCGAATCGTGCTGTCGTAGGCGTGACGTGTGGCCCTTCGCGGGGTGGATTGGCCTATCAGAGGAACCTCCTACACTGCCGAGCTATGGCCCTGGTAGTGCAGAAATTCGGTGGCACCTCTGTCGGCAACGCCGAACGGCTAAAGAACGTCGCCCTTCGGGTTGCCGCGAAGTACCGCGATGACAACGCCGTTGTCGTTGCGGTCTCGGCAATGGGAGACACCACTGACGACCTCATTGCGTTGGCCAAGGACGTCACGTCGTCTAGCCATCCGCGAGAGATGGACATGCTGTTAACGGCAGGCGAACGCGTTTCCATGGCGTTGCTTGCAATGGCCCTTGACGACCTGGGGGTGCCAGCGGTGAGCTTCACGGGATCGCAAGCTGGAATCCTCACGACTGCTGCACATGGTGAGGCTGAGATAGTCGACATCCGCGCGGATCGTGTCCGAGCCGCCATCGAAGCCGGCCGGGTGGTGATTGTTGCAGGTTTCCAGGGGGTCGATCCAACATCGAAGGATGTGACGACGCTGGGACGTGGAGGGTCGGACGCCACGGCTGTCGCTCTCGCTGCGGCCCTCGGTGCCGATGTGTGTGAGATCTATACGGACGTTGACGGGGTGTATTCCGCGGACCCTCGTGTCGTGTCAGACGCCCGGAAGCTGTCCGAGATTTCGTTCGAAGAGATGCTTGAAATGGCGTCCGCGGGAGCCGGTGTGCTGATGGCACGTTCGGTTGAGTTCGGTCGTCGCTATTCAATACCTATCCATGTCCGCTCGTCGTTTCACGACGGAGAGGGCACCTGGGTCAAGGAGAAGACAATGGAGGAAGCGATCGTTCGTGGGGTTGCTCACGACTCATCGGAGGCGAAGGTAACGATTCAAGGTCTCGCCGACACGCCCGGCATCGCGGCAAAAGTTTTCGAGCCGCTGGCAGCCGCCGGAGTTACTGTCGACCTCATTGTGCAAAACGTGTCGACGGAGGGGTACACGGACATCTCCTTCACCGTCCCGAAACATCAGCTCGCAAAGGCACGCGAAAGTTCCGAGGCGATCGTCGCAGACCTTGGCGCCGGGGGGGTCGATGTGGACGAAAATATTGCCAAAGTGTCCATTGTTGGCGCCGGCATGAAGACCGAGCTGGGGATCGCGGCAAAGATGTTCCGAATCCTGGCCGACAGTGACATCAATATCGGGATGATCTCGACGTCGCCGATCCGGATCTCATGCATCGTTTCGCAGAACTACATCGAGGATGCCGTACGAGCGTTGCATGCGGGTTTTCACCCTGCACTCGATCCGCAGGAGGAATCGTTGTGACGCGTATTGCGAGCCCGCGCATGGCCATAGTCGGCGCTACCGGGGTCGTTGGAACGACGATGCTCGCGATCCTCACCGAGCGGAATTTCCCGTTGTCATCACTGCGGTTGTTGGCATCTTCTCGGTCTGCCGGCACGGTGGTTCCGACTGCCTGGGGTGACGTCACCGTCGAGGATCTGGCAATAGCTGATCCGGCGGGCATCGACATCGCGTTGTTTTCTGCCGGCGGCGCCCGATCGTTGGAGTTTGCACCGGCCTTTGTCGCCGGGGGTGCTGTGGTTGTTGACAACTCGTCAGCGTTTCGACGTGACCCCGCGGTGCCGCTCGTGGTTGCGGACGTGAACGATGAAGCGATTTCCTCTCACAATGGCATCATTGCCAATCCGAACTGCACCACCATGGGTTTGATGATGGCTGCGGGCCCGTTGCACCGTGCTGCCGGGATTGACCGGATGATCGCGACGTCGTACCAAGCTACGTCGGGTTCCGGCCAGGCCGGGCTCGAAGTTCTCCTGCACGAGGTCGATGTTTTGAGCGAGAAGCCGGAGGATCTTGCGAACGGTGCATGGAGCGATCCCGGATCAACGCTGTACTCGCGCCCGATCGGTTTCAACGTCTTGCCCCACGCAGGGTCCTTTGTTGACGAGCACTACACCGACGAGGAGTGGAAGTTGGTGAACGAGACTCGCAAGATCCTTGGTGATGATTCCATTCGCGTCGAACCGACCTGTGTCCGTGTCCCGGTAGCTGTGGGCCACTCGGTTGCCGCGACCATGTTTTTCGACCGTGCGGTCGGTCGTGACGAAGCGCTGGAGATTCTTGAAGGAGCTCCCGGTGTCGAAGTATGGGGTGACGACAAGGTTCCAACACCTCTCGACGCTGCCGGGATTGATGCGACCCTGGTTGGCCGGGTCCGCGAGACGCTCGGCGAAAAGGGTGGTTTGAATCTCTGGGTAGTGAGTGACAACCTCCGTAAGGGCGCTGCCTTGAATACCGTCCAGCTTGCGGAACTCCTCCTCGACTGAACTCGGCGAGGTAGTTCCCGGCTCGGTGGTGCTTTTGTGGTCGTCCTTTCTGTGGCGGTCCTTATGGTGCGCGACAAGTTCGCCGATACGATAATCTAGGGGTATCAGACACAGTGGAGTCAGGTATGGAAACAACCTCAACCATCACGATTAACCGGCCGGTAGATGACGTCTTCTCCTATGTCTCTGATGTCCACCGCATGCCTGCCTGGATGACGGGGGTAACCGCGGCGAGGATGGTGTCAGATGCAAAGGAGAAGGGTGCACGTTTTGTGGCGACCTATCTGGTGGCCCGCCGACCCGTCGATCTTGAGTTCAAAATCACCCGTTGGGATCCAAAGAGGGTGTTCGGGTTTGCGACGTCAGACGGTCCGATGAAGTTTAAGGGTCGGCTGGAGTTCAAGGGGAAGAACGGGTCGACCGAGGTGACGTCTGTGATTGAGTCAGGACCCGACAGTCTTGCTACCCGCCTTCTTTTTACGATCGCTCGCCCGTTGTATAAACGTTCGATGCGGCGCCTTCTTGACCGCGAGCTTCAGGCGCTCAAAGTAGCTGTCGGCGCATAACACTCTTCTTGTTCTTGCGTAGCCTGGGGCCATATGTGGCCCTCAGCTACGCAAGAAGCCTCGGGAACCCGACTGTGTGAGTCGGGACGGCGGGATTTGAACCCGCGACCTCATCGTCCCGAACGATGCGCGCTACCAAGCTGCGCTACGTCCCGTGGCGGGGATTGTACACATGTCGCACCGTCGAGAATCTGGGGAGGGATCAGATCCGTTCGACCCGCAGCCGGTCGATGCGGTTCCGGTCCATGCGGAGGACGACTAGCTCCAGTTCATCACCGGCGGCGACCCTATCGCCCTCCTCGGGGATCTGTCCGCTGATGTAGAGAAAGAGTCCGGCCATCGTCGAGTATTGACCTTCGGGGATTTCGACACCGGTGATCTCTGCGAGGTCGTCAACATCAACACGGCCGTCTGCGATCCATTTTCGGGACCCGAGGGGAACGATCGACGGCGTGCCGGGGTCGTATTCGTCCTGGAGTTCGCCGACAAGCTCGGCCATGAGATCCTTGACGGTGATGATGCCCTCGAGGCCTCCGTGCTCGTCGCTGATAACCGCGAACCCTGATCGATTTGAGCGCAGGGTTTGGAGTGCTCCGAGAATGGGCGTCGACTCTGGAATGTAGAGCGGCTGGCGTAACAGACGGCTGATGCTGTCGGGTGTTGCTTCGTCGCCGAGTCGGAAGACATCCTTGACGTACAGAACACCCAGGACATCTTCGACGTTCTCGCCGGTAACAAGGTAGCGGCTGTGACCCGTATTGGAAACCGCCTCGCGTACGTGTTCGGATGTGACAGGAGAAGCCATCGTTGCAAGGTTGACTCGAGGCGTCATGACGTCCCGGACCGGCTTTTCCGCAATAGAAAAGAGAGCGTCGATGATTTCTCGCTCTGCTGTTGCAATGCCGCCTTCCTCGTGCCCTAAGTCCGCAAGCGCGAGGATGTCGTCTTCAGTGACGTTCGCATCGTCTTTCCCTCCTGTGACACCGATCAGGCTCAGGAGTCCCCGAGTAATTGCGGTAAAGAACGTGGCGACCGGCGCAAGGGCTTTCGACAAGGAGTAAATCGTTGGCGCTACCGCAAGAGAGTACTGCTCCGGAAAGCGTGCTGCGAGGGTCTTGGGAGTAATATCGCCGGCGATAAGCACGACGATTGTCACCACAACTGCCGAGACCAAAGGACCGCTTGTCTCGCCGAGAAGGTCGATGAAGAGGGCGGTAGCAATTGCTGTTCCCAGGATGTTCACCACGTTGTTTGCTACAAGCAGTGTCGACAGGAGCCTGTCCGGATTCGCGGTGAGCTGCTGAACACGCAAACCGCGTCGGCCGCGGTCCGCAAGCTGATGGACACGCTCTTTTCCGAGTGACATCAAGGCTGTTTCGGACCCTGAGACAAAGCCAGACCCGAGGAGGCATAGCGCGAGGGTGATGAAGTAGACGATACGTACGCTCACTGTCGTGTTGGCTCCTACTGAGCCGGATCTCCCTTCAGTTCTTACAAATCCGAAGCGACGAGGCACCCACGAACGGCCGTTTGGAGTTCATGGGAAGAGATCGGTTTGGCTACCCAACCGGCTGCCCCGGCGCGTTTCGCGATGAACGCGTCCGCGGCTCGGTCCAATAACAGTACGACCGGGATCTCCGACTCAGCCTTCATGGATGCGTCTCGAATGGAGCGGACGAGGGCTAGGCCTCCCATAGATCCGACCTGCAGATCGACGACCGCGACAGCGACGTTGTCAGTTACGGCAGTCGATCCAGCGGTCGCAGAGTCGTCGTGGTCGATGATTGAGAACTCTGGAGCGGTGAGGGCCGCGTGCACGCCATCGCGAACCCACGGCGTATCTGTGACAAGTAGTACCTTGGTCATAGGTGAGAGAGTATCGGCACGACAACCCGGTGACAAGACCACAACTGAGTTGGGTCGCAGATCGCGGGGGAATTGACCGACCGTCTACTGGCGTACAATCCTTCAGCGATGCGACGACTCACCACTTCTACCCTCATGTTTCTTTCGGTCCTCGGCCTTCTCGTCACGAGTGCCCTTGCGCAATCTGGAGATGATGCCGGACCTATTGTCGTAGCTGATATTCAAGGTCCGCTCGACCAACGTGGTCTCGATTTTCTCACTGAGACCGTGCGAACTCCCGACGCCCAGCTTGTGATTATCCAGGTAAACCAGCCGGGTATCGCGTCCGGGGATCCGACAGAACTCTATGAGGCAATCCTCGCTTCGGAAACCCCGATCGCCGCCTGGGTCGGTCCAATCGGATCATCGACCCAGGGAGGCGCTGCACAGATTCTTCGTTTCGCGCACGTCACGAGTGCGGCGCCGGATGTGACGATCGGAAAACTCCAGCCCGTCGTTTGTTGCGAGAACAGTTCGGTGCCAACCGGGCTTCGGGCTATCGACCCGGCACTGGATTCCGGGACTGTTCGTGTGACGGCCCCGATTGAAAACCTCGTTGACTTTGTGGATGCGACGATCGGTGAGTTCATGGGACGGCTCGATGGCAAGACTGTGGAGACGGCTGCAGGGCCGGTCACTCTCGAAACCGCAGAACTGACTGAGGTTGACGGATCGATGGTCAACGTCGCGTCGGTCGAGATCCGGTTCGTGAAACCAGGCCTCACATCTCGTTTTCTCCGGTTGGCCACTCGACCCGAGGCGACTCTCTTCTTTCTCGTCATCGGACTATCGAGCGTTGCGTTTGAGTTCTACGCCGCGGGCGTCGGAATAACTGCCGGTGTTGCCTCTTTGGCGCTGTTTCTTGCCGGATATGGCCTTGCGGTACTGCCGATGAACTGGATCGGAGTCGCGGCAGTTCTTCTGGGTCTTGCCCTCTACACGGCGGACTTCCAGCGAAGTTCGCTTGGCGCGCTCACCCTTATCGGTACGGTGCTCCTCCTGTTTGGCGGTGCCAACTGGGTGCGATCCGATCAGTTCGGACCGCAGTGGTGGGCGATCATGTTGACTGTGCTTGCAGCGCTGTTCTTTTTCGCGGTGGCCCTCACGACGGTCGGTAGATCTCGGTTCGCGACGGTGACCATCGGTCGCGAGCACCTCATCGGTCAGATTGGGGAGGCTCTCTCTGTGTTCGACCCGGACGGCACGATCGATCTTGACGGAGCGAAATGGCGTGCAACGGCCACACGGGCGGCAAATATCGTCCCGGGTGAGCGGCTGGTCGTGGAGGCTGTCACCGGTGTGGTCCTGGACGTGTCTCCGGTTGATCGATAAGCCAAAATGGAGTGCTCGCGAAAAGCTAACACTCTTTACTAAACTTTTCCTGGCGGCCCGGTGAGAGCGCGACTACCGTGCTTTCACCGTTGGATATCTTCCCACCCCTCAGGAGGAAATGTGGTCCCTATGGATCGGTCATGGCAGCCAGTCGCGCTTTGTCGCGGAAACCGTTCACATCTCTTTTTCCCGCCAAGTAAAAGCGAGCGAAAAGATGAACGGGAGCGAAGAGAGATTCGTGCAAAGGCTGTTTGCACAGTGTGTTCGGTCAGAGGGGATTGTCTTGATTTCGCAATGGAGATCAAGGAACCGTACGGCATCTGGGGCGGGCTCACCGAGTCTGAGCGTCGTCAGGTAGTGGCTAGAGCCGCCGTCTAACCGTCCGGGAGTCACCTTGTCGGGATGTCCACCCATGGGCATCAAGCCACTCAAGCAGCGGCACCGCCTGGCGACGGCTGATTCCCATGGCATCTCTGAATTGTGCGACGCTGAACCCGTCGTCAAGGCTCTGTAATCGTGAGGCGATCTCGTCCATCTGCTCCGGCAGGTAGACGAGATCGCTTTCGATTCTTTCCAGTCTCCCTTCGCGAATAATCGCGTGGAGAAATTCTTCACGAAGACCCAGCTCGGAGAGGCGCGGCACACCGAGACCACCGGCGAGAAGCAGTGTGTGTGCTCTGTCCCACGTCGCCTCGTCTTCAGTGCTGTGTGCGATCTCGAACGTGATGAGCCTGATAGTCGGACCGTCGTCGTGAAGATTCTCATCCCTGGAGGCGAGGTGCTCGATCACGGCGACTTCGGTGTCGAGTAGTCCTGCGAGTGTCGCCTTCGGTGCTCCCGGTCGCAACGGGTACCTGGTATGGAAAGTCTCCACGTGGTCGGTCAACATCCTGGCGAGCCGAACGAGATGGGTGTCAGTAAAGACCTGAGTCGCGATTGTGGTTCCGTTTGTCGGGTTCTGTCCGGTGTCGCGGCGCAACTCATCCAGTGATGCAGCGCCCCGCACCGCGAGGAGCGTGTCAGCGAAGCCCGCATTGTCGACCAGCGCCTTCCGGAGGTGGGGAAGTGTCGGGAGAAAACCCCGACTCTTTTGAGCCGGTTGTGGGTCCAACACCCGACCTCCTGCGACGACTTGTTGCCGGCCTGTGTCGCGCACAATCAGCCTGTCGCCGACGTGCAGAGGAATTGGATCGTCGGTCGTGATGAGGGCTACGCCGCCGTGCTCGTCGACGTTGTCGACAATACGAAGCGTTGCCGGCCAGCTTCCCGACCCGACATGGATGTGATAGGCGCCGCGATCGGACACTTCATCGACGGAACGCACCTTGGCTATCTGTGCGAGGAAGCGGGTGGTCGGACGGAAGGAATCCGGTGGGGCCAGCAGCGTTCCCCGTTCTATCGACTCGGCGTCAATGCCGCCGAGATTGAGAGCAACTCGTGATCCCGCTGCCACTTCGGTCACCGATTGTTCCATAGTCTGGATGCCGCGGATGCGCAGAGCTCGGCCTGCCGGCCATGCCACGATCTCGGTATCGATGCCGAGTGTGGAGCCGGTCAATGTGCCTGTGACGACAGTTCCCGCGCCGGCGACGGTGAATGACCGATCGACCCAGAGGCGCAGTTCGGAAGTCGTGCGCTCCAGGGACTTCAGCGCATCGAGCAGCGTCCGGCGGAGCCTATCGAGACCCTGCCCGGTCACGGCGGATACCGCAACGATCGGCCATCCCTCAAGTGTTGTCCCGGCGATCTTGTCGGTTACTTCAAGTTCGGCGAGTTCCACGAGGTCATCGTCGACCAGATCGGTACGGGTGAGTGCAATGACGCCGAAATCCATGTGGAGCAGGTCGAGAACGGCCGCGTGCTCCTCGGTTTGTGGCATCCATCCGCCATCGGCCGCAACGACGAGCAGCGCGACATCGAGACCTCCGATTCCGGCGAGCATGTTCTTGATGAAACGCTCATGGCCGGGGACATCAACAAACGCAACCTCCGTCTCTTCATCGAGGTGGGTCCACGCAAACCCAAGGTCGATGGTGAGACCGCGTTCCTTCTCTTCAACCCAGCGATCAGGGTCGCGCCCGGTGAGGGCACTCACCAATGTCGACTTGCCGTGATCGACGTGCCCGGCGGTCGCGACGATCGGCATTACCCGGCGGTCCCCGCTACCTCGGTGAGAGCGGTCGCGATGAGTTGGTCCGTGTCGCTCGGCGTCGAACGGAGATCAACCACGAGAGTACCGTCCTGGCGACGCGTGGCGATTGGTAGTTCGCGTCGGAGTAGGGCGCTCCACACCTTGTCAATATCGCACATAAACGCAGCTGCAATGGTTGGAATACCAACACCGGGAACGGTGCCCGCACCGGGTACGGACTTGGTTTCGATGAGGGTGCCTTCGAGCGGGACGCTATCAATCAAACGCTGATGACGGTCGCTGAGCTCGTCAAGCGGCATGGTTGCCTGTTTCCAGAACGGGATCTCGAGCACCCGATCGTGTGCGTAGAGCGCAAGCGTTGTTTCGAGGGCTGCGAGAGCCCCACCCGAGATGCGTACGCTCCGGGCGATTGGATGTTTCGCGAGACGAGTAACGAGGTCCTTGGCGCCCACGACGATGCCTGCTTGCGGTCCACCGATCAGTTTGTCACCGGAGAACAGGACGAGATCTGCTCCGGCTTCCAGTGTTTGTTTCACACCGGGTTCGTCGGCCAGCCACTTCGGTGGTGGTCCCGGAACCCAGGGCACCGTGGCGTCGAGAAGACCTGATCCGACATCGGCCGCCATGGGCACACCGTGTGCATGGGCGACTTCCGCAACCTCGGCCCAGGAGGCTTCCTCCGTGAAGCCTGCGATCCGGTAGTTGGATGGATGCACTTTTAGAGCGAGAGCGGCGCCCGCCATCACACGTTCGTAGTCACCTTTTCGGGTCCGGTTTGTCGTGCCGACCTCATCGATGATCGCCCCGGTGGCCGCCATGAGTTCAGGAAGTCGGAATGATCCGCCGATTTCGATGAGTTCGCCACGCGAGACCACCGCTCGTCTTCCGCTTGATAGTGTGGCCAGCGCGAGGAACAGTGCCGCTGCATTGTTGTTCACGATGAGCGCGGCCTCGGCGCCCGTTAACGCGACGAGAAGGGCCTTGCCGTAATTGCCGCGACCGCCCCGGTGTTGAGTAGCGAGATCGAATTCAAGGTTCGAAGAGGATCGCAGTGCGGCCGCGGCTGCTTCAGCAGCCGAGGGGTGAACAGATGCCCGTCCCAGGTTCGTGTGGAGCAGTACGCCGGTCGCGTTGATGACGGGACGTGTCGCGGATTGCGCCAGGGATGCGAGATCGGCTGCTGCGGTTTCCTCGGCTGACTGAGGGTTCTCACCCGCAAGCACTGCGGTCCTGGTGCGCTCGATCGCCCGACGGGCAACGTCAGTGACAAGTGTCTCAGGGAGACCGCGGGCGACTGGAGCGACAGCAAGGGCAGCGGTAAGGGTGTCGACACCCGGAAGATCTCGAAGGCTCATGTGGCGCAGGATACCCGTCGCGGTATCCTCAGAGGTTATGAGAACAAGCAGCTTTCTGTTTCTGCTCTTCGTAGCAATGCCAATCGCCGAGATCGCGCTCTTTCTGAGGGTTTCGGAATCAGTTGGCTGGGGTTCGACGATCTTGTTCGTCATCATGACGGCGTTGATCGGCGCTGCCCTCGTGTCGCGCCAAAGTCGAGGCGCCTGGCGGAAAGTGCAGGCAACGTTTGCCCAGGGTGAGATCCCGACCAAGGAGATAACTCACGGCGGCATGATTCTCGTGTCGGGCGCCCTGCTTGTCACTCCCGGGTTCATCACCGACACCATCGGGTTTCTCCTGCTGGTCCCCGGAGTGAGGGAGATACTGCGGAGGTTTGGTGCCCGCGTGTTCAAGAACCGGATCCAGATTCGGACAATAGGAGGCCCGTTCGGTGGGCCGGGTAGCCCGTTTGATGGTGTCCGCCCGGAGGACCGGCCCTTCGAGGACCCGCCGGATGTGATCGACCTATGAAGGAGCAGCCGGCGCGGCCGGCCTCGACGGTGTGTGCGGTTCGTCAGAACCGGGAGCATCTCGAGGTACTCATGGTGCAACGCGGCGATACGGCAAAGTTCATGGCCGGAGCATGGGTATTCCCTGGTGGCATAGTCGACCCTGAAGACAGTTTCGCTGAGACGATGGCCCATACGGGTGTTGCAGATCCGGCGCTCGCCCCGTGGGTTTCCGCTGCAGCACGTGAACTGGCGGAGGAGACCGGCATCTGGGTCACGGCGAACGGCACATCGTTCGCACGCCGCGACGAACGCGATCTACGCAACGGCGAGTTGAGTGCCCATCTCACGGAAAGAGATTTGACGTGGGCCGGATCGAGCTTCTGCTGGTTTGTTACCTGGGTGACGCCGACCATGGTCCCGATGCGCTTCGAGGCACGGTTTTTCGCAGTCGAGTTACCCATGGGAATCAATCCCGACCCTGACCCTGCGGAGTTAGACCGCGCCGAGTGGATCCGCCCGGCTGATGCTGAGGCCCGGGCGGCGACCGGTGAGTGGATTGTGCCGCTGCCAACTGCCAAGACACTTGCGAGGATTGCCGAGTATGACTCGGTGGAGGCGTGGTTTGCGTACATTGAAGCGCAGTCGACGGTTGAAGTGATTCAACCCCGAATGCGAGTGCTGGACGACGACTCAGTGGAACTGCTCCTGCCCGGGGAAGCAGGATTCGAAGAACTCGGGGATCTGCCCCCGGACCCTGAAGCGCTCGCGCGTGCCGGCGAAGCTGCCCGCCGGGCAGGCAACACCTCGATGAGCGAGGTGACCGATGCGAATTGAGCGCGTGCTCTGTCCCAACCCGGGTCCCTACACGGGTCCCGGAACGAACACCTACGTCATCGCTGACGACGGCGTTGCGCTCATCCTTGACCCCGGGCCGATCATCGACGTTCATCTCGATGCCATTCGGCATGCATTGGGTTCGGACAACCCGATTGCTGTCGCTGTGACGCATACGCATCCGGACCACGCACCTGCGGCAAATCCTCTTGGCAGCGAGTTCGGTGTGCCGGTTTACGGATTCGCCCCCGGTTTACAGTTCGAACCGTCAGATACGGTCGTGGATGGCGACATCGTACGTGTCGGTTCGGCCGAACTCACGGTGCTCCACACCCCCGGTCACACGGACGACCATATTTGTTATCTCGGCGATGACGTGTTGTTCACCGGCGATCACATCATCTCGGGTTCGACTGTGATCCTTGAGGATGCCTCGGCGTACATGAACTCTTTGGAGATCGTTGAACGAGTGACCCCGGATCTGATCCTGCCCGGTCACGGTGACCGCATCACAGACGGGCGGACTGCCGTGCAGGCCTATATTGCGCATCGCAGGATGCGCGAGGATCAATTTGTCGCGGCGATCGCTGATGGTGCAACCACCGTTGGTGACATTGTTGACACGGTCTACGAGGGGTTGGCGAGCTCCCTTGTACCTGCAGCAATGCACCAGGTCGGGGTTGTCCTCCTCAAGTTGGCGAAGGACGGCCGCATCGAACCGTGGGATGGTGACGTGTTGAGTGCGACACGGCTCTCCGTCGGGTTGGAACGGTCATGAGGCGCGTCCTGCTCGTTATCGCCGTGGTCGCTTTCTTGACGGCGCCTGCGTATGCGGCTCGTGAGATTACCCAGGCGGATCTCGATACGGCAGAGCAGGCACGCATTGATTCTCAGAACCGCCTCCAGGAGGCGACCGCACAATACGAAGCCAGTATCCGGCGCCTTGAGCAGCTTCAAGGAGAGGTAGCTCGACTCTCGGTCTCTCTCACGAACACGGAAGCTGAGCTGGCGGTGACCAAGGAAAGTGCCGCTCGGCTTCTCGGGCAGATGTACCGTCGCAACGATTTCACGGGGATCGGTGTCTACTTCGAGACCGTCGATATCGGTGAAGCCGCGATCAAGCTTGAGTATTTGAGTCGGATGACTGATCGGGAGAACGCAGAGATCGTGAGGGTGGAGGCTCTCTCGGCTAGTTACGCTGCGCAAAGTCAGCGGATGAATGAGGCCCTAGCCCAGCAAAGGACCACCAACGACCAGCTTGCCGCCCTCGGTGATGAGATCATTCTCGAGCTGGAGCGCGCCAACACCGCGTATCAGGAGATTACGGCCGCCTACAAAGAGCAGGAGTATCGCAAATGGCTCGCGACGTCGACAACGACAACGACAACGACGACCACAACGACTCGTGCCCCGACCACAACTACCACCGGGCCGACGGCCACTACAACAACAACGCAACCTCCCGAGCAACCGCCACCGCCTCCCCCACAGACGGGAGACCTCGTTTGTCCCGTGAACGGCGCGGTCTCATTCGTTGATAGCTGGGGTGCTCCGCGGTCCGGTGGTCGTACGCACAAGGGTGTTGACATGATCGCGGCCAAACGGACACCTCTGGTTGCGATCGAGGATGCCGTGGTGAAACGTATGGGGAATGGTTCGCTCGGCGGGATCACTGTCTGGTTGACGGGCGTCAGCGGCGACGAGTATTACTACGCACACATGGACGGGTGGGCAGAGGGCCTCACCAAGGGTCAATCGGTGTCTGCCGGACAACTCATTGGTTACGTCGGGAACACGGGTAACGCCCGGTACACCGTGAATCATGTTCACTTCCAATTCCACCCGGGTGGCGGATCAGCGGTGAACCCGTACCCACTGGTCAAGGACCTCTGCGGGTAATACTCCGGCCGTTAAGAGCGCCCCGCTTCCATGTCGGCAAGGCGCTGGGCAATGATGTCCATCCTGGTGCCACACGAGTCATCCTCGGCGGGTGGAATCGTTTCAACCAGTCTCGCTGCTGCGGCCCTGATGGCGCTCCCTGCGGGTCCATCGGGATGGAACCGGGCAACCGGTTTCCCGTTATCGCCTCCTTCGACGAGGAATGGGTCCAGCGGGATCTGTGCCAGCAGTGGAACACCGATCTGGTCCGCGAGGTCCCGCCCGCCGCCGCTCCCGAAGAGCGCATAGTGCCGTCCGCCCTCAGTGGTGAATCCAGACATGTTCTCAATGACTCCGAGCACCGGCATGAACGAACGCCGAGCCATATCGGCAACACGTGCGGCGACCTTCTGTGCCGCCTTCTGCGGTGTGGTGACGACGATCATCTCGGCCTGGGGGAGGAGGCGGCTGAGTGCCATCTGGATGTCCCCGGTCCCCGGCGGCATATCGACAAGCAAATAGTCGAGGTCCCTCGACCAACGGACGTCGCGGAGGAATTGTTCGAGTGCCTTCGACAACATCAACCCGCGCCACATCAGGGCAGTTTGCTCGTCTTCGATGATGAGACCCGTTGACACCAGCTCGATTCCGTACGCAACCGTCGGTTCGATCTTGCGGTCCTCACCCGCTTCGAGTCGGTCGTCGAGCACTCCAAGGATGCGTGGCAGCGAGAATCCCCAAATGTCGGCATCAAGCAACCCGACCTTGTGGCCGAGGTCGTCGAGCGCGATTGCCAGGTTTGCGGTCAAAGACGACTTCCCAACCCCACCCTTTCCTGAGGAGATCGCGATGACTCTCGTCGTTGGACTCACCATTGTCGCAACAGCGTCTTCCCTGGCTCGAAGGCGGGCCTTCTCCATGAGTTCGGTTCGTTGTGCCCTGGTCATAGCGGTGACCTTGATCGTGACGTTTTCAACACCCGGGAAGCTGCTGACCCTGCGGACAACGTCGGTCTCGATCTGGTCACGCATGGGGCAAGCCGCGATCGTTAGGGCGATCTTGATTGTCACATACCCACCGTCAATCACGATGTCGTCGACCATGCCAAGCTCGACAATGTCTACACCCAGTTCGGGGTCGATCACACCGCGCAGGGCGCCCTGGATATCTTCGTGCAAGAGCATGCTCGTATGGTATCGGGGCGGAGGGCCGTCGATGGCGTCACTGCCTGTGAACCCCTCGGGGCACTACTGTGGCGTCTAACCAATACGTACCCGAAACCGTCAGCGCGATTGCTCTGCGGAGGATCACATGAACGTTCTTGTCACAGGCGGCGCCGGCTACATCGGCAGCCACATCGTCATTGAGCTGGTGAGCGCCGGTCACTCGGTCGTGATCGTTGACAACCTGGTGAACAGCGACCGCAAGGTTATCGACCGGCTTGAGACAATCACCGGTCAGCCGGTGGTGTTCGCTGAGGTCGATGTCACCGATGAATCCGCCCTCAGCGTAGTTTTCGAAGCTCACGACTTCGACGCCGTGATCCATATGGCGGGTCTGAAGGCCGTCGGTGAGTCGGTCTCCCATCCGGTGGACTACTACCTCAACAACATCGGTGGCGGTGCAACCCTCGCCCGCGTCATGGCGAAACACGGTGTGCGCGACCTCGTGTTTTCGTCGTCCGCGACGGTGTATGGCATCCCTGAAGAACTCCCACTCACGGAAGAGTCGAAGCTGTCCGCAATCAACCCGTACGGGCGCACCAAGTTGATGCTTGAGGAGATATTTGCCGATGTTGCTGCGTCCGAACCGGGTTGGAACATCATCCTGCTTCGTTATTTCAACCCGATCGGGGCCCACAGCTCCGGACTCATCGGTGAGGACCCGGCAGGCATCCCGAACAACCTGCTTCCGTATATCGCACAGGTGGCGGTGGGGCGTCTCGACAAGCTCAAAGTGTTTGGCAACGATTGGCCGACACACGATGGGACGCCGATTCGTGACTACATCCATGTTGCCGATCTCGCCACCGGGCATGTTGCCGCGCTCGCCAAGCTCGCTGATGATCCAGGTGTTGTGGTGTACAACCTGGGTACCGGCGATGGCGTGACGGTGCTTGAGGTTGTCGCCGCTTTTGAGGAGGCGACCGGGGTCACGATTCCCTACGAGTTCGTGGGTCGGCGCGATGGCGATGCTGCCAAGGCGTGGGCGGACGCTTCGAAGGCCGAGCGCGAACTTGGTTGGAAAGCAACCAGGACGCTGGTGCAGGGCTGCGCCGATTCGTGGAACTGGCAGTCGAACAATCCGCACGGGTTTCGCGACGCGGGATGAAGCTACTTTCGATTCACCGAGCGAAGGGCACACGGACCGTTGATCTCGGTAGCAGGTTGGTGGCGACCGGCATCGATAAATCTGAGGTCGCTGAATCCCGTATCGATGCCCTGGGTCTTGTCGGGGACGTGATCGCGGATAGGAAACATCACGGTGGCCTCGACCAGGCTGTCTATGTCTACAGCCGCGAGGACGCCGATTGGTGGCAGACCGAATACGGCTATCGGGTTCCTAACGGCGGATTCGGCGAGAATCTCGTATTTGACAGCTTCGGTAGCGAGCCGGTGCGCGTCGGCGATCAGTTCTTGATCGGCGATGTCACCCTCGAAGCCACCGCTCCGCGGGTGCCGTGTGCGATCGTGGTGGCCCACGTCGGAGACTGTGATTTCATCGAGCGGTTTCGTGGGGCAGGTCGCCCGGGTGCGTATGCCCGAGTGCTCACGTACGGAACCGTATCGACCGGCATGGGTGTTCACCGAGAACCCGGCCCGTTGATTCACCCGACGCTGAGCGAGGTCTTCGCGGCGCACTACGACATCGCAACGGATCGAGACACTCTGGAGTGGATTCTTGCATCACCTATTGCCGAGCGAGCGCGCATCGAGTTCCAGAGGCGTCTGGACAGGTTCGTTTCGTAGGCGTCAGCAGACAGCACGAAACGGTCAAAAGCACTCTGGGACGGTCGTATACTTGCCAAACTCCGCTGAAGAGGTCTTCCGATGCTTACAGACGACGATGCCACCCGTAAGGCAATCCCGATCGCGCTGAACACTGAGTTGAAGCCGGTGATGCTTACATCAGCGGCCGCCGCAAAGGTTGGCGAGCTGGTTGCGAGTGAGGGTGATCCCGACCTCGGTCTCCGTCTGAGCGTCCAACCGGGAGGATGCTCCGGGTTCACCTATGAGATGTACTTCGACTCCAAGGTTGACGACACCGATGTCGTCACTGAAACCGACGGTGTGAAGCTCATCGTTGACCGGTCGAGCACCATCAAGCTTGCCGGATCAACCGTGGACTTCAAGGACCAGGGTCTTGAAGGATCCGGGTTTGCGATCAACAATCCCAACGAGCAGCGATCCTGCGGATGCGGCAAGTCGTTCGGTTGATTCGGATCACGCATGTGTTGAGAGGGCGCCCAACGGGTGTCCTCTTTTTCGTGGTAGCTCTGTGGGATGAGTCGCAGGGGAGTAAGGCGGCGCTCGGCGGCGAACATCGGGTGCTCTCCGCTTCGGGTGTGTTTGTTTTCAGTTAGCCTTGCGGCGCACCATCGTTCTTAGGGAGTGTGACTGACATGCCAAAGCAGATACCGGATCTTCCGAATGCCGCCTCACCGATCGGACCCTACTCCGTAGCTGCCGAGGCGAACGGCTTCGTGTACATCTCCGGTCAGATCCCGGTCGACCCTGTGACAGGTGTCGGGGTCGAGGGAGACGCCGCAGCCCAGGCAACACGCGTGATGGAGAACATTGCCTTGTTACTCAGTGACCTTGGTCTTGGTTTCTCCGATGTGGTCAAAACAACAATCTTCCTCACCGACATGGGCGACTTCGCCAAGGTGAACGCGGTGTACGCCGAGCGTTTCCCGGAGGAGCCACCTGCCCGCTCCACCGTCGAAGTCTCCGCCCTCCCGGGCGGTTACAACGTCGAGATAGAAACTATCGCTGCTCGCTGACAACTCACCACCCTCATCGCAGCGGCCGGCCACCTCCGGCCGGCAACCTCGTAAGGAGAAATCATGGATCGAGCCGGCATCCTCAGAGACCTCGGCATCAATGACAGCAACTCGGGCGTCTACGCCGGCGGCTGGCGTGACGCGCGGGGTGACGTCATTGAGAGTGAAAACCCAACGACGACCGAGACAATTGCATCGGTGACGATGGCGAGCGCGCAGGACTACGACGCAACGGTGCGGGCTGCCGAGGAGACGTTCAAGGAGTGGCGCATGGTGCCCGCTCCACAGCGTGGCGATTATGTGCGCCAGATCACGCTTGCGTTGCGTGATTACAAGGCGCCGCTCGGTGCTCTCGTAGCGATGGAGATGGGCAAGATCCTCCCCGAGGGTGAGGGCGAGGTCCAGGAGATGATCGACGTCGGCGACTTTGCGGTCGGCTTGTCTCGCCAGCTCTACGGTCTCACGATGCCATCCGAGCGTCCCCGTCACCGGATGTACGAACAGTGGCACCCACTGGGGCCGGTCGGCATCATCACGGCGTTTAACTTCCCGGTTGCCGTGTGGGCCTGGAACGCCCTGCTCGCAGCCGTCTGCGGCGACACGATGATTTGGAAACCGTCTCCCGCAGTGCCTCTCACTTCGATAGCGGTGACCAACATCGTGCACGAGGTCATGTCGGGTACGGGTTTTGAGGGCGTCTTCAATCTGGCGGTCGGTGATGTCGAGCCGGTCGGGAATGCCATGATCAACGATCGACGCATTCCCCTAATCTCGGCGACCGGCTCAACACGGATGGGTGTTGTCGTCGGTACGGCCGTTGCGCAACGTCTTGGGCGATCGTTGCTCGAACTCGGCGGCAACAATGCCATCGTTGCACTCGATGACGCCGATCCTGAACTGTTGCTGCGTGGCGCTCTGTTCTCGGCTGCCGGGACCGCAGGGCAGCGTTGCACGAGCCTGCGCCGGCTCATCGTGCAGCGAGATGCGGCGGCGAAGCTCGTTGACCGTCTTGTCGAAGCCTATGGGAACATTCCGGTCGGTGACCCTCTTGAAGAGGGGACGCTGATGGGGCCGCTGATCAACCAGGCTGCCGTCGACACGTCTACCGCCGCGGTGGCCATCGCTCTTGAACAGGGTGGCGAGCTGCTGTATGGCGGCAGTGCAATCGATCGGGATGGGTACTTCTTCGAACCGACACTTATCCGTATTCCCTCCGATGCCGCCATCATCCAGGAGGAAACCTTTGGGCCGATCATGTGGCTCATCGAGGTGGACGACCTTGATGAGGCGCTTGCGGTCCAGAACGGGGTTCGGCAGGGCCTCTCGTCTGCGATCTTCACCGATTCGATCCGTTCTGCCGAGCGGTTTCTGTCGGCCGAGGGTTCGGACTGTGGTATTGCGAACGTCAACATCGGGACGTCGGGCGCCGAGATCGGCGGAGCATTCGGTGGCGAGAAGGAGACCGGCGGGGGGCGTGAGTCCGGGTCGGATTCGTGGAAGGCGTACATGCGCCGCCAGACCGTCACCATCAACTGGTCAACCGACCTCCCCCTCGCCCAAGGCATCGAGTTCGGCTAGGTCTTAGAGCGAGTCGAAGGGTGTGGCGGCCTCGTCTTCGGGGAGCGGTTCCCCGCAGAACTGGCAGGCCGTGAGACCGGGGGCGATCATCGAGTCGCATTTGGCGCACCGGTGGGCCTGAGGAGTCATGCGACCATCGGTGACACCGTCGGCCGCATCGATTTCCTGCATCCGGGTCATCAGTTCCTTTTCGGTGGCGCCGTTGTCTTCCATGATGGACCACATCGCGGCGCTCATCAGCACCAGCCGGTTGATCCTTTCGGAGAGGTCCTCGACCGTGTCGATAGACACCCCCGAGACTGAGGGGATTGATGCCGCCGCCCGCTCGGCGCGCGCCGCACTACTGCGACCCATGGCATAAGCAATAAAGAAATCAAGTCCCATACCCACATCATCGGTGCATCCGGCCGGACCCTTGAGTGCCTCGGACCGGTTCGCGGCCCCAGAACTTCTCGTGGCCGGGCGCAATCGGGTGCTTGAGGCAAAGGGTACCGGGCAGGTTCTTGAGATTTGTGGTTCACAAAGCAACAGAGCGCTGTTATAATACCTGACTGTAAACGACTCAGGTTTACTATTACCTGGAGGTGAAGATATGCAGATTCTACGTTGGGATCCGTTTGGAATGGTACGAGAGGTTGATCGGCTGCTTGAGGGTGACACCGCCCGTCGAGAGGGTCGGTCGTGGATTCCTCGCATCGATGTGTACAACGACGAAGCCATGCTGAAGATTCGGGCGGAGATTCCCGGAGTCTCCTCGGATGACATCGAAGTCACCGTCGAAGACGGTGCTCTCACTCTGAGCGGAACTCGATCGTTCGAGACGGTGGATCAGGGCGACGGTTACTACCGCAAGGAGCTGGTCGAAGGCGTGTTCAAGAGGACCGTGTTCCTTCCTGACTCAGCCGATGTTGATGCTATCGAGGCAAAGTCGGAGGCTGGGATTTTGGAGATCACTATCCCGACCAAGCCTGAGGCTCTTCCCAAGAAGGTCTCCGTCCAGGTCTCGTAGTTTTTGATCGCGATGGGTTGGCCCGGTTCGAACAACGAGCCGGGCCAACCCGCGTCCGGCACATGATTCGTACCGCGTCGCACACCGGGTCGGGATGGAACGGGTCGGGACCCCGCAACACCGCTGTCAATACATCTATACGTCAGACGTATATAGGGCTAAAGCGGTATCGGAACGACAATGGAGTGTTCAGATGGATCCATCCAGACGACGCGTACCGCGGTCGGCTGCTCCGATCCTCGAAGCCCTTGAGCTCGAGCAGCCGATGCTCAAGGCAGGGTGAGCAGTTTCCGCCGCGCTAGGTGTCGAACTCGATCTCAGTCCGGTAGATCCGACTCCCGCTCTCGTCGAAGGCTTCTACGATCCAGGAAGACGCATCCGGCAACGGAATGATCGCCGAGATGCCATTCACAGGGCGATCATCAAAGACACGCCCGAGATTGTCCGTGGCCGAGACGCGGCCGATCTCCGGTGTAGCGGAACCCGTCAGGAGCACCTGGAGGCGCTCGCCGTCCCACACGCTTCCAGAGCTCACATCGATCGGCGAGTCAACGGTCTCGAGTCTGCAGCCGCCTATTGCCCCCTGGAACGTGTCGCCGACCTTCAGCTCCGAGTCCACACATGAGTGCCGCCGCCCTCGGGCGAGTTATGACCATGCCAGTTCGTTCCGACCATGTGTTGAAATGCGTTTGTTGCAGCCGCAGTCGTTACCGAGCCGACACTTCCGCAACGCCGTGCCACCTTTGAGGATCAACGAGCTGCCATCGAGGAGCCCGAGGTCGACGAGCAACCAGAGCAGGTGGTCCTGTGCAATGTCAAGCAGCGCGGCGCCGTAGGTGTCCGCTCGACCGCCGCCGTGCAGGCGCACAAGCGCCTCGGTGAGCGTCGGCCCGGGCACTATGCCTTGCCAAGCTACTCTTGCAGGGGTGCGACGAGTCTGTCGTTCACCCGAAAGTCAGGCGACCATACGGCTGTCGGGCCATCACCGAATGACACAACGGGCATGCGGTCATTCGGCCGCTGGTCGAGAAGATCGAACGCCTCATCCCCCCGGCCACCCCGATCGAAGAGATACGCCGCGCGCTGCCACGCAGATGCTGACTGTGAGAGCAAGAGATTGGCCAACCGTGGCAGATCACAATCGGTGACGAGAATGTCGAGTTGCGCGATGAGGTCGGCCCATATTCGGAACGACCCAGGCCGGGAAGTGAGCTGCACGATGAGCGCCTCGGGCCCGAACGCCGGAAGGCCGCTCGCCCACCCGGTGAGGTCAAGTTCCTTTCCCCTGAGCAACGCTGTCGTCGGACCCAACCGTTGGCCATCCTCTCGGGCCCACGGAATACGTACCAGGGAGACATGAGGGCGTAGCCCATGCGGAACTCTTGCCTTTGCGGGAAGCCAGATCGCCGGAGGGCCACCGAAGGCTCGGGCGACATAACCAAGGTGCCACGCCGCGGCCTCACCGGCGAGAGCGAACGCAGCAGCGGGTTCGCGTGCTTGCCATCCCCGCAGGTCCAGGTAGCGGTCGGAGGCCCTTTCCTCACCCGCCGGCACGAAGGCCCACACACCCTTCAGGTGGAGCGTCGATAGTCAACCAAGCTGCTGAAGGTTCGAGACCGTGTCATCCACGTTCCGAACGCTCCCCAGCTCTCCGAGATAGCGGGCGAGGTCCTCCCGGGTGACCACCGCCGGGCGGTCCTGGGAGAGGCGGGCCACAAGACCCGCCGCCCAAGGCGGAACGGGACGCGCAATCGTGGGGTTCTTTGCCATCGTCTCACTCTCCTCGCTTAACATCATGCCCGGATCTACCCCCAAGAGGCATAGTTTCGGGATAGAAGTTAAGTGGCGTCGAGCCGCCGTTGCTGAGCTCCAAGGCAGCGCTTCAGGCCGTCGAGGCGATCAAAGCGCGGTCGTAGCAAGATTCAACCCAGGTCGAGCTTGAAATCCTCG
>VAPH01035436.1_pt1 | contig 25606 bp, 27 predicted proteins | sample 3393861 | NCBI WGS metagenome assembly VAPH01 (sample SAMN08290439, study PRJNA428436) | hydrothermal vent metagenome | isolation source: Deep-sea hydrothermal vent chimney | place: Atlantic Ocean: South-mid Altantic Ridge | reverse complement strand
GGCCGCAATCGGGTGGAGCGTGATCAGGCTATGGGACTTCGAGGTTCTGAAGGACCCTGTCGAAGCAGCGACCCGAGTGAAGCGCAGCTTGCTCGATCTCGGCTATCCGCGACACCGGCTGTGAGCCGGAGTTCCGTCGCTTCTCCGCAGGGAGCCGATGCCTCCAACCTCAGAGTACGGCGATCTCCGATCCGTGTCCCCGGATGGTCACGACTCTGACGTGAATCCGTCGGCGTCGACGTGCTCGTCGGTTCTCGTATCTGCTGAGCACTAGCCGGGAAGCGCCCTTCGAACATATCGGTCGAAGTGGGGAATAGCGAACTCCACCCAGCCGTAGCGCGGTGCGTAGGTCACTCCCTCGGCGATGAGCCGATCGCGGAACGCGGCAACCTGGGATGTCGTCTTGCCGGTCGCCGCCGCCACCGCACCCGACCTATGCGGGCCGGACCCGAGCGACGCCAGAGCTTGCACATAGGTGACCTCCGACGCCGGGATGCGAGCAATCCGGGCCGCAAAGAACGAGGAATCGAGCACATGATCGGCGTTGGGTGCAGCTCGCTCCACGTCAGCGCCCGAAATCGGATCGTCGAGTGCAGCGTTCCACGTGTGATACGCCCACGTCTGGACGAAGAAGGGGAACCCGTCGGAGTGGTCGACGATCTTTTCCGTGGCTTTCGATGACCAAGAGATTCCGATCTCCCGTGCAGGTTCGACGATTGCCTGAACTACCTGATTGGGTGTGAGCGGCCCGAGGTCTGCGACCGTGAACATTCGCTCTGCGTAGGTGACGGCCTTGGCGACTTCGCCGACTAGGTTCGGGAGCCCTGCGAACACCCCATAGAGAGGAAGGCCGTCTTGCCCACAGCGATGCACGCCGGCAAGCAGCCGACGGAGATCGTGATGGTCGAGCGTCTGGGCTTCGTCGACGGCCATCATCACGCCGAGTTCCTCGTCCGCCGCCGCGGCGGCAACGTCGACAACGATGTCGGCCAATGCCTCCCGGTCGGCGTGAGCAACCTGACGTTCGATCGCGAGGCCGCTGCCTGCGACGGTGAGAGAGACCGATTCGATCGATCGCAGGGCCCTACCGACTTTGGCGCCACCGTCGAGCTCCTCGACAATGCGTCGTGCCTGGCGAAGAATGCTGCGAATGGTGTCGTCACCGCCGATGGCTTCAACGCGGATGACCCGATAGCCGACATGCTCGGCAAGCGCCGCGAGCTTTCCGAGCAACACCGTTTTCCCAACCCCGCGCAGGCCGGTGATGAGCAGATGTTGGCCGGCGCGTGCCGACCTCAAGCGGCGTAGAGCGATGTGGGCACCTTCGATTATATGGTCACGTCCAACGAGGGCCGGCGGAGGAGTGCCGGCCCCGGGAGCGTACGGGTTAGCTACGGGATCGTACAGTTCTTCTAACATGCCGTGAGTTTAACAGACAATGCGAATGTCGAGGCAGGTCGGTAGAACCCGGTATCGAACGCTCGTGCCACGGAGTTCGGTGACGCCTGAACATGCAGTCGGCGATGCACCAGGTGGCAGCGGTGGCTCACATCAAACGGCGTCGGCTATGAAGGTTCTCATGTCGGCGCCGAGCTTCTCTAGCGACGGGAGGTGCACATACATCATGTGGCCTGCTTCGTAGTAGGTCATCGTGACGTTGTCGCGAACTTCCGGGTCAAGATCCATATGGTTGAATGTGTACTCGGTCGCAAAGTACGGGGTTGCCAGGTCGTAGTAACCGTTGGCGAACAGGACCTTCATGTGCCGGTTGCGGGACATGGTGTCGCGTAGTGTCTCGGACACATCGACGTAGGAGTTCTGGAAGTCCTCATAGTTCCAGGGGTGGACCCGGTCGGACAGGATCTCGTACGGGAGGTCGCTCTCATAGCCGAGATCGGCCCGCACATAGTGGTTGAGTGCCGAGCTGTAAGCACCGCTCACGGCGTCGATCGAGGGATCGTGTTCCATGGAATCACCGTCGGTGAACCTATCAATGCCGGTGTAGCGGCTGTCGATGCGACCCACCGAGCGTCTGCGGTCGCGGAGGACTTCTTTGCAGTATCGGAGGATCTCGATGCGCATGTTGTACCGCTCGAGATACTCGCGACCCAGCCCCGTCGTGCGCTCAAGCTCGTCCAGAATGGCGGACTCGTCGTCCTCGGAGATCTCATCACCTTGGAACAACCCGAGCTGGTATGCAGTCGCGGCGAACGCTTCTACCTCGTCGAGGAACTCTCGCAGGTCGGTGGCCTGTTCGGCGCCTCCCAGAGCTCCGTGGTAGTGAGCTGTAGCCGCATACGTTGGTAGGAACAGCGGGTAGGGGAGATCGTTGCCACGATTGAATGTCCATGTCTTGCGATCAAAACCAGCGGTCTGAAAACTCAATATCGCAGAGATCAACAAGAGACCGTTGAAGGCGACACCGTAGCGGTTGTAGAGGTGACCGGCGAGACCGGCGGCGCGAGTCGTTCCGTAGGACTCGCCGGCGAGAAACTTCGGTGAGTTCCAGCGCTCGTTACGGGTGAGATAGGTCCTGATGAACTGACCGACGGATTCGATGTCTTTGGTGAAGTGATGAAACTCCTTCGCCTTCTTCTCCGGGATTGCCCGCGAGTATCCGGTTGAAATCGGATCGATAAAGACGAGATCGGCGACATCGAGAATCGAATGTTCGTTCGGAACGAGCTGCGACGGAGGAGCGAGCGGCCACCCGTCATCGGACATCAACACACGTTTCGGGCCGAGCGCCCCGAGATGGAGCCACACCGACGCCGACCCGGGGCCTCCGTTGAAGGAGAACACGATTGGTCGATCACTCGTGTCCTCCACGCCGTCTTTGGTGTACCCGATGTAGAAGAACGAAGCCTGCTTCTTGCCCTCCTCTTCGGTCAGGACCATCCGTCCGGCAGTGGCCGTGTACTCAACCGTGTCACCGTTGATCAGTACGGAATGTTGCGTCGAGATGACCTCATCCTCATGATGCGGGGGAGGTTCGACCTTCGGCTCGTCCTCGCTCTCCTCATCCTTTGAGGTGTCATCCTTGGTGGCGTCGTCGGCCATGGGTTCTCCGTTGCGTCGTCTGTCGGTGTCACAATAGGCGGCTGCCGGGGCGCGCCGAGTCGGTAAACGGACCTTATGCGGCAGGCATCAGATAGCGATAGGCGACCACGAAGTGGAACACTGACGCCACGATTGTCAGGATATGGAACACCTCGTGGTAGGAGAACACCCGCGGCCACAGCCGCGGGCGCTCAGTGACCAGCAGCACCATGCCGCCGGTGTACACCGCGCCACCGATACCGAGCAGAACGATTGGCATAATTCCGAGGGAGTGCGCAAGCGGGATCATCACAAGGACGGACAGCCACCCGAGTGTTGCTTTGAGGACAATCGAGAAGGCCTCCCCGGGTGTCCTGGTCACGATCTGGTGGACGATGCCGATAACGGCGATTGTCCAACCGACTACCAGGGCGACGAGGCGGGTGGTGCCTTCGAGACCGACAAGCGCAACCGGGGTGAACGTCCCGATGATGAGAATGAAGATCATTGAATGGTCGAGACGGCGCATCCGCCTCTTCCACACCTCGCCCCACGGTATCGCGTGATAGAGGGCGCTCGTGACGTACAGTGCGACAAGAGCTAACCCGAACACCAAACCGCCGGCGAGCGCGATGCCGGAACCGGCTTTGGTTAGTAGCAGTGGGATCCCGATAGCCGCCGCAACGAGCGCAGCACCACCGTGAAGGAAACCACGGACGGGGTTTTGCATACGCCCCAGAGAGACGCGGTATAAATCCATCGGCATAGCGTAACGATCCGGCGCAGTAACCGAGCATCACCGGTCGACAAGTAGGAACCGGCAGTGCCTAAGCAGCTGCCGGTTCCCGGGGCTGGCGCCTTCAACGTCCAGGGGGGACGAGACGTCTCAAGCACCAAATCTGAGTTGTAACAAGGAGTCTACAGAGAAATCGTTTAAACGGGAACGAATATTTCAGCATTTCTTCTTCACCCCGTAACCCACAGGGTGGCGACCCGCGTTATGCGAGCAGGGTTTTGCCTTCTGATCTGAGTTCGATACAGGCATGCTTGACCCGTTCGGCCATTGCGATCTCCGCCTTCTTCAGATATGAGCGTGGGTCGTACACCTTTTTGTTGCCGACCTCGCCGTCGATCTTCAGGACGCCGCCGTAGTTGGAGAAGAAATGATCGGCAATGGCACGCGAGAACACATATTGGTTGTCCGTGTCGATATTCATTTTGATCACGCCGTAATCAATCGCGTCATGGATGTCTGAGAGTTCGGACCCGGAACCACCGTGGAAGACATAGTCGAAATGAGCGTCATCTCCGAATAGTTCCTTGATTGCAGCCTGGCCATCACGTAAAACCGATGGCCGCAGCTGCACGTTCCCCGGTTTGTAGACGCCATGCACGTTGCCAAACGTCGCCGCGAGGAGATAACGCCCGTTCTCGCCGAGTCCCAACCTGTTCGCAGTTGCGATGAGGTCTTCGTTGGTTGTGTAGAGCTTCTCGCGGGGGACTCCTTCGGCGCTAACGCCGTCCTCTTCTCCTCCGACGACCCCGACCTCGATCTCGAGAATAATGTCGAGTTCTTGCGTTTCCTCAAGGAGCTGTGCGGATATATCGAGGTTCTCGCCCAGTTCGATCGCAGATCCGTCGAACATGTGGCTTTGGAACAAGGGTCCGAGCCCCCGTGTACGGCGGTCCCTGCTGAGCTGGAGAAGCGGCCGGATGAATGTGTCGACCTTGTCGGCCTGGCAATGGTCGGTATGAAACGCGATCAGGACGTCATACCGTTCGGCGAGGAGGTGACCCATCTCTGCAATAGCTTGCGCCCCGAGGGCCATGTCATTGATGCCCGTGCCCGATGCAAAACTGCCACCACCGGTGCTGAGCTGGATGATGCCGTCAGACTCCGCTTCGGCGAAGCCCCGTAGCGCCGCGTTCAGGGTTTCCGATGATGCAATATTGATGGCGGGGAAGGCATACTTTCCATCCCTGGCTGCATCGAGCATCGTACGGTACTGTTCCGGGCTTGCGACCGGCATAATTCCTCCAAAGAATTGATCTGACTATTGATTGGTCTTACCGGCGCCCAACGGTACTTACGGAAAAGCACCAACACAATCACAGGCAATAGGGCATACTGGCCCAATGTTTGACTACACGTACCGTTCGGTTGTCCTCGATGACGTCGACGAGCTTGCTGCTGTCCAGACCATCTCAGACACCCACGATGGGCGGACCTGGGCCACGACACCCCGCCAGTTTGAGGAGCTGTTGCTGAAACCCCATGTCGATCTTGGTCGAGACACCATCGCAACCGTGGATGGCGCGGGGATGATTGTGGGATTCGGATTCGCAACCTACGACTACGGGGATGGCATTGACCCCTTCGTCCAGCTCAGTGGGTCCACGCATCCCGCTCATCGCGGACGCGGTCTGGGTAGCCACATGGTTGCCCACCTGGAGACGGTTTCGAGGGGCCACCTTGAGAATAATGGCGTCCTGTCGACTGGAGGGATCCGAACATTCGTATTCGCGGGTGATACCAACAGAGAGGAGTTGTTGGGGGAGCGAGGGTTCTGTGTTGCGCGTATTTGGAATGAGATGTCGCTCACCTTGCCGGCCATCATTGAACCAAGGTCGGTGCCTGACATTGCCATCGTCGGGTGGAACGATGTCGATATTGCAGATCTGTACCGGGTAGAGCAAGAAGCGTTCAGGGGGCAGTATGCGGTTGAGCCCATGACGTTTCCCGCATGGCAAGAGTTCTACGCTTCCCCCGGATTCCGACCGGATCTCTCGTTTGTGGCGGTTGACGACAGCGGTGACGTTCTGGGCCTCTCATGGAACTATGTTGATACCGCGGACTTCGACGTGAGTGGCCGTAAGGAGGGGTGGATCGGGCAATTGGCCGTCTCGCCGGATGCCAGGGGTCGGGGAATAGGATCGTGCCTGTGCGAGCATTCGTTCGCAGCGTTCCGCCAGGATGGTTTGGTGTACGCCATGCTCACCGTAGACACGGACAGCTCAGCGGGCGCACTCAGCCTCTACGAAGGGCTCGGGTTCCAGAGGATCCACGCCTCAACGGTGTACGAGAAACGATTGGAGGCTGAATGATGACCCGCCGTGCCGTACGAATTGCGAACTGTTCAGGGTTCTGGGGTGATAGACAGATTGCGGCGCGGGAGATGGTCGATGGTGGGCCGATCGACGTGCTCACAGGTGACTACCTTGCGGAGCTGACCCTCGGGATTCTTGCCCAACGGGTCCAAGCCGGTGGAAACGGCTGGGTGCCGACGGGAATCGCTCAGATCAACGAGGTCCTCGCTGATTGCCTCGAAAGGGGTATCAAGATTGTGGTGAATGCCGGCGGCCTTGACCCGCTCGGTGCGGCGGACGCCGTTCGCACCGCGGCGGCCACGGCCGGTCTAGACGTGTCTGTTGCAGCGATCACCGGCGACGACATGGCTGACGAGGTTCGGGCCGACCCTTCGAGTTTCTTGCACATGGACGACGGCTGGTCTCTGTCAGATCGAGACCTGACCGTTCTGACCGCCAACGCGTATCTGGGATGCTGGGGCATTGCACGGGCTCTTGAGGAAGGTGCCGACGTTGTGATCACCGGGCGCGTCACCGATGCTTCGGTTGTGATCGGCGCCGCGGCATGGTGGCACGGGTGGTCAGAGGACTCGTGGGATGAATTGGCCGGGGCGCTGGTTGCGGGCCACCTGATCGAGTGCGGTACCCAGGTCACAGGTGGCAATTTTGCGTTCTTTCAGACAATCGGTGATCTCAGTCATCTCGGTTTCCCAATCGCAGAAATCGAGAGTGACGGGTCGGCAGTGATCACGAAGCACCCGGGTACGGGGGGTCGTGTCACCGGCGACACCGTGCGCGCCCAGCTGCTCTACGAGATAGGGCCGCCCGGGTACCTGAATCCGGATGTTATCGCCGCCCTGGATACCGTCGTTGTCGCCGATCACGGCGCTGACAGGGTCGAGGTGTCGGGAACCGTCGGTGTTGCCCCACCCGCAACCACCAAGCTGGCATGCGTGACTCTTGCGGGGTTTCACAATCAGGTGACGTTCCTGATCGCCGGCCTCGACGCCGAAGCCAAAGTAGATGCGATCACCTCGGCGCTGTGGACGAATCTTGGAGGTCGTGGCCAGTTCCGAGAAGTTCAGGAACGCTGGGCACAGACATCCGTCGAGAACCCACCGTCTCACGACGCAGCCTTCAACAGGCTCACCGTTCGCGTGATCGACCCCGACAGGACAACAGTCGACAAGAGATTCTCCCGCGCGGCTGTCGAACTTGCTTTGGCTAACTATCCGGGGCTCACCGTGACCGCGCCACCGGGTCGAGCGAGCCCGCATGTCGTCTATGTGCCATGTCTCGTCCCCCAACGCGGCCAAACGGTGCACGTCGACGGTAAAGACATCGACATTGTGCCACCGGCTGTGACCGGCGGCTCGATATCACCGTCACCGGTCGTTGCGGTGACGCCTTTGGTCGGCACCATGGTTCGTGCGCCAATTGGTCGAATCGTGGGCGCCAGGTCGGGGGACAAGGGAGGCGATGCGAACCTTGGTGTGTGGGTGCGCTCCGGTACGGCTTACAACTGGCTGTATCAGTTCCTCACGGTTGCCAAGCTAGCTGAGCTGCTTCCCGATCTCGCCGAATTCACCATTGACCGTTATCCACTTCCGAACATCGACGCTCTGAACTTCGTGGTTCGTGGGTACCTGGGCGACGGGGCGCTGGCATCGACCGCCGTTGATCCACAGGCGAAGGCGCTCGGAGAGTACTTCCGGGCGAAACTCGTGGAGGTGCCAGAGGAGCTTCTGGCGCACTGAAATCGGGGCGTTGCCGACATCTAGCGTGCAAGAGCTTCACCAAAGCCTCGCGGTTAACTACTATCGATCTGTCGGTACATCCGCAACCGCCTTCTATGGAAAGCTGTGGGCTAACCGTGTCGCTTCGTGACAAACTAAAGTCAGTGCTCTATCACCTCTATGAGCGGCGTCTGCTGAAGAAGCTTGATCGCTCGGCCCTACCGCAACATATTGCTGTAATCCACGACGGCCATCGCCGCTACGCGAAAAAGGCGGGCCTCCCTGACTACACGGCGAGCTATCGCGTCGGAATGGACAAGGTGAGGGAGTTCTTCGGTTGGGTCGAGGAACTGGAGATCCCGACAGTGACATGCTGGTTGTTGTCCCATGAAAACCTACAACGACCACCCGAGGAATTGGAACCGTACTACGACGTGCTCATTGAACTGTTCGCGAGTCTCCCCGAAGACCTGCACGGAGCAACAACTGTCCAGTGTGTCGGCAGTCTTGACCTGCTCCCGGACAGGCTCGTTGATGCGGCCCATGCACTCGAGGCGGCATGTCCGTCGGGTGAGAGACGGATCACGATTGCACTGTGTTACGGGGGTCGACAGGAGATCGTCGATGCCACGAAGGATCTCATTCGAATGCTTGCGGCTGACGGTGTGCCTGCAGATCAGATCGCCGATCGTGTAGACGCTGACATGCTTGCGGACCACATGTACGTGTCCGATGTACCCGATCCGGATCTGGTCATTCGCACCAGCGGGGAGTCACGACTTTCGGGCTTTCTCTTGTGGCAGGCGGCCTATGCGGAGTTTCTCTTTGTTGACGTGTACTGGCCGGCGTTCCGCCGCATCGATTTGCTGCGCTCGATGCGAGACTTCGCAGGTCGCACCAGGCGCTTCGGCAAATAGCATTCCCTTCAGCCCTCTAGCGCGTCCGGAGGCCCTTGGGCAGGTGCTCCATGTCGTTGAACGTCCGAAGTGAGAAGACATGCATTCCCGCGAGCGGGACGGCTCGAATACGGGCCATGGAACAGTGACCGAGGACTAGACGTTCCCACTCCCAGGGTGTCGGTTCGACTCCGAGGAGCCAACCAAGAGCTACGGCGTTCGTGCCGCCGTGTGCAACGATGACGATCCGCTGCCGTTCGGCCTGGACGTCCCAAAGGTGGGGCCGACCTCTGGAGTCTTGCGTCACACCCCTTTCGGATAAAAGGCTGAGCATCGTCGTCGTGATCCGATGATGGAAGTCGCGGAAACTCTCGCCACCATCGAGGCCGTCCCACCAGTGCTCCGGGTCACGATCGCGCGCTTCGTCGAATAGTCTCAGGACGGTTTCCTCCGGCACTCCTTCCCAGTTCGGCATTTTGATTTCCACGACGTCGTCGACGGTCACCGACGGCACCTTTGTTGCCCCGATCAGCGGAACCGCGGTCTGTTGAGACCGCCGGGCAGGAGACACAATGATCTCCGAGACTGCAGCATCGTCGTTTGCGAGGCGCTCGGCTGCCAGGCGAGCCTGTTCGTGACCCCGGTCGGTAAGAAACGGATCGGATTGACTGAGACCGTCCACACTCCACGCAGGTTCGCCATGTCTGAGAAAGATGATTTCCATCAGCGGATGTTAGGACTCTGTGGACCGGTGCGGTGATGTGGCCACTTCACTCGGTGATTTCGTTTGCAGCTCGACCAGATCTGCGTTGCGCTGCGAGATCGAGCGCCAGACAAGCCTTTGCAGCGATGTCTTCGGCGGAACGGTCCCACATGTCAGCGTCGAGCAGAATCGTTTGCCCCTCAACATCAGCGTTTGTCACCCGCATCGGTACTCGCACACTGTCGCGTAGCGTCACAGCGACCGCCGGTCGTACTGATCGACCATCGCTTGGGAGCCCGCGATACGTCACAGAAACGATGTCAACCCAAGGAATGTCCGTCATCTTGCGATGGGAGATGTTCATCCGGAGCCCGTCGTCGGTGATCTCGAACTGGTTCGAACGGCTCACAAGCCCACCGATGCCTGCGACGACTAACCAGACTCCACCGGCAGTAAAGATGCCACCCCACATGAAGTCTGTTCGCCGTTGAGTTTGTCCTCGAGTGGTGATGATCCCGGCCTCGTTCGTGTCCGGTTCGGCGGTGATCTTTCGCGCCACTGCCATTTCGTAGGCGGCGGCCAGTAGCAGCGCACCGACTATGACCATCAGGAATAGAATGTCTCTCCGGCGGCGAACTCTAAGGTGTGTCATGGCGACAATCGTAGTGCACTAACCCGTGTTGTGTGACCGCTAGATAGGTACAAAAAGTTTCTGGAAAAGTCCTCAAGTTCTTGCGGATCCTGTCGATAAGATCGGTAGACAGGATGCCTTCCTACCTCCCGTCTAAGCCCGAACCGAGGTCGCCTTATGGCGGCCTTCGGTTCTGTCTGGAGTCGATTTACCCCATGCGAACGGGTTTTTGGCACGCTCCACCCCTCCACATAGGTGCCGAGGATCGTGATTGGTGGGGGAGCGGACCACACTGCACTTTGGTGCTGTAGCGTATGGACATGTTGTTCGGTGCGCACACTCCCGCCAAGATCCCCCTGGCTGAGGCCGAGGCTCGCGGAGCCGAGGTGATCCAGATCTTCTTGTCCGCGCCGCAGTCCTACAAGACGCCCCTGGTTCGGAACGACACGGACCAGCTCAGGGCATCTGCGTTGCCGATCTATGTGCATGCGCCCTACATCATCAACGTTGCATCACCGAACAACAGGATTCGAATCCCGGCGCGTAAAACGCTGGCCGAGGCCTGTACGGCTGCTGAGCGCATCGGTGCGAGCGGGGTCATCGTGCATGGGGGACACGTCGGTGACAACGAAGACTTGGCCGTCGGTTTCGAGCGTTGGCGCAAGGCGATAGATTCCTTTGAGACCACGGTGTCGATACTGATAGAGAACACGGCCGGGGGAGAGAACGCCGTACTTCGCTCGGTCACGAACTATGGCCCACTGTTCGAGGAACTTGGTGATCGCAACGTTGGTGTGTGCCTGGATACCTGCCATGCGTGGGCTGCCGGCGAGGACCTCGATGTTGCTGCCCAATCGGTCATTGAAACCGTCGGCAGCATTGACCTTCTCCATTGCAACGACTCCAAGGACCCACAGAACTCGAGACGCGATCGTCATGAAAACCTCGGCAGTGGGGAGATTCCACCAGACATGCTGTTGGCGTGCATTGCGATCGCCGATGCCCCCGTTCTGTTGGAAACCCCGGGCGGGGTTGATGAGCACATCAAAGACCTTGCCTGGCTGCGTGACCGGCTCTGAATAGTGAATCCGGTTTTGATGACCTGCCAGACAGTGGCGGACGCGGGCTGCGTAGGTACCGCATCATGGGTTATCACGATCAGAGAGCATCCCCCTCAACGGGCTCCTACGGGGTTTCCGGCATCCAGAACGTGAACATCTTGTCTGGCACGATGTACGCATAGACGGCGTCGGTTTCCCACGTCAGCCACTCTCTGCCGTAGTGGTCTACGCAAACCTCCCGGAAACCGGCGAGAGTCGGCGCGTCCGCGGTGATGGACGGATACGCGCGACCATGGACCGTGACTGAGAGGTGTTCACCCGGGAGATAGACGGCGCTTACATGAGGTCTCCTGGCTACGTGCGCCATCCGAAGTGCACGATGCGACGAGCCAAACCAAAAGTGGCCGCGGTAGAAGAAAGAATCAACAGCTCCCGCCAACGGTCGACCGTCGGCTGTAACGGTGGCCAGGGTCAGCAGTTTCATCCCGGCGAGCTCATCACATAGCTGTTTCGCGGACAATCGCCGGTCAGGCGTGATGACCTCCTTGAGATGTGGGCCGGCGGTGTCGTAGGACGCGTCGAGCAGCGTCTGGAGGTCTGACAGGTCTTGTGGTGTTTCCCTCATACCCGCACCCCGACTTCGGCAAATGAAATGTTATTGCGCACCCGGCTCCACCGCGAGTGGCAATGCCCCTGGTCGTCAACCCGAGCAGTCTACGCGAGTAGCGGACTCCTATTCGTGCCAGAACTCCTCAAGGCGGGTGACGAACTTGTCGGGGTTGGCGAGATGCGGGTAGTGCCCCTGGTCTGCCCAGACTTCAACGGTTGCTGTCGCGATATGGCTGGTCAACCAGCTCGCATATTCTGCGCCCGGGTCGATTCCGAACAACGACAAATAGGGGACAGCCTGACCTGAATATCCGGCGAGCGCGCCCTCGACGACAGCACCAATGTCTTCTTCCGTCATGGCGAATATCATCTCCCAGACACCGAGAACAACGTCCTGATCCGGACGGCGGGCGTCGTTGACACGGGCGAACTCCTCCGTTCCCGCTAGTGGGCCTGCGAGCTGTCCGAAGAGTCCGTCGATCACGAGGGGGAACATCTCCGGGTCGCGAAGCTGCGGTTCTACGGCAGAGAGCTGTTCCTTGAACGACCCGAGCTGGAGCGATTGGTCGACGTTGACAACAGATGCCACCGGGAATGCCGCACCGACGGCTGAAACGACTGCTCCGCCGAGAGAGTGTCCCACGATGTGCGGGTGTTCAATCTCGACAGCCGTGATGACGGTGATAACGTCACCGGCCATCGCCTCCAGATCGTACCGGTCCGCGGTCCCGGACTGTCCATGCCCACGTAGATCCAACGTCACAACGCGATGTTTCGTCGTGAGTCGATCGGTAATCGGGCGCCATGTCTCGCTGCTTTCGGTGATCCCGTGCACGAGCACAACGTTCGTACCCGTTCCACCGTGGTCCTCATAATGAATGGTGGTGCCGTCGGCACCGGTTGCGATAGCCATGCTTCGAGGGTACCACCAGCGACGCACTTTGTGCCGGGCGCCGACAGATGGAAATACCAGTTCCTGGTTGCGACCGCCGATGTCGGCGGCTATTTTGGTGCTCGCTGTACGGGGACGATGGCTAACAACAACAGACGGTTCCTTCGTGGGGGGAGGGACCGTCTGTTGCTGTATGAAGTGCTCGATGTCCCGACGGGTAGATCAGTCTTCCGATGCGGCCTTGAGCTGTTTTGCTGAGGCCTTGCCCGTTTTCGTCAAGGTGTAGACCCGCTTGGGTTGGGCACCGTCGTCGGGAGTGAGCCACTTGCTTGATAGCAGGTCACGTTCCTCCAGCCTCACCAGACAGCGGTACAACGTGGTGTACGCCATGGGTCGAGTTTCCGTCTTCTCTTTCAGCTGACGGCTAATCCGATAACCATGAAAGCTGACTTCCCCATTGCTGAGAAGATCGAGTGCCATAACGAGCACCTTCTCTTCGTTTTTCACCAGTGCGGTGTTGTTCCTTCTACGCATAGTTCCACTGTACCAGCGCGCAAGGGTAGACGGATTCGACAGTGTGTGAGGAAAGTCGTCCCTGTCGACGAGGGACCCGGCCACGGTAATGGGCGCCCCAGGGAGCGCCCATTACCAGCCGGATTGGCCTGATCCTTAGCCCAGATAGGCCGCGAGATCGGCAGTGGTCACGTCTTCACCCTGGATGAACGACTCAACATTGCGTTTTGCCGCGACGTCGCGGTATTGCACCGGTGGCGATTTCATGAAGTATGACGACGGTGCGAGCAGTGGTCCACCAATATCCTGATCAAGCGCGATTTTGATGCATCGCACCGCGTCGATGACGACACCGGCGCTGTTCGGCGAGTCCCAGACTTCGAGTTTGAGCTCAGCATTGAGTGGCACATCACCAAACGACCGGCCCTCCAATCGGATATACGCCCACTTGCGATCGGTGAGCCAGGGGATATGGTCAGACGGCCCGATATGGACGTTCTCCTCTGCGATGTCGTTGTCGAGTTGAGAGGTAACGGACTGGGTTTTCGAGACCTTCTTGGACTCAAGACGTTCCCGCTCCAGCATGTTCTTGAAGTCCATATTGCCGCCAACGTTGAGTTGATACGTACGCTCTACTTCGACACCACGATCCTCGAACAAACGGGCCAGGTTGCGGTGGATGATGGTGGCCCCCACCTGAGACTTGATGTCGTCACCGATGATCGGAACTCCCGCGTCAATGAACTTCTGCGCCCAGATCGGGTCGGAAGCGATGAAGGCAGGAATGCAGTTGACGAAACCGACACCGGCGTCCAGGGCAGCCCGGGCATAGAAGCGAGTAGCGTCTTCAGAGCCAACGGGGAGATAGGAGACGAGGACCTCGGCTCCCGAGTCCTTGAGCTCCTGGACAACATCAACCGGATTCTCTGCAGACTCCTCGATCGTGCCGCGGTAGTACTTGCCGAGGCCGTCGAGGGTTGGACCACGACGTACGATTGCGCCGGTCTCCGGAATGTCCGAGAACCGGATCGTGTTGTTCTCGCTAGCCCACACGGCCTTCGACATGTCCTGGCCGACCTTTGACGCATCAACGTCGAACCCAGCCACGAATTCGATATCGGAAATGTGGTAGTCGCCGAGGGTGACATGCATGAGACCCGGAATGGCTGCATCCCTGTCTGCGTCCTTGTAATACTCGACTCCCTGCATAAGAGAGTTAGCGCAGTTGCCGAGACCGGCGATGGCTACCTTTACTTTGCCCATTGAGATCCTCCTTGAAATAGTTCTGTGGAGCTTGGTCGAGCCTGTTCGCTGCGTTCCGCGGCGATGAGCTGATCAAGCCAAGCAATGTCGGCCTCTGTTGAGCGGACTCCACGTTCCATGAGCGCCTTGGTGTAGCGATCGGGCCGCCGTTGGCCCCTGCCATTCACCTGTCGCATCGAACGACGCGAATCGGCTAGTCGCTCAACGAGTTCGTTCCTGCGACGATCCAGCGACTTGATACGGGTCGCCCCGTCCAAATAGCGGAAAAATGCGAGACGAAGGTGAAAGTGACGCTCTTCTTCCACCGTGTTGGTTTCTTCGGTGAGGAGGAACTCGAAGTGGCTCTGACCCTTAGGTACCAGCTGATAAGTCTTCTTCCGTCCACTATCGCGCAGCGATTCGATGAATCCCTGACGCTCCAGTCGCTTGAGTCCCGGGTAAAGGGAACCGAACGAGACGCGCCAGAACCCAAGGTCGGCGAGCCGCCGCTTGAGTTCATATCCGTGAAGAGGTGCGTCCCGAAGAAGTCCGAGCACCGCGAGGTCGAGCATATTCTGCCTCATGTATCGATTCGATATAGCAGTATATCGGACCGATATAGAGGACGCAACGCGGGGGAGTGGCGCGTTGTTCACCGGACGCAGCGGTATCGGCGCGCTCGCAGATACGGGGAGCGGGTGGAGCAGCTACTCGCCCTGCGCAGCAATCATTAGGGAGTCCGGGTGGTCAGCTCAGCTATCAGGTTGGCCACTTTCGTCTCGAAACGTGTCACGCCGCGCTGGATGGTGTCCACATCGTCAACTAACGCTGCGATTTGCGCGTCCGTGTCATTGCGGGTTCTGGCCTCCTCAACGTAACGCTGTCTCTTGGCGAGTTGCTCATTGAGAATCTGAAGATGCCCAAGATTCGCCTGAAGTTCCGTTAGAACGCGCCGCAGGTCGGCTTCATTCTCGGACGGGTCGTCACGTTCGAGTTGAGCCAGGCTGACTTCTATGAGATCGTCCATGGCCGTAGTCACCTCGGCCAGACGTGCTTCTGCCTCGAAGATCGACGCCTTGGCTTCGTCCATCTGACCTTTCCGTGACTCAAGTTCATCCGGCGTCACCCCGGAATCGGGCAGCTGTCCCTGCTCGACGAGCTGCTCCAGCGTGGAGAGCAGTTCGGAACGGGAGGCGATGATGCTGATCATGGTTTCACGCGTTGAGTACAGGTCCTGCAACTGGGAGACCGTCTTGATATCCACAGGAAGTTCAGGAGGGGTGATGACAGCGTCCCGGGGGTCCTCCGATACAACGGAACCCCAAAACTCGATATCGGTGATCGCGTAAACCTCGCGCGGCCTTCCCGGGTTGGATGCGGGAGCCTGCGGCTCACCGGTGAGTGTGATCGACAAGGTGCCCCGATGTCGGGAACCAACGTTGATCGAGTAGAACCCTGATGCATCCGAATCGACCATCTCAAGGGACTCCGTCCCCGCCTCGGTCTGGATCTCAATCTCTATTGGCATTCCGAGGGTGTCCTGTGCCCCTTCGCCGGTGGGGTAGGAAACAGTGATCGTGTCGAGGTACACAGGCTGCAGGAATTCGAACGACAGTGTGACATTGTCGCTGTTGCGAGGATCCGACTGCCAGAACGTTGCCGGGTCACCGTCGAGCACGTTGGTGGCTGGGTAGTCGGCCAACGTCGAGGACGCGGAGACTGTTATGTAGTCGGCAAGGTTGATCCGATCCAGAGGCACGAGAACCTCGGTAGTCGGCGAGGACGGGGAATCGATGGCGCCGGGCCCAGACGAGGGTGGTGTCGCGGTCCCCCCGAGCGAGATGATGTAGGCGACTGATCCGACGGCAACCAACGCGATCGCGGCGGAAGCGAAGGCCACAACGGGTCCACGCCAGAAGCTGTCACGGTCGTTCGGCATTAGTGTCGCAGGGCCCGGGAACAGGTCGCTCCATTCGGGTGCCAACGGTGTGGTGGTGACGATGTCGCCGAGTGCGGACCGTGCTGCGGCAGTCACGTAGGTGTCAGGGTTTGTCATCGAGGGCCTCCTTGAGGTGCTGCTTTGCCAGATGGAGATACCGTCTCACGGTGGCCGGACGGCATCCCATAAGGTCGGCTGCTTCGCGACCCGGGAAGCCGGCCCAGTAGACCAAGTAGATCGCCGCGCGCTGGCGTGGAGGCAGTGCGATCACCGCATCAAGCACGTCCGGTCGGCTCTCATGGACCGGTATGTCGAACGTGGTTGGCGGTGATCGCCAGTTCTTCTTCCGGTAGCGCAGCGCTTCGTTCAGCACGGCTCTCATCAGGTACGAGCGAGGCTCGGTGAGGTTCGCCAACGATTTGCGCGCGTGGAGGGTTTTGGTCACGACGGTTGACACCACATCGCCGGCGCCATCGGGGCCAACAAGTGCGGTGGCATACCGCATCAGCTCATCACGGTATTTCAGATAGATCGATTCATCTGTGTTCACAACCGTATACACCCTCTATGGGCTGCAGGTGTTGCACCGAGATTCGAGAGAGTTCGTCGGTGGCAGAACTGTCGGAGTAGGGGAGTAGCGCGGCGGGAATCAGCGGGTGGAGCCTTTTCCCTTGAGAACGGCGCGACGCTCCTCATACTCCTCGACCGAGATTTCACCACGAGCGAACCGTTCGGCGAGGATCTCGGTGGCGGTTGCTCGCCGTTGCGATCCGCTCGAGGCCACCCGCACGGCGTAGAAAATGATGGCGAAAAAGGCTACCCATGCAAGGACCATCCAACCCCACGCCCAACCGCCCATGTGGTCCCATCCGTCAGAACCACCAAACATCTGTAGTGCGGTAACCATGAGAATTCCCTTCGTTTACCCCACCGCGTAGGCGAGGACATGTTGCTGTTTCTCCTATTCTATACCCTCCATGGGACTGGAAGGTAAAGCGCTATGCTTAGGCCCTAGACCTAAGACGCGAAGGGAAGAGCGCCTATGAAGATCGGCGAACTGGCGAGCCAGACCGGCGTTTCGGCCAAGACGATCCGCTACTACGAAGACATCAACCTACTTCCAGAGCCGGAGCGAACCTCCAACGGGTATCGCGACTACACGGAGGAGTCAGTCGAGCTCTTGAAGTTCATCCGCGACGCGCAAGCGACCGGATTGACATTGGCGGAGATCACCTCAATCGTCGAGCACAAGGTCGCCGGTGCGTCGACATGCGATGATGTCCTGCAAATGCTCAGCGACCACCTCGCGGACATCGAGGCGCAGATCAAGACGTTGAGCAGTATGCGCAAACAGCTTGTCGCAATATTCGACCGTGCCCGTGACCTTGACCCCGCGGATTGCACCGATGCCATCCGTTGCCAAATGATCTCGGCGAACACACGAGCCAAACGCGCCGCTCGAGCGGCCGCCCTCGTCCACAACAGCAGGCTCCAGCGGCGCTAGTAGATCCCCCGCGTTCGGCTTAGGGGGCAGTCTCGTTCGTAAGGACGAACCGTGCTATCTCGATGTTCTTGTCGTCCAGAGCGACAGCAGTGATAGGAACGTCAGCTTCGTACCGCTCGTCGATCGGGATGGTCTCTAGGAAGAAACGAACATCGTATTCCTCGGTGGTGCCGAGGTCGGTCGTCTCGATGACGGTCCCGTCTGCGAGAGTGAACACGACTCTGGTCGTATTGATCGGAGTCCAACCGGCGATGAAACCCCTCCCATAGAGTGCTCCGGTCGAAAAGCTGAGCGGAATTGTCGTATCGGCGCCACATACTCCGATCGCACGCGCATCGTCGGTTATCTCGAGACAGCCGCCATCTGACCGACTCCCTATGTAGAGCTTCATTCCGCTGCGAGTCATGATCTCCCAGCGAACCTCGATAGGGGAGTCCGGCTCCTCCACACCCGACCATCGCTCGGGGAACAGCTCTTTGCTGCAAGCATTCCACGGCTCGTGTTCCTGGTAGTCCAACGCAGCGTCCATCGTGGCCCGGCTCATAGGCGTGGGGTACCCGAATTCGTCGTAGGCGAGCTCGCCGAAATCTTGGCCTGTACGATTCTCAACACACGCAAGTCTGGCGACAGCGTCGTTTCGCATTTGACCGAGATCGCCGTCGCCAAGGGTCACGCTCCATCCAACCGAAACGTTGGTCGGTAGATACTCGGCGAAACACTGATCGAACTGATCGCGCGAACCGTCGATGGACCCCGGGCTCTGAAAGCTGGCATGCCCGTTGGGGTCGTTGAAATCCGCTGCGACTTCGAGACCCAGCGCTCTGCCGCAATCGAGGACTGCCTGCACCGCACCTCGGTACTCCTCCTCAGTGACGACGCCATCCGCTAGGATCGATGTCTCCGTCGCACTTCGCGTACCGGTCGGAGCCCCCGGCGCTGCACCGAGCTGCGAGGTGACGGCGACGGTTACGGCACCGATCGCAACGAGCAAGGCAGTCGCGACGCTGACAGTTGCCACCACCGAGAAACCCCGTCGTGGCACCTTGATCGCTCCCGGTGGTGTCTGTCGACGAAGACCCGCTTTCACGTCAGATGCGGCCTGGTCTAGCAGTCGGTCAATATCTCTCATGGTCGAATCTCCTGTTCAAGTCTCTTCGCCAGTGTCTCCTTGGCCCGTAAGAGGTGGGTCTTAACCGTGTTCTGTGAAATGCCGAGTATGTCGGCGATTTCCGGTATCTTCTGCCGGTCGAAATAGCGGAGCACCACAACCTGGGTCTGACGTTTCGGAAGCCGGCGGACTTCTTTCCAGACATGAGCGGATTCTTCAGGAATCACCATGAACTCGAACGTCGGCCGGTTCAACCGAAGCAGAACCTTCAGCTCCGAGCCGCGCCGTCGGGCAGCTGAGACGGCCCGGTTAGCGACAACGCGCCGAACCCAGGCCCCCGGGTTGTCATAGGTCGTCACACGGTCCCATTGACGGTACGCGGCGAGGAACCCCTCCTGAGCGAGGTCCTCTGCTCCGGTCTTGCTGCCGGAAAGCACATAGGCAAGCCCGACGACGGCATCCAACTCTCGTTGATAGAAGCTGTCAAAGCTTTCGCGGAACACGACCTCTTCGATTGCTGCCACTCCTTCAGCAGTCATGCGGCTGTCGCTTTCTCTGTAATCACAGGTAACACGCACGAATGCGCAGAACAGGTGACAGCCAATTATGCTTTCCCTGAGCCTATTGGCGCGGCGGTACCGGTACGCCCCTGCAAACCGGTCTCTGTCGAACCTGGAACTCCTACGCCGTCCGGTACCGTCTAAAGAGGACCAACTGTTTGGGAGACCTGATGAGAGTGACCATACGAGCGAGCTTCTTGTTCATTCTGCTATTGATTGCGATTGGAGCGGCGTGTTCCGGAGCGGCAAGTGAAGGCGGCTCTGTTGACGAGGCCTCCGCAGCCGGTGGTGTCGTTACAACAAGCGCATCTGCTGCCAGCGCGGCGTTGGACGCCGGTACGCCACCGGCACCAGACGCTGTCAGTAAGACACTGGGTGACGGTGCCTTGCCCGTGGCAGTACAGGTCGGCATCGCGGGTCGCAACATTATCTTCGAAGCGAACCTCACCGTTGCGGTTGACGACGTGTCGGCGGCGAGCCGCGAGGCTATCACCGTTGTGAGCGGACTGGGTGGGTTCTTGTTCACCCAACAGACGACCGGAGCTCCAGAGGCGACCAGCACGCTTACTTTCAAGGTGCAGCCCGAGGACTTCCAAAACATCCTCCAACAATTGGGTTCCATTGGAGATGTGCGCAATCAGGTAATCACCGCAGATGATGTAACAGAGCGGATTGTTGACCTGGAAAGCCGCATCACGACGGCACAAGCGAGCGTTGAGCGGCTGCGAGCATTCCTGGAGAAAGCAGACGACGTTGCGACTGTCTCGGAGCTTGAGACCCAGCTCCTTCTACGCGAAACCGACCTTGAAACCATGCGCGGCCAGTTGCGCACGATCCGGAATAGGGTAGATCTAGCGACCATCGTGGTGAGACTCACCGAGGCACTAAGCCGACCCGAAATGGCAGTTGAGGTAACCGCCTATCCCGGCGCAGATGGGGGAGTGTCATGCCCGGGTAGCTCAGGGGTCTCGGTCGATGAAGCCGAGACTGTCACGGTTTGTTGGGAGATCACGAACACCGGTGACACGCCGCTTGCCGATTTCGAGATCAACGACAACGTTCTGGGCATCGGCCTCAGTGATCTGCTTGTCGTTTTCGGCGATCCGAACGGTGTCCTCCAGACAGGACAGTCCCTCGTCCTCGCTAGCGAAGTCACTTTGAGTCGGGACTTGAGAACCCAGACCCGCGTCGCAGCGGTACCCGTCGACCAGAACGGGAATCGTATCGAAGGCCGCGAGGTTTCCAGCACCCGGGGAATCTTTCTCAACGCCGTCGATCCCGGTGGACTCCCAGGTTTCCGGGACAGCTTTGATGCAAGCGTCGACGCACTCCAGAGTCTCGTCGGCATTGTGATCCTGGCAGCCGGGGCGGCCGTGCCGTTCTTCTGGGTTCCCATCGTTGGATGGCTCTTCTTGCGGTGGCGCGACAAGGACCGCGCAACTGATCCGAGGGCCAAAGCTGCGCCGGATAAGGCGGGACGAATGGCGGACTCCAGTGGCGACAACGGTGAATCGACCGCTGCCGACAACGAGGATGCAGCGGTCTCCGCAGAATCACCCGAAGAGTGACATCACAGTTAGCACTGCCATCGGGTATTCCCCTGAGCTCGCCATAACACCCTTAGTGGCTGCGACGGCTAACAATCGACTCACACCCTGATAAAATGAGTGGCATGAGTCTCTTGAGTCACACGATTGTCGGCGTTGACGGATCTCCGGGATCGGAGCGAGCGCTCGCGTGGGCAGTCGCCCAGGCCGGGACCGGTGAGGTAACTGCTGTGCACGCCTTTCCACCGCTCCGCCCACTTCTCGCGGCTGCCGTCTTGATAAATCTTGACCCCGTGCGAGCCGAGCACAAGAGACTCCTCGAAAGCGAGTGGATCGGAAGCGATACCGCAGCCGGCACGACGATCCACCCGGTGTTGGTCGACGACAACCCCGCCAATGCCCTCAGAGATGTCGCAAAGCGAAATGACAATGCGCCGATCGTTGTGGGATATCAGGGCCACGGCCGGTGGAGTCGGCATCACATCGGAGCCGTCGCCAACCGCCTCCTCCATTGCGCCGACTTGCCACTCGTGATGACAACCGACGCTACGGAAGCCGAACCGATCGCGGGAACGATTGCGGTCGCCATACATGGTCCGGTTACGGCGGCATATCGACCCATAGCGTGGGCCGCAGAACTCGCAGCCGAACGGTCGGCGAGCCTCCACATCATGTCGGTCACCCAGCCTTTTGCGATGGCTGCCGGTTATGGACACCCCGAAGAGCTCTACCAAATCGATATCGCGGCAGTCCACCGAGCCAACGTGGATGCTACAAACACTCTCGTGGACGCGATCAGCGCCGAGTACCCGAACGTGTCGGTGACCTCCGAGACTCTCCAGGGTCATCCGACGGAGATGCTCGGGGAGGCCATCAACGAATTGGGTCCAGCCCTGGTGGTGGTGGGGAACTATCAGCACACCAAGCTTGCGAGCATCATGACCGAATCTGTGTCGCGATACCTACCCGCGATCGTTGCGTGTCCGGTTGCCGCAATTCCTGCCGAATAGACGACACCGTGCTGAAGCTGTTGGGAGGCCTGTCGTTTCGGGTGCTTTCGCCGGCATCTACATGATGTGGAGCGTGCCGCACAAGTCGGCAGTCATCGCGGAGTCCTTCGACATTGCCGCTGCACCGAACCGTCCACAGGACACTTGCCGCGGCCTGCCGGCGGACCTGCGGGTGGTTGGCGCCCTTGCCGTCGAATCGGTCTGCAACGGCGTCTCAGTTGAGTCCCTACCGCCGATTACCGTTCGTCTGGAACGACCGGACGGGATCGAGCGCCATCTTGTACTCTGTCGAATCCGAGAGTTGGCGAAGGCCCCACAATGATCACATCATACAGAGTCGACATGCATCGTTTGGTAGAAACCGTCGGTCATTCGGCGGATTCCTTCGATGACGCTGTGTGGATCGACCTGCACCAACCAGGTGTGGGCGAAACCGAGGCGATCACTGAGCGATTTGGGTTGATTCTCTCGCAGAATGTATCCGCCGGAGAGATCGAAGCAACAGCCCGCTACGTCGAGGAGGAAAACGCGATTCAGCTCCAGCTGAACTTCCTTGATCACAGGGAACAACCGCTGAGGAACACCAATGCCGCGTTTGCGTGGCGTGGTGGTCCGCTCCTGTCGCTTCACGAGAGTGAACTCGTCGCCGTCGACCTTTTCCGAGTCCGTGCCGAACGCCAGCCCGAGCTGGCCAAGGATGCAATGAACGTTCTCCTCGGCATCCTCGAATCGAAGGTCGATCACCTCGCCGATGTGCTCGAAGCCACATACGGGCGTCTCGATCAGCTCAGCCGACGAGTCCTTGACCATGTGGAAGCGGATCTCAAGTCTGATCTCGTCGCCCTTGCGGGTGTTGAGGGGCGCAACGGCAAGATCCGCCTCAACCTAATGGACACGCAGCAGGTGCTGACATCGCTCCACCGCAGCAACAAACTCCCTCCGGACATTCGTGACCGACTCGGTGACGTGCTGCGTGACGTCGATTCCCTGCTCTCGCACACAGCGTTCCTACTGGAACAGATCAGCTTCCTCTCCGGCACCATTATCGGCTTGATCAATATCGAGCAGAATCAGATCGTCAAAGTCCTGTCGGTGGTGGCTGCTGTGTTCCTTCCACCGACCCTCATCGCGAGTCTCTACGGGATGAACTTTCGGTTCATGCCGGAGCTCTCCTGGCCGCTGGGATACCCGATGGCAGTTCTGCTGATGGTCATCCTCGGCGTTGCTCCATACCTGTACGCTAAGCGGCGTGGCTGGATGTGAGGATGACGATCCTGGCGGAAGGTCGGCGGACTCGCTCGCATCGACGATCAATCAGGATCTGCTGACGTGATAGAGTTACCGCGTGAATCTCTTCGCTAACACAGTTGTCGGAGTTGACGGCTCTCCGGGTTCGGAGCAGGCGTTGGCGTGGGCCACAGCCCAGGCCGGAGATGGTGAGGTTACCGCGGTCCACGCGTTCTCTCCGCTCGCATCGCTCATCGCCGCGGCTGTCCTGATCAACCTCGATACGTTGCGAGATGAACACAAACAACTTCTCGAGAACGAGTGGATCGCTGCCGCGGCTGCGACCGGAGTCACAGTCAATCCGATCCTTGTCGATGACAATCCCGCGAGCGCCTTGCGCTCCGTTGCCAGCCGTCTCGGCGGTGTGCCGATCATTGTGGGACATCAGGGTCGTGGACGACGGAGTCGGCACCATGTCGGCGACACTACGAATCGCCTTCTACAACACGCCGACCTGCCAATCATCATGACGACGGACGCCACCGAGACCACGAAGCTTGCAGGAACGGTAGTTGTGGGTGTTCACGGTCCGACAACGGCCTCTCACGAACCGATTGTATGGGCTGCTCGACTTGCTGCGGAGCAATCCCTGAACTTGCACATCATTTCGGTCACTCAATCGTTCATCCCCGTCGCCATAGAGGGATACCCGGCTGACCTCTACGAGCCCGACCTGACAGCGCTTCACGCAGCGACCTCGAAAGCCACGAAGGCCCTGATAGATGTGCTCAGCTCGGAACACCCAACGGTGGAGGTCACATCGGATGTCCTCCTCGGCCATCCGACTCGGATGCTCGCCGACGCAATCAACGACATCGACCCGGCCCTGGCAATAGTGGGGAACTACCACCACACGAAGCTTGCGAGCTTCGTGAGCGACTCAGTCGCACGCCACCTACCGGCTCTGGTGACGTGTCCGGTGGCAGCAATCCCGACGGAGTAGAGACCGTTCATCCTCGCGCAACGCGTACGCTTCTGTAGCGTTCATTGTTCTGACACCTTTCCCGTCGGGGAGCCGGGTACATGCCGTAGCTTTACATAACGTGGATTATGGGCGTAGGGCCAGACGCGGGCAGAGGAGAGGTCGGTTGCGAGTGGCCGCCGGATCGAGAGGTCGATGGACTCGACCATGTTTCCGATGTCTCCGACGAACCCCACCAACGACGCGGCGACTGGCCGGTCCTGCACAACAGTCCGCACGATGCCGGGGTCGGATCTCTTCGGCAGATGCGTCGCGTGCCCCGCCGGTTTTGCCACGTCTGTGTGCATCCACCATGCCGACGGCGTTCATGCGACTCCGTAGTGTCCGATTCGTCCATCCGGACACAATGCCCACCGGCTGTGATGTGTCGCACACGATACGTCACTGTGACGAATAGTATGGGGTGTGAGCCGCCGACACAACGCTTTGGCCGGGTACCAGACACAGCCGGCAACCCCGGTAAACCGCGATCCAAAGAAACACCTTGTAACGTTTCGCCTCGGTTCGCGTCTTGTATAGATACCATGCAGGAACGAACGGTCTTCGACGAACTGAATAGCTATGCGAACACTCTCCTCCGTGAGGCGGGGAGCCATGGCGCGGTCGCTCTCCCCCATCGACGTGGACAGCGTCTGCGCAAAACGTGGCTGCGTACACCCCGCGCAGTAGCTGCCTCCATAACCCTCGTTGTTCTTAGCAACGTGGGCATGGCGGTAGCGAGTGACAGTGCAATTCCCGGGGACGTGCTCTATCCGGTTGATCGAGCATATGAACGAGTCGGCGAGATGGTGGGTTGGGAACTCGGCGGTCCAAACGAGCGACTCGACGAGGCGGTCATCGCGCTTGATGTTCGAGGACCGGCGGTAGCCACAGGCCTCATCGCGGAGTCCCTCGAAGATCTCGATGAAACCTTGACTCAAGACCTCAACGTATTGGCTGAGGCCATCGAGAGTGTCACCTCCTCCGATGACCGCACAGTCGAGATTCGGGAGTTGGTGAGGTTACTCACCGCGGCGGCACGGAACCTGGTTAGCGCGGGTCCTAACCCCGATTCCAACGAGGCCCGAGCCGCCGTTCGCTCCCGTGTTGCAGCCCTTGCATCGGTAGTCTCCCTCCCCGAGTTCGTGCCACCTGGCCAGGACGACGAGTTCGTGCCACCGGGCCAGGACCCTGACTTCACTCCCCCGGGGCCGCCGGGCCAGGACCCTGACTTCACTCCCCCGGGGCCACCGGGCCAGGACGACGAGTTCGTGCCACCGG
>VAPH01025563.1_pt1 | contig 25687 bp, 22 predicted proteins | sample 3393861 | NCBI WGS metagenome assembly VAPH01 (sample SAMN08290439, study PRJNA428436) | hydrothermal vent metagenome | isolation source: Deep-sea hydrothermal vent chimney | place: Atlantic Ocean: South-mid Altantic Ridge | reverse complement strand
ATCCGATATACGGAAGGCGCTGGCTGCAGGCATGCCCGCCTACGCTGAATGCGGTGGCCTGATGTACCTGGCACGCAGTATCCAATGGCGGGAACAGAAACAGCAAATGGTTGGCGTCGTGCCGGCAGATGTCGTTGTCGGCAACCGCCCGCAGGGCCGGGGTTACATGCTGCTTGAAGAAACCGGTCACTGCCGCTGGCCCCCGGCGACAGTTAAGCAAAATGAAGGGGGCAGCCAACGACCCGTCCTCCAGGTACATGAATTCCACTACGCGCGGTTGGAAAACCTGGCCGCTGACTGTATATTTAGCCACCGGGTACTTCGCGGTACCGGTATCAACGGCACGCATGACGGCCTGATCCTGAACAACTTGCTGGCCGGCTTTTCACACCACCGCAACACGAGCGCACACCCCTGGGTTGCACGATTTGTTGCTTTTGTCAGGGAGAACACTGTTTAACATGTCATCACTCGCACAAGTCATACGCCATACTGCCCAGGTCAGCGGCCATAAAATGGCGTCCCGGCACAATGGCCGGGAACACACCTGGGCAGAATTCCAGGACCGCATTGCGCGCCTCGCCGGCGGCCTCCAGAAGCTAGGTGTCGATGCAGGTGAGAGAGCCGCATGCCTGGCACTCAACAGTGACCGCTATCTGGAATTTTATTTTGGCGTGGCCTGGTCCGGAGCGGTGTTCGTACCGATCAACACGCGACTAGCCCCTGCGGAAATCGCCTACTGGTTGAACGACTCGGGCAGTACGGTGCTGTTTGTCGATGCAAGCTTTTTGCCTCTTATCAACGGCATTCGGGAGCAACTGAAAACGGTCGAACACCTGGTGTACATGGATGACGGCGAAGTGCCGGAAGGCTGCCTTTGTTACGAGGATCTGTTGGGTGCCACAACCCCTGTTGCCGCAACAGAACGTAACGGCAATGACCTGGTGGGTATTTTCTACACCGGTGGTACCACTGGCCGCTCCAAGGGGGTCATGCTGAGCCACCGCAGCCTCACCTATAACGTACTACAGTCATTGCCCGTGATTGATATGACTGATGATGATACCTACCTGCACACCGCACCCATGTTCCACATCGCCGACGCCTTCGGCATGATGGTCGCCACGACGATGGGCGCCGGTCACGTTTTTGTACCGGCATTTGAACCCACCCAGTTAATGACCTGCCTGCAGGATGAAAAGGTCACCGTTTCCCTGCTCGTTCCGACCATGATCAACGTGCTGGTCAACCATCCGCACCTGCCAGATTATGACCTTTCAAACCTGAAGTATATGTTGTACGGCGGCTCGCCAATGCCGGAGGCCGTGCTGCTCAAGGCCATTGAGGTCATACCCCATGTCTCTTTGGTGCAGGCCTATGGTCAAACGGAGGCATCACCGGTCATCACCCTGCTGGGGCCCGAGTACCACACCAATAGCGGGCCATGTGCCGGCAAGCTCAAGGCTGCCGGCAAGGCCATTGCAGGTATTGATCTGGCTATTCTGGACGAACAGGACAAGCCTCTGCCCGTCGGTGAGGTGGGCGAAATCTGTATCCGTGGCGAAAACGTTATGCTCGGCTACTGGAATCTGCCGGAATTGACCGAAGAGGCCTTGCGGGGTGGCTGGCTGCATACCGGCGATGGTGGTCGACTGGAACGGGACGGTTTGTTGTTTGTCGTTGACCGGGTCAAGGACATGATCGTCAGCGGTGGGGAAAACGTCTACTCCGCCGAAACAGAACAGGCGGTCTACGCGCACCCGGCCGTTGCCGAATGTGCGGTCATAGGAATCCCTCACGCTACGTGGGGTGAGCAGGTGCATGCAATTGTGCGCCTCAATCAGGGTGAATCCGTGACTGATCAGCAGTTGATTGCACATTGCAAAACCCTGATTGCGGCATTCAAGTGTCCGAAAAGCATAGAATTCTGCGAACAGCCCTTACCGCTTAGCGGAGCCGGCAAGATTCTGAAAAAGGACCTGCGAGTGCCTTATTGGGAGGGTCGGAGCCGCAACGTCGGGTAGCAACGACCCAACCGGGCATGCGGGCTACACAAATACAGGATTTAACAGATACTCATCCGGAACCAACAAAGGATTATCCGGCAAATGCGCCTGCACCCGCTTGCACCAGGCGACAATTGGCGGCCTTTCCAGATAGACATTGCGGCCATGCAGCCCCATTAAATGGGAAAAGATAATAATTGGGTAAGCGGATAAATCCGCCAGAGAAGGTGTGGGCATTCCGCCCAGAAACGGTCCGCCGGATAAATGACCGGTTAACTCATCGGCCAGGCGTTCATGCATATCCCAAAGTGGTTCTTCGAGATCAAGTTTATTCACCATACGATGCAGGAATCCGGCCCGTTTGACCAACCACGGCCACGTGGCCCGCAGGTGCCAAGGAATTGGAATAGAATTATTCATGGCGGAAGCCAACAGCCAGCCGTTTCTAATGGCATCCCACGAGTTGTCCCAATGTAATGCAGCCCTGAACCTCGCAGGCAACAGTTGAACCGAAACCCAGTTATCGATGCTCAATATAGTATCTTTCTCAGAATCATCACGCCCCAATATCGGCTTTTCCGGGAACCTTTCATCGAGCCAGATTCCAATGGGTGAGGAATCGTTCTTCCACTCATCACCAATCGACAATACCGGCACCTGTTTTTGATTGGAGAATCTTATTTGTTCGCGGGTCACCGGGTTGACCGGCACGAACTCAAAGGGTAGTTGCTTGTATTTCAGGTGACAGCCGGTTTTCAGCACAAACGGGCTGGTAGGGTAGCCGTATAACTTTATATGAGGGATGTTTTCTGACATTTTACTGATAGGTTTTGCCCAGTTAATGCAAGTGTTTGATTCTAGCAAAGAGAAGTGGTGCCGGCACCAAGATTTGAACTCGGGACCTACTGATTTAAAGTTAGTTGCTAACTCACTATCAGTTTCTTTCTATGTTCTTTTCAATAAGACTCGTACAAGAAATCGGCAAGCAATATATATTATTATATATAAATATGTATACGATATATAATCATATATATTTTTTGTTGAAATCATCCTTGAATGTCGATATATTAATATATATATTTAATATAGGTAAATATACAATTATATATCGCTATGAATTATACAATTACACATATCGCCAACGAACTGAAGGCTGAAAGAGAAGCTCGAGGGTTAAGTCAGCTTGCCTTAAGTAAGCTGGCAGGTATCCCTCAAAGCCATATCTCCAAAATTGAGAACGGCACGGTTGATCTCAGGCTGTCAAGTTTGATTGAGCTAGCGCGCGCTCTAGGCCTTGAATTGACACTCGTGCCACGCAAGGCGTTGCCCGCAGTCAAATCAATAGTTCGTGGCAGTGCACGCCCTTCCAAAAATATCCCTAGCAACATTCCATCGACGATCAAGGAATTGAAGCGAATACAAAACACCATCACCGGTTTTACCAAGGATCATCCTTCGATAAAGGAATTTGCACAGATCCAGCGACAGATTAATGACATACAACACTTTAGAGTTTCCAACTCTGATCTCGAGGCAATTCAAAAGGCTAGTAAGACGCTTCAAGCAATTAAATTCGATAATAGCTATATTGAGTCTGTTCGCAAAACTCTATCCGAGTTTCAGAATGTGCGTAACGCACTTGCTCACTCTTCCATCGATTTACCGGCAATAGAAACTGTACGCTCAGCATATGCCTTAGAGAGTGACGACAATGGCTAATGTTTCCATCCTCGAAGTGCGCTTGTACAACGAGCCGATTGGCTCCCTAACCAGAATCGATGGTGATCGGACAATTTTTGCATTTAACGATGAATATATTGCTGATGAAAATCGACCAACTCTCGGGCTATATTTCAAAGACCAGCATGGTGGACTAAGAACTGATTTCGGGCACCCCAGGCAAACAAGTATCATGCCATTTTTCTCAAATCTGCTCCCTGAAGGACATATGCGCACATATCTTGCGGAGCGCGCGGGAGTAAGTCCAGCAAGAGAGTTCTTTCTTTTATGGGTGCTTGGTATGGACTTACCGGGAGCTGTAACAGTAGTGCCAGCAGATGCTGAAGACTGGCCACCTCAAGCCAATGCAAAGCCAAGTGATGAGGATAACGCGCAACACGAGGAAAATGTTCTTAGATTCTCACTTGCAGGAATTCAGTTGAAATTCCCAGCCATAAACGAAACAACAGGCGGCCTAACTATTCCAGCGCGAGGTCTAGGTGGATCTTGGATAGTCAAACTTCCTTCACGTGAGTTTGCGGGGGTTCCAGAAAACGAATATTCAATGATGACACTTGCACGAAAAATTGGAATGGATGTTCCAGCAACAGAATTGATCGACATCAATAAGATTAGCAACCTCCCAAGTGGTCTAGGGAAATTGGGCGGGCAAGCATTCGCTATTGAACGGTTTGACAGACTGGCTGACGGTACTGCAGTTCATGCCGAAGATTTTGCTCAGATATTCAATTTGTACCCTACATATAAAAACAAATATCAGAAGGCTAGCTCGCGTGATATTGCTAATGTCATTTCAATAGAAGGAAGTAATGCTGATATTGCAGAATTTATTCGCCGCCTAACCTTTAACACACTAATTGGTAATGCGGACATGCATGTGAAAAACTGGTCATTAATATATTTAGACAAACGAAATACTTCATTAGCACCGGCGTACGATTTTGTGTCAACGATTCACTACATTCCTGATGAATATGCAGCTCTTAAATTTAGCCGAACCAAGCGTTTCGATGGCTTTTCAGAAGACGAACTAAAGCATCTTTCCGCCAGAGCATTCCTTCCTAAACAGTTGGTCCTGGATACGGCTCGAGAAACGGTCGATTTATTCCATCAGAATTGGCAATCAGAGAAGGCGAACTTGCCTCTATCTAAAGAAATCGTTCAATCAATAGAAAATCACCTTAAGACAATACCAATTGCATCAGGAATCTGACTCAGGATTGGAGAAACCCGAATTAAGCTTCGAAAATTAGTTTCGCGACCTCGCCGTACTAACCCCAAACGCGAAGACCCAAATAAAAGCTTAATAGAAGAATTTTATGAGCTTGCGATCAGCACTCACAAGGTTAAGCAGTTTATTTTGCTTGAGAATCAAAACCTAGTAAAGCTTCGAGACTGGTTGCTTCCTATGTTGATGACTGGACAAGTAAAAATTTTGTGATGGATGGTGCCGGCACCAAGATTTGAACTCGGGACCTACTGATTACAAATCAGTTGCTCTACCAGCTGAGCTATACCGGCACAGGATCTGTCAGGGGATGGGATTTTAGGTGCTGACGGCTGGCAACGCAATGTTTTACTTGTCGGATCTTAGCCATCTTCGTTGGTTGTCGCGCTCTCTATATCCCCGTCTTCGTTGGTTGTCGCTCCTTCTATATCCATCGGCTGTACTGCCGTGACCGTCGTCTCAAACTGGCCCTGCTCCGGGCAAGGCACACGGCGCTGCATGAAATCATTCGGCCGGTTTTGCAGGTCCAGCGTTATCAAGCCGGCGCCGGGGTTTTGCTCATAATCCAGCCAGTAGCGGGGTTCAGTCTTACGCTGCACTTGTATCAATGGCTCATAGCCCCTCGCTAGCAGCCCCTGCTGGCGTTTCACTGCATTCTCCTGGCGCAGAAAATAACCCAGTGAAATGGAATTGCTGAACTGGCCTTCATACATAACCGCGATGTCCTGAAGGCCCAGCGCCTGTAGTGAAATCAGCACTTCGTTGGCCTCCAACAGTGATCGGTAAGGGCGTAAAAACACCCAGTACCCTTGCTCCACCAGCGCCTGCGTCTGCCGCTCAGCAACACTGAGCGAGACATCCTGCAAGCGGCTGTGGGCTTCATGCATATCTTCAACGTCATGAAACGGCCCCAGCGTGAAGCACTGGCGACTTCTGGATACCAGATTCTGATTCTGCATCAATTCGCTGAGCAGGTGGATGGTCGGGATGCTGCTATCCTCAGCGACACGTGTACGGGTGGTTACTTCAGTCTTAACCGGTGGTTTGCTGACCTCCAGGCCGACCAGCAACAGGTTGGCAACAAACAGGCTGATGACAATTATCCTGTACATTGCGACATTATACTGACTTCACCGGAATGCAGACTCAGTATCTCGGCACCCGTATCGAGCAACAGAGCACCGTCCCCGTCGATGCCGGCCACCGTCCCATGCAGGATGAGCTGGCCGGTAGTAATATCGACCAACCGCCCTTTCAGGCCATCCATCTGTTCCCACAGGCGGGTAAATGGTGTGAATCCCTGCGCAGCAAATAGCGACAACTGATCAATCAGTTCCTCCAGCAGCAGGGCCGCCAGGTTGTTGCGTGAGCAATCTGGCAAATGGGTACACAAATCGGTCCATGGCTGATCGATTTCTGGCACCGTTTCCGCTTGAGGCATGTGAATATTGATTCCCACGCCCATGACCGCATGACAAGACCCGCGGGCGTCGCCCTGCACCTCTACCAGGCAACCGGCCAGCTTTTTTCGGTCAAGCAGCAGATCATTGGGCCACTTGACCTGGTGTCCTTCAAGCCCGCTGCGGGCCAGGGCCTGCGCTGCGGACAATGCCACCACCAACGGCAGGCAGCCCATTTCAGCCAGGGGTTGCCTGAAATGCCAGCCAAAGGATAAATACAGGTTTCCGCCGGCAGGTGAATGCCACCGCCGGCCCCGCCGGCCCCGACCGGCACTTTGATATTCTGCAAGGATAGCCATGCCATGCTGTTGTGCCACGGGAATGCGTTGCAGGGCCGAGTTGGTGGAGTCCAGTGAAGCCTCGATGACCAGGCCTGTAAGCTTGTTACGGGTCTGCTGACTCATCTGCTCCCGGATCAGGGCCTGATCCAATAGCTCCACAGAAGTCAAAATAAGGCGATCATGGGTGCTTGCGACGGAAAAGACGTGGTGCGTTAAAACGGTATTCTTTTCCGGCACGGAGGTTGTGCATATTACGGCGGTGTGTAAACAACAGGAACAATGCGAGTACGGCAGAAAAACCCAGTAAGCTGTGATCACCCATAAACCAGGCCGTCGGCACCAGGCTGAAACTGGCCAGCACCGTCGCAAGACTGACATAACCTGTTATCAGCAACACCACCAGCCAGGTGGTCAAAACGGGCAATAACAGCCAGGGTTCGATCACTATCAATACACCAACGGCAGTGGCCGCACCTTTGCCACCACGAAAACCATGCCAGAGCGGAAAACAATGCCCCAGCACCGCAGCAAAACCGCTGACTAATACCAGCAATTGCGGTTCCAGCACGGCCGAGGATCCTCCAATTTCCAGATCCGGGATCCACCAGGTCGCAACAAATCCCTTACTGATGTCGATAATGACCACAGCCAGTGCAAACAACAGGCCCTGGGTTCGAAATGCGTTGGTGCTACCGGCATTACCACTGCCCTGCTGACGAATATCAACTTTCTTGAATTTGCCCAGCAGCAAACTACCAGAGACAGAACCCAACAGGTAGGCCAAAGCAATCTTTAAAAACAATGCGGTCATACTTATATTTAATACCGTCCAGACATTATGGTGAAAATAACCGGCTTATGGCCAAATTTACAGCAAAAATTGAAAGTGTGCCAAGAAAACCCAAGCAGGGCCTTATGGCACTTTTGGCATGAAATCTGCATCTATAAACTATATAACCAGGTTAGGAGAAAACCATGCAAGACGAAACTTTTTTTGAAAGCATTAAGAAAAACCTGAACGGGCAACCCGGGCAACCGATTGTATTGGGCGTCTGCAAGACGCTTGCGGCACGTTTCAACCAGGAAGTCTGGCTGATCAGGCTGGCTGCGATTGTATTGGGTGTGATTTACACTTTTGCCGCGCTGGTGGCTTATATTCTGCTGGGCCTGTTTATGGCGGAAACTTCTGATCGCACCAAAAGCCTGTTCGAGGGCCTGGGAATATGGTTCCGGGAGTTTACCGAAAAGGCCGCAAACTACGGCAACTCTGTTTTTGGGCGCGGACGTTCGTCACACAGGGACACATAAATTTCATCATCACACCTGTAAAAATACTGCAAGTTGCGCCTGGTCAAATGGCCAGAACAGTTCCTCACGTGTATCACTGTGCATCAGCACCGGAACATGGATGCCATAACGCTTGAGTAATTCCAGATCGGTCTCAATATCTACTTTTTGATAACTACCACCTAAATTACAAGCCTGTAGAAGGTCCTCTGCCTCGTCGCACAGATGGCAGTCCGGTTGGTAATATAGAATCAGTTGGCTCATTTAAGTCCTCACATTGCACTTCCGCAGGTTAGAATTACTGCAGGTTCGTCCCGGGAAGCATGACATGGCTGTCAGTATATTTGAATTGTTTAAAATCGGCATCGGGCCTTCGAGCTCGCATACTGTCGGACCCAAACGACCCTCCTTCACTTGCCTGCAGCGCCTCCGTGAGTAGGACCTGTGGCAGTAGGTTGAGCAGCTGGCGGACACTGGTGTTACTGCTCGCTTTAGGGCTGGGTCACACTGCGAATGCCGGTGACATATACAAGTGGAAGGATAAGGACGGGGTCTGGCATTTCAGTTCAACCCCGCCGAAAGCCGATGAAAGTTTCACCACGGTAGAACTGCCCGCAAGCCCACCCCCCGTGGTTACGATGCGTAAACTGGGTACGGAACGTGAGCCCGAGTATGTGTTTTTCAATAATACCTGGGGGCCGCTGGAACTGACACTTGAACTGACAGAAGCGGAGAATGTCGTCACCGAGCCACCCCTCCCGGCTTCGCTGGTTTTAGCAGGTCAATCAGAAAAACGCGTGCTAAAAATCAAACCCGCGGATCCTGATAAAGGCTTCAGTTTTCGTTTGAAATACCAGACCATGGTCGGTGTGCCGCTGCAGCGACTGCCGGGCGCAGTCAATTATTTCCCACCCTTCCCGCTGGGCCAGCAGTACATGATCAGCCAGGGTTTCGACAACGACCAGACGCACAACAATCCACCCAATCAGTACGCGGTCGATATCGTTATGCCCGTCGGCGCACCCGTGCTGGCCGCTCGTGCTGGAAAAGTGATTGAAATGGAAGATAATTTCCATGGTGCCGGCCAGCAGGACCGTTATCTTGCCCGTTCCAACCGGATCAGAATTTTACACAGTGATGGCACCATGGCAGTTTATGCTCACCTGCAGGCCAACAGTCTGCGGGTTCGACCGGGTGCCATGGTCCGTGTCGGCCAGTGGATTGCCAATTCAGGCAATACCGGCTACAGCAGCGGGCCTCACCTGCATTTTGCAGTGCAGTTGAATACCGGCATGTCTCTGGAATCCATACCCTTTCGTTTCGTTGCGCCGAATGGCAGCACGCTGACGCCGGGCAAGCAAATGATGATAAATGGTGTATTGCCGAAAAAATAAATTCATCGGCTCTGCCATTACATGTCTGTTAAAATTCGCGCCTTAGCTACCACCCTGAATTACATTCATGTCAAAACTGCAACAACAAATCGCCCGCAGGCGTACATTTGCTATTATTTCGCACCCGGATGCAGGTAAAACCACCCTGACCGAAAAGCTGTTGCTGTTTGGTGGCGCCATCAAGATGGCGGGTGCAGTCAAGTCCAGGCGCGCTGCCCGGCACGCCACCTCGGACTGGATGAAACTGGAACAGGAGCGCGGTATTTCAGTCACTTCATCGGTCATGCAATTCAGCTATGATGATTACATTGTCAACCTGCTGGACACGCCCGGCCATGCCGATTTCTCCGAGGATACCTACCGCACGCTGACGGCGGTTGACTCCGCGTTGATGGTGATTGACTGCGCCAAGGGCGTAGAGCAGCGAACCATCAAGTTGATGGAAGTTTGCCGCCTGCGCCAAACGCCCATATTCACGTTCATCAACAAGCTGGATCGCGAAGGCCGTGATCCGATTGAATTGCTCGATGAGGTTGAATCGGTACTGGCTATTCAGTGTGCCCCCATTACCTGGCCCGTCGGCATGGGCAAACGCCTGAAAGGGGTCTATCACCTGCAGGACGATGCCGTGCATTTGTACGAATCAGGCAAGAATTATGTCACCCAGCAAGCCGACATCATTGAGGGAATTGATAACCCCCTGCTGGATCAGCGGTTGGGGAAATATGACGCACAGGAGTTACGTGACGAGATTGAACTGGTGCAGGGTGCCAGCCACCGATTCGATCCACAGGCCTATTTGCTGGGTGAGCAAACACCGGTATTTTTTGGTTCAGCCATCAATAATTTTGGCGTTACACCGCTGCTGGAATCTTTCGTCAAACATGCACCCGCCCCCGGTTCACGGGCCACGGTTGGTCGTGACGTTGACAGCAATGAACCCGCGCTCAGCGGTTTCGTTTTCAAAATACAGGCGAATATGGATCCCGCGCATCGTGATCGGATTGCATTTATGCGCATCTGCTCAGGCAAATTCAGCCAGGGTATGAAAGTCCGGCATGTACGGCTGAACAAGGATATCAAGATACCCAACGCGCTGACCTTCATGGCGCAGGACCGCGGTCACGTGGAACAAGCCTGGCCCGGCGATATCATCGGCATCCACAACCATGGCACCATTGCCATTGGTGACAGTTTCACCGAGGGTGAGAAGTTGCAGTTTACCGGCATCCCAAATTTTGCCCCGGAACTGTTCCGGCGCGCACAATTACGCGATCCGTTGAAACTCAAAGCCTTGCAGAAAGGCCTGATGCAATTATCAGAGGAAGGCGCCACCCAGTTTTTCCGTCCGCTGATCGGCAATGATCTGATCCTGGGTGCTGTCGGTGTATTACAATTTGATGTGGTGGCCTACAGGTTGAAAAACGAATACAACGTGGATGCCATATTTGAGAACGTGAACGTGCAAACAGCACGCTGGGTTCGTTGTGATGACAAGAAAATGCTGTCCGATTTTACCAATCAACTCATGAGTAATCTGTGCCGTGATGCGGCTGATCAGTTGGTCTATATCGCCCCTTCGCGGGTTAATCTGCAACTGACCGAAGAGCGCTGGCCAGCTATTCATTTTGCCGCCACGCGCGAAACCCTGCTGTTTACAGAGTGACAAACGTCGCCCGGATGCTCGCTTTATGGCCCGACCAGGGCAGGCGCAGGTCAATCTGGGCAATCGCGGTGCCCATCATGGGCGGCATGATGTCGCAGAACATCCTGAACCTGGTCGATATCGGTATGGTTGGCCACCTCGGTGACTCGGCTCTGGCTGCCACGGGTATTGGCAGCTTTACCAATTACCTGGCGATTTCTTTCATCATCGGCTTGTCCGCCGGTGTGCAGGCACTGGCCGCGCGGCGCCTGGGTGAGGGGCGGCACACCGAGACAGCCATCCCGCTGAATGGTGGGCTGATGCTTTCATTGCTGATCGGCCTGCCATTGACCGCAGTGCTGTTCATGCTCGTGCCATTGGCCTATTCCTTTATCAGCCATGACGGGGAAGTTATCGCGCAGGGCATACCCTATCTGCAAATCAGGATACTCAGCATGGTCGCTGTCGGGATGAATTTTTCCTTCCGCGGTTACTGGAGTGCCATCCATATGACCGGCGTGTACCTGCGAACCCTGCTGATCATGCACGCCATCAATATTTTCCTGAACTGGGTATTGATATTCGGCAAGCTCGGCGCACCGGAAATGGGCGTAGTCGGCGCCGGTTTGGCAACCACGATTTCGCTGTACATCGGCACTGCCTTGTACTTCTTTTTTGCCCTGCGTCACGCCAAGGACAAGGGTTTCATGCACCGGATTCCCAGTCGCAGTACCTTGTGGCAGCAGTTCAAATTGTCCCTGCCTTCCAGCCTGCAGCAATTGTTTTTCTCCGCCGGCCTGGTGACCCTGATCTGGATTATGAGTCAGATAGGCACTGCCGAGGTCGCTGCAGTCAATGTCTTGATGACTTTCCACATCACCGCGATCCTGCCGGCCTTTGGCATTGCCCTGGCAGCCACGACGCTGGTGGGTAACGCGCTCGGAAGGGGTGACAAGGAAGATGCCGCAATGTGGGGCTGGAATGCCGCCGCCATCAGCTTGGTCTACGGAATTACCCTCAGTGTGGTTTTGATACCATTTGCCGATCCCTTGCTGAGTGTATTCCTGACCAACCCGGAAACCCGCCAACTTGCATACCTGCCAATGATCCTGTGGGCGCTGGCCATCGGTTTTGATACCAGCGGCATGGTATTGATGAATTCTCTGATCGGCGCCGGTGACACACGCCGCAGCATGTGGGTGAGCGTTATTGCACAGTGGGTGTTTTTCCTGCCTTTGGCTTATCTGGCAGGACCGGTGCTGGGGTTTGGACTGCTGGGCGTCTGGGTAGTGAATGTCCTGTACCGCACCGGGCAGGCGTTTGCATCCGCCCGGCTATGGGCCGACCGGCATTGGGCAGAGATTAAGCTCTGATTGTAGGCGGTTGATTTGCCAGCCGCACATGGCAGGTATTAACGGGTGTTTTACTTGATGCCCTTTCCTCCTCTACGACGTCAGCGCATGTAACAAAAGATACTTCCAACGCAGTTGCTGCTGGGTCCATGCTTAGACTCCTGTGGGCCCGGATCAGGCACCGGTGTTCACGCCGCCATCTTCCAGAATACGGATTAGCGGAGATAGTTGGCGTTCATAGGCGCGCCAGAGCTCCAGTGAAGTCCTGTAAACTGGCTGTCTCACCTGCGCCGCGCTCGCCGTTGTTGAAGCAGATTTATGGCGATGAAACTGCAGGCATTCGCTCTGCCATTCCAGCTTGCAGAACGAAAGGATACGCCGCGCCTCAACTTCCGTGTTGGTAACCAGGTCCTCATAGGTGATTTCTGTCATTGATTCATCCGGAATACACATACGCCAGTGTGTCATCAACCGATCATAGGCCAGGTAATAATGGCCAAGCTCTTCAAGATCGTAGGAAAACGGGTAGGCATCACGAAACGGCTGTTTGTAGATTGCATAACAAGCCGCTAGCGGATGCCTGCGCATGTGAATGATTTTCGCGTTCGGCAGCGCCTTGTGGATCAGCCCGGCATATAAGTAGTTCAATGGCAGTTTGTCAATAAACCGGGGTGTACGCCCTGTTAGCGGGCGCGTGCTGTCGATATACGCAGCCCCCAGGCGAATAAAGTCCATGGAGACCGTCTGGTCAATAAGTTGCAGGCGGTTCCCCGATGGCTTACCGCCGCTGTTTTCCTGTGCACCTCGGACCATCTCGGTAGCGAAATTGTTAAGCTCCCCCGCGCTGTAAACGTCTGTGTGACCCTCCAGAACCCTTTCCAGCAGGGTTGTCCCCGTGCGCGGAAGGCCGAGAATGAATATGGGTTCAGAACTCTCAAAACCACCTGCATTTTGCTGGAATAACTCTGGCTTGAACGCATCAATGATCCGGTCTATCGCCTCAATGTCCAGACCGACGTCATAACGCATGTGGCTGCGTCGCAACCTGGCTGCCGCCTGACGGGCTGCAAAGGACCTCTCATAGTCCTGCATGTCTTCAAGCTCTTTTGCCAGCGCGTAGCGAAGCTGTGCCTCAGAGCGCCAGTCAGGAATGCCCACCGTCAGCAGCGCCTCCAACTCGGCCACATGATTATTTTCCGGCGTTTGCTTGCGAAGGTCACTACGCAACAAATAGGCTTCGCAGTTGCCAGGGTTCAGCGACAGAATGAAGTTACAGGCATCTTCTGCTTCCTCGAGCCGCCCCAGGAACCTGAGTTCTGCAGCCCGATTGAAGTGATAGTGCTGCTGTCGGGAATTGCCTGCAATGGCGTGATCGAACGCCGCAAGCGCCTCTTCATGCAGACCGAAGTGCGAAAGCGTGGCTCCCAGTATGTTATTGGCTGAGGGTGAAGACATCCTGGCGTGAACTAGTTTGCGCGCCAGCGGATAAGCTTCCTTCAGCCTCCCAGCCAAACGCAATAACGATGCTTTTTGTGCAAGGAAAACCGGATTATCAGACTCGCAAGTCAACGCCTTTTCGATAAATTCCAGCGCTTTTCCCAACTTCCTGGCAGCCTGCGCCATATGGCTTGATACATGCCAGCCCTCCGCAAAATCAGGAAAGCGTTGATTCAATTTCTGGCAGGCAAAGATGCCCTTATCCAGCTTATTACTGTCCAGCAGCTTCCAGGCTATAAGTGTTAATGCCGGCGCGTCTGGCTTTTGCGCTAATTGAGACATGGTTCACCGGGTCCGCGTCATCCTGTTGTTAGAATGATGAAGAGTACATCATTGGCAGAAAAAAGGCCCCGCGTGAGGGCCTTTTGCTAAATGTAGCTATGGCTACTGCCACCGGTAGGTTGCACGGACTCCGATAGACCGCGGATTACTGATCCAACCCCGGCGTCCGAACTCGGCACGCGGCGTTACGTTTGCGTTGCGCACAATTGCGGCGCTCAATGCAGATTCATTGGTCAGGTTCTTGACGTACAACTGAAGTGTCCACGCATCAAGGCCCAGCCCAACGAATGCATTCCACTGTGTATACCCATCAAAATGGTATTGATTGCTGGGCACCTGAAAATCGTTTAGTTCCGCAGCGAAGGAACTGCGATAGTTGCCATCAAGGTGGAACCTCAGTTCCTTGTTGCCCAAAACGGATACAAAATAGTCTGCCGATACGCTGGCCTGATTTTTAGAAACGTATGGCAAGCGGTCACCGTCCTTCAGCACACCGGTGGTGATGATGACGTCATCGGTCAATTTGGCGTCAGTATAGCTATAGCCGAAACTGAGTTGAAAATTATCCGTTACATTCGCATGCAATTCCAACTCGGCTCCCTTTGATACTGCTGAATTGCCGTTGATGACACCTTTGAACCCACCCAGGGTAAATGTCTCTATCTGGATATCATCCCAATCGATATAGTAAAGGGCAGCAGAGTAACTGACTCGGCCATCATTCAGAAACCCCTTCAGACCGAGCTCCTTGTTCAGTACCTTGTCAGGAGTATATTCAAGTGGAAAAGAAGGATCGACGAAAGGGCCCGCCAACGGCAAGGCATTCGCCCCACCACGACGGAAACCCTGGGACGCCGTAAAATACAACATGTGGTTCTCAGAGATATCCCACGATGTGTTGAATTTGAATATGCTGTCATTGAATGTCGAGCTATTATTCGCCAACGTCACGCCTTCAGGATCCTGTCCGTCATCAGAACAGAACGCACCGCAGTACGGTATTGTTTGACGTAAATTGGATTTGAGTTTCTGCTTGAAGACCCGCGCGCCCAGGGTAATTTGCCAGGCCTCTGAAGGATGAAAAGTTACCTCACCAAAAGCAGCCAGATCCTCGAACTTGTCATTGAAATTGGCCGTAAAGGCAAGATCGTTGTTGCTCGACGGGCGTATACCACCGAGTCCAAACTCGATGAAATCTCCTACCGTTGATAAACCATAGGCTCCGTAGTAATAGGCAACAATCTGACTACCGGAAGAGTTGGGATCATCGGCCCAGTCACCAAAACCCGGCATCCGGTTAACGCCGGCCTGATTGAATTTCGACTCGTGGTAGTACAGACCGGCAACCCAGTCGATGCTGCTGTCGCCATTGGAAACCAGGCGGAATTCCTGGGTAAACGACTCGCGTTTTTCATGAGTCTCATCACGGACGAGCATGCGGGGGTAGAAGAAATAGTACTGAGCTATCGTTTCATAAAAATCCGATGTATCCCGAAACGGTGTGGAGTCATCCCTGGAATATGAAGTCGAAGAAGTAAAGCTCGCAAAGCCGAATTCCTGGTTGATGTCCAGACTGGCGAGATCAACCGTGCGCTTTACCGCATCCAGGCCACGACTCGAATCCTGCCAGGAATCCGGGCCGGCACCGAAGGATGCATCATCGCCGATATATGCAGTGCTGCTGTGCTTCCAATCCTCATCCTGCCGCAAGTAGTTGAATAGCACTTCGGTATTGTCAGCGGGCCGCCAAAGAGCCGCTGCCTTGGCAAAAAATACGTCTCCTCCATTGACATCCTTGCGACTTTCCGTTGCGGACGGACTGTCAACATTGCTCGGGTCAGCCAGCACCGGAACGCCGGCACTGTCGGTTATTACCAAGTTGGTGGCATCTACGACACCGCCACGCTTGTCGTAAGCTGCCGCCAGACGAATGGCAAATGTTTCAGAGAACGGGATGTTGGCGATGGCCTGAAACTCGTAGTTCATGTCGCCGGACTTAGCGTAATTACTCAAACCGCCAGTGACTTCAAAAGTACTGCTCTCTGTGTCCGGTTTCCTCGAGATGATGCGCAATGTTCCACCCATTGCACCGGAGCCATATAGCGTTCCCTGGGGTCCCCGCAACACCTCAACCCGTTCCACATCGACCATGCGAAAATTGGTGAACAAAGGCGTGTCGTTGTAGTACGTGGACACGGGTGACGCGGTACGATTACCCGCTACTGTACTCATGCCGGCATCCCCGACATTCAAACCACGCATGATGATCGTGTTGTTGATGCCAGCGCGGGAACCCAGGTTCGGCCCGGATAGTCCTGGAACACTTCGCATCAATTCGGCCAGGTCATCGATTCCCCGTTCCTTTATTGAGTTCCCGCTAATCGCGGTGATGTTGTAGGGAATTTCCTGGACGGTTTGGGCACGCCGGGTGGCGGTGACCACAACCTCCTCAAGCATGCCCTCATTGTCCTGTGCCAACAATGATGTGCTACCGGCAATTGCTGCAGCAACTGCAGCACTAACGAGATTCCTGCGAAGTACCATTAACTTATCCTCATTTTCAACTTCTTGTTGATGACGCGTCCCCTGTTTGACGTCGAAGAACGCTCAATACGGTCGGGATATCAATCTGAAAACGTATCGTGATCAATAGACTAACTCCACAAGTACGGGCTTTGTAATACCCCTGATGGGTTAGCCAATAGTGGTAACCAACAAATTCCGAATACTTTGGTTAAGGTTCGCTGTCGGAAATAAATAGGTGCCCGTCACGAATTAAGCAACTTATCAATCTCTGCATAAGTCAGCCCATTGACCCAACCACCGTCGACATTGATGGCTTGGGCCGTTATGTAGCTGCTGTCATCGGAGGCCAGGAAATGAAAAACCGCTGCCTGTTCTTCTGGCGTACCCGTTCGGCCGAGTGCGGTGACATAAGAGCATATCTGTGACTCTTTGCTATCGGCCGGCTCCATCGGTGTCAAAGTGGTGCCCGGGCAGACGGCATTGACCCTAATATTGCGGCCGCCGAGTTCAACCGCCGCCTGCTGCGTGAGTTTCACAACACCGGCCTTCGAAACGGAATATCCAGTGTATTCCGGCATCGTCACGGATGCCGCCAGTGACGCGGTGTTGATAATGCTGCCGCCATTATTCATGTGCCGCGGCCCATATTTAAGTCCGTATAACACACCATTCAGATTGACCGACAGTGTTCTGTTGAATGCATCAACGTCGGCTTCGATCATTCGGCCTTCCTGCAACCCGATCCCCGCATTGTTGACCAGAATGTCGAACTTGCCGAACTTTGATTCAACGTACGCGAAAGCGGTCGCGACTCGATTTTCGTCCGCAACGTCGATCGCGACAAATGAGGCGCCGGAATCGTCGAGCGCCGATGTTCGTTTCAGATCCGCCGCAATGACCTGAGCGCCTGCTGCGATAAAGCGCTTTACTATTGCGAGACCAATGCCGCTGCAACCGCCGGTAATGAGCGCGACCTTTCCGATCAGAGAAAACATCTGGGCTCCTCGACGATCTGTAACTCTTCCTGAGCGGCGACAATACTTTCGCGCAAGGTAGCAACGATAAAGTCGACATCTTCCCGTGTCAGTACAAGTGGAGGCGACATGATGTTCAGGTTACCTACCGGCCTTAAGATGAGTCCCCTGGCATCTGCATGATTGGATACGACCTTGCCGATATCCAACTCTTCGGGGAACATCTCCTTGCTTTGTTTGTCTTTCACAAACTCCACACACATCATCATCTTGTGCCCACGCACATCACCGACTATCGGCAAGTCCAGCAGACTTTTCAGGCGTTCTTCAAAATACGGACCTACCTCATTGACATTTGCGAAGATATTTTCGCGCTCCATGATTTCGATATTTTTCAGCGCCGCGGCACACGCCACTGGATGGCCTGAGTAGGTAAAGCCGTTAGCGAAACAACGGCCGTGCCCGTATTCACTGATGACAGTATGGATCTCATCTGAGTAAAGCATGGCGCCGATAGGCAGATAGCCTGAGCTAAGCCCCTTGGCCGTGGTAATAATATCGGGCCGGATACCGAATACATCCTCAGAGGCAAACCAGTGTCCCAGACGGCCAAAGGCTGTGACCACTTCATCCGAGACATAAAGCACATCATATTTTTTGCAAACATCCCAGGTACGTCGGTGATAACCCCTGGGCGGAACAATCACACCGCCCGCACCCATGATGGGTTCGGCGAAAAAGGCGGCCACCTTATCGGCCCCCAGTTGCAGAATTTTTTGCTCCAGTTCGTCTACCAGTTGATCCAGGAAATCCGCTTCACTCAAGCCTTCCGGCGCGCGGTAATAGTCAGGCGCTGAAATATGATGAATGGTGTCGTCCTTGTACTTGAACTCCGGCGGGTGGTCACCCTTCTTGCCGCCGATGGACATGGCCAGGTAAGTCGAACCGTGGTACGAATAGTCCCGTGAAATAATATGCTCTTTCTCAGGCTTACCGCGACAGGCCTGATAGTACTGAATCAACCGGTAAGCAGAATCCACTGCAGTGGAACCACCGGTTGTGAAAAACACGTGGTTAATATTTGCCGGCGCCAACTCTGCAAGTTTCGCTGCCAGCGTTGCTGAAGGAACATTGGTCATATCGACAAAGGGGTTGGAAAAGGCCAGTTTCATCACCTGATCAGCGATAGCATCAGCCATTTCTTTACGGCCTAAACCTATGTTGGTGCACCATAAGCCACCCACTGCATCAAGATAACGATTGCCGGCAAGATCGTTGATATAAACGCCCTGCCCTTCGGCAATAGTGAGTGCCCCTTCCTTACTAAAAGAATCGAACACAGTCCAGGGATGCAGGAGATGATCTTTGTCCTGTTGCCAGACAGCCTTTTCGTCGAATGTGTTTTGCTCAGACATTCTTGTACCTCATTGGCATTTCTTAATTCCATTTTCGATTTGGTTTGGTGAACCAGTCTAGCCAGAGACTTTTCCGATGGCTATCACCTCAAAAGGGTAGGTCTGCCGGTATCGTTGGTGATAAGGTGGAAACAATTGGAAATCTAATGACTGAAAAAAAGTATCATCAGCCACTAAGCGGCAACGACATGCCACGGTTCGCCGGACCGGCAACGTTTATGCGTTTGCCATCGAAGCCAAACGCAGCGGGCCTGGATGCGGCCTTTATTGGTGTGCCGCTTGATATCGGCACATCCAACCGGCCGGGCGCGCGCCTGGCACCACGCGAGATCCGGGACGAATCCCGAATGATTCGCCCCTACAACATGGCGACCCGCGCAGCACCGTTTGACTGCCTGTCAGTGGCAGATATCGGTGATGTGCCAATCAATACATTCAATCTTCAAAAGAGCATGGAGATCATCAAGGCATATTTTCAAGAGGTGTTAATGCATGACTGCGTTCCCATGACCATGGGCGGTGATCACACGATCACCCTGCCCATACTGCGCGCCCTGAAAGAAAAACATGGTCCGGTCGGCATGATTCATGTGGATGCTCATGCCGATGTTAATGAACATATGTTCGGTGAAGAGATTGCACATGGCACGCCTTTCCGCCGGGCAGTGGAAGAAGGACTGCTTGACTGCAATCGTGTCGTCCAGATCGGCTTACGCGCCAGCGGCTATTCCGCAGAGGACTTCGATTGGCCAACACAACAGGGTTTCCGTGTAGTGCAGGCAGAGGCGTGTTGGCACAAGTCGCTGGCGCCGTTGATGGTAGAGGTGCAGGACCAACTTGCAGAGGGACCGGTATATTTCAGCTTCGATATCGACGGTATTGATCCGGCCTACGCCCCCGGAACCGGCACCGCAGAGATTGCCGGTCTGACGCCGCCACAGGCACTGGAGATCATACGCGGCGCAAAAGGCCTGGACATTGTTGCTTGTGACCTGGTGGAAGTATCACCGCCATTCGACACCTCACGGATTACTTCAGTATTGGCGGCAAATCTTCTCTACGAAATGTTATGTGTCCTGCCCGGCGTGGAATGTCGCATCTAGCCCTAATCCAATCTCCTGTCTCAATTTTGGTTGCGTGCCAGAGGTAGTGAATTGATGAACAAAGTGAATAGTTCAGCATGTGTTGAGATACTGAGTTTGCAATACAGGTTACGTCGATGAACCTTGATTGTCTCAGGGGAAATATCCAGCTTCCTGGCAATTGACTTGTTGCTGTGCCCCCGCAGCAACAAATGTGCGATCTCCGATTCTCGATTGGTCAGTAAACGTCCTCCGAATTGCTCCATTAATTCAGTTAATTTGCTGCCCTGTTGCGACTGTTCACTACATTGTTTCCTTTGCAGCATTGCTGGTTTCCACTGCTGTTCCAGCATTGCCAGTATCCAGGGAGTCATCATCTCGAAATTTCTTAGATCGCTCTTTGCGTATGGCCAAACTGCGGCTGCAGATAAATGGAGGTGGCCGATGCCATCAAATTCCAGCAGGTATCCAATTTCATCCACCAGATTTGAGTATTGGTAAAACTGTCGAAAGTACTCGCCCTCTTCAAACTCATCCGGTGCAATTTCCACCAATCTATACATACCCGTTGGAGATTTCGCAACAGCCGCTTGGTAGAATGGATCCAACAAGTATGCACCGAGAATGTAGTGGTCCATGTCAGCCTTTCTGGGCACAACCTCATGATTTGTCACGTCAGCGAGTTTAAAAGGGTCGGTTCCGGCTGGGAATCCTACGACGGTCAGGCTATCCACTTTCGAGAATATCGACAACACATCGGCAAGCGCGCTGTCGAACTGATCGCTATGCAAAAATAGCGTAGCGTTGGCCATGGCGCTAATTAGATCGCGGTAGTTGATAGTGGAGGCTCTCTTGGTTAATGAATATTAATCGCCATGATTCCTTGCTAATTGGCAATTGAACAACTGGATTTGCACCGACCAGAACCCTCTAACGCCCTTCCGCGTATTGATTGTACAATACTTCGCTCCCACATTCTGATTCAATCAACCGGACCGCGCATGGCCGTTGTCTAACCCATCAAGGTTAATTGCTCACTCCGTCCTTTCGGTTAAGATACTTTTTCAGATTGATATACTGGCATTCGAGCAATGAAATTACTACAAGATAAAGTCGCGATTGTGACCGGCGCCGGCAAACCTGATGGTATGGGCCGTGCCACGGCCATCATGCTGGCCGATGCCGGCGCCCGTGTCGTTGTCACAGATTTGCTGCGTGGCGAGGAAGATCGACGGGGTCTCGATGACGTCGTTGAAGAGATCCGTTCGCGCAATGGCAATGGCAGTGCTATGGCTGTCGCTGTTGATGTCACCGACCGAAAGCAGATCGATGCCTGCGTTGTGCAAACCTGTGATGCATACGGTGGCATAGATATCCTCTTTAATAACGCCGGCACGGGGGTAGGCGCCGGGCCTTTTTTGGAACTCAGCGATACACATTGGGACTTGAATTACCGGATTAATCTCAAAGGCATGGCGGATTTCTGCCAAGCGGTGATACCGGTAATGCAAGCGCGCGGTGGTGGCGCCATCATCAATAACTCTTCAATGTCCGGACTCGGAGTAGTTCCGTTGTTAGCTGCCTATTCGGCCACCAAATTTGCGGTGGTTGGATTAACTAAAGCCATCGCATGCGAATTCGGCGCGGATAACATCCGCTGCAATGCCATTTGTCCGGGAATGGTAGAGACCAGCATGGGAAAGAGCGAGATTGAACTATTCGCTGAAGCGGGTGAATCAAAAGAGCAGACGAAGCGCAGGTTGGCCAGTGAAGTCGCCCTGCAACAGCGCTGGGCACAGCCGGAAGAGATTGCGCAGGTGGTCGTCTTTCTTGCCGGCCCTGGGGCCGGTTACATCACCGGCGTCGCTTTACCGGTTGCCGGAGGTATGGCTGCAGGTCTGTAGACCCAGGCAGTCAAGAATCATCATTATTATTAAGGTATCTGCGTCAACTGAATTTATCCAAGAGCCACCAATCCAATGAAACCCTATTCCAATCTATACATCGATGGCGCGTGGGTCACCCCAGCATCGGACCATAAACTCTGTGTGATTAACCCTGCAGATGAATTGATTGCTGCCGAAGTTCCCGCAGGCAATGCAACAGACGTAGACCGAGCCGTCGAAGCAGCGTCAAAGGCATTCGTGAGCTGGTCACACACTGTATCCACCGAGCGCAGAAGATTTATCCTGGCTATTGCCGATGGGATGAGAGCACGAAGAAATGATTTGCTTGCAGCGATATCCGACACGATGGGTTGCCCGAGACACATTGCCAAATGGTTGCAGGTGGACGATCCTATAGAAGGGTTCGCGCTCTTTGCCAACCATGCTGCCATTGCGGATCAGACAGAGGAAGCCGGAACATCCATTGTCATGCGTGAACCAGTGGGAGTATGTGCATTCATAAACCCATGGAATTTCCCTCTGCATCAGCTCATTGGCAAAGTGGGGGCCGCATTGGCTGCGGGCTGTACCATGGTGGTAAAACCATCTGAGCAAACGCCCGTACAGGACTTTATCGTCGCAGAGATCATGCATGATGTGGGATTGCCCCCCGGCGTATTTAACCTGGTCACGGGAACAGGTGATGAGGTAGGAAGTGCTTTGTGCACTCACCCACTGGTTGACATGGTTTCATTTACCGGTTCGACACGAGCCGGAATTAAGGTGGCCATAGCGGCCGCCCCTACCGTTAAACGCATTGCACAAGAGTTGGGCGGCAAATCACCATTTATTATCACCGAACAAGCGGACCTGCCCGTAGCAGTGAAGTACGGGGTTGAGGACGTGATGCTCAACAGCGGTCAAACATGTACTGCGCTGTCACGAATGCTGGTACCGCAAAAAAAATACAGGCAGGCGGCAGCAATCGCCAGGGAACTGGCAGAAGGCATGATCGTTGGTATGGGTGACGACGCGTTTCTGGGCGCTATGTCGTCCGCAGCGCAACAAAAGCGAGTTCTGGAATATATTCGACTCGGCGTCGAAGAAGGCGCTACCCTTGTTTGTGGTGGTACAGATCAGCCCGCTGGTATCGGCAAGGGCTTTTTTGTCGCGCCCACGATCTTTTCCGACGTGCACAACAACATGCGGATCGCGCAGGAAGAAATATTTGGGCCCGTGTTATGCATGATCCCTTATGATGAACTTGACGATGCCATTGCGATTGCCAACGACACACCGTACGGTCTTTCCTCCGGTGTGTTTGCTGAAACTGAGTCTGAAGCCATTTCAATCGCCCACCGTATTCGTGCCGGGCAGTGCTACATAAACGGCGGGCAGTTCAATTTCCTGGCTCCGTTCGGCGGCTACAAACAGTCCGGCAACGGTCGCGAATTTTCTGCCGAGGGCGTGCATGAATTCCTGGAAGTCAAGGCGATTCAACGCCCATAGATCAGAGGGTCCTTAGTTTCTCGAAGCTATACGGCTGCCCGGCGATGAGTTGCTGTACCTCGATCACATTGCCGAACGGATCTCTGCCATAGGCCATGAAATACCCTTCGACCGCCTCGACCGGTGGGTGATGCCATTGGACACCAGCTTCTTCCAGGTACCGGTAGGCTGCATGAACATCTTCTACCTGGAATGACATATGCGTGTAGCCATGATCACAAACGGGTCGCATGAAGGCCTGCGGTTTGGGTTCAGGGCTGGAGAATTCAAATATCTCCAGGAAGATATTGCCGGCACGGACCATCATCATATTGCATTCGGCATGATCTAATGCCGTGACGCGATCTCCGGTCTCACTGTACGGAATCTGGTCTTGATCCACAATCTCAAAACCAAGCTTTTCAACATAGAAAAGCCGTGCCTGTTCAAGACTGTTCACAGACAGTGCAATGTGGTGAATCCCTTTGAAACCTTTGAACATTTGAAACCTCCCTACCCCGCCAACCGTTGCGGAATGATGTCCCTCGCAAACACATCGTCTACGGTTTCGCGCCGTTTGATCAGATCCGCCTGATTACCGCAGACGAGTACGGTGGCCGGACGCGGCAGCGCGTTGAAATTCGCCGCCATCGGTTCTATGTAGGATCCCGTATCCAGCAATGCGATAACATCACCCCTTTCAGTTTCTGGCAGAGAAGCATCGATGACCAGCATCTCCGCGTTGCAAGTCAGGCCGACGATATCAATTTTATGTGTCGATTCCTGATCCATTTTATTGGCAAGAACGTAATTAAAATACGGCTCTTCGCTTACGCCTTGCACGCCGAGAAACACCTCTGATGTATCCACTTCTGCCCATTTTCGGGGCAAGGTTGCGGTCTCTTCTTTCACGTTATGTACACTCGTCAGATGTATGCCCGTATCGCAGTGCAAACCGCGCCCCGGTTCGACTTCGATCAGGATACCGCTGGCATCCAGCCCGCATTCCTTCATCGTGTCGCGCAGCGCGGACGTAATTGTTTGCGCGTACTCGTCGAGGGAGGGGCCTGGATAGCCTTTCACGACAACGTCAGGGTCATTATCGGACGCGCTCGGAAATCCGCCACCGAAATCCATCTCCTGCGGCAACCACCCGCCCATTAAATCGCTGAGCTCTTTGGTCAGATAAACGCAATTCCTGACCCACGATTCCCAAACTTCAAGTTTCTTGCTGTGACGGCCCATGTGAATATGAATACCGACCGGTTGCACGTGCGGCAACTCCATTGCCCGCGGTCCCATGGGCAATACTTCCGAGGTGGGAATACCGTATTTGATTACCTGTGTCAGATAGCGAATTTTGAAGCCGGGGGCGAAATCAGATTCGGTCTCGAGCTCTTTCATGTGGGGTTTGATGCGGAACATAATGCGGGCGATCTTGCCCAACGAGGCAGCCTCCTCCTCGCACAGTTCGAGTTCTCTGGGGCTATCCAAAACGACGCGGGCCCCAACATCAATGGCGCGGCGGATGACCTCGCGATTCTTGATGGATCCATTCACCGATATATCCTCACCCGCAACACCACCGCGCAACGCGCCCTCAAGCTCGCCCGGCCCGAACACATCACAGCCCCCGCCTTCCTCCGTCAGAATACGGCGAACTGCGATGATCGGATTCGCTTTGATCGCGGGCATGATCCGCACACGGCCTTCCGGCCAGTGTTTTTTAAACGCGTTTTGATAGCGCCTGAAGTTGACGCGCAGGTGATTTTCTGAAACGACAAACAACGGCGTTCCAAAGCGTCGCGTCAATTCCACGCAGTCACAATCCTCGACAAAAAGGTGTCCGTTGCGAATACTCAGCGGCTCATTGATTTTTTTAGCAAACATTAAATTTTAGCCTCGCATGTTTCCAAAAAATACCTCCCCAGTCGAAAAGTGCTCAATACTGCTGAGATATCAATCTGAAAAAGCATCCTGGCCGATAGACTAACTCTACATGTACAGACTGTGCAATTAACCCTGATGGGTTAAATCAAAAGCCCGTGCTTTCGGATAAGATGTTTACAAGATATTTTGCGGCAGGTAGCGATGGAGCATGAACTGGACATTAATGAAACAATGAAGACAGCCATGACGGT
>VAPH01068718.1_pt1 | contig 25694 bp, 26 predicted proteins | sample 3393861 | NCBI WGS metagenome assembly VAPH01 (sample SAMN08290439, study PRJNA428436) | hydrothermal vent metagenome | isolation source: Deep-sea hydrothermal vent chimney | place: Atlantic Ocean: South-mid Altantic Ridge | reverse complement strand
GCCTCGTCTTTGCCGGTCAGCGGCCTGAGGTCTTTCTCCCAGTAGGGGTTGGGAAGGATGCGTGCATCAAACATGAAGTCCACGTCCTGGGGTACGCCGCGTTTGAACGCAAACGATTGCAACACAATGGTCATGCCGCCTGAGCGACGGTCCACACAGTTCCAGACCTGGCGACGCAGTTGATGTATGTTGGTGTTGCTGCTTTCAATCACCTGATCTGCATAGCGGCGTAGCGGTTCCAGTAATTGTTTCTCAGTTTCTATCGCATCCGGCAGAACCTGGTCCCGGCGAGTGAGTGGGTGACGTCGGCGTGTTTCGCTGAAGCGCTTGATAAGGACCGGCTTGTCTGCCGTAACAAAAATAAGTTTGCAATTAAAATTATTCGCTCGCAGCCATTCTATCCAGTCGATGACCACCTGCATGTCGGTTTCACGCGAACGTGCATCGATACCCAGCGCTACCTTCCGGTAGAGTTCTGGGTTGGCAGAAAGCTGCGGCCCGAAATCAGGCAACATGGCTGCCGGGAGGTTGTCGATACAGTAATACCCAAGGTCTTCAAGGGCATTGAGCGCCGTTGATTTGCCGCCACCGGATATACCGCTGACGATCACGACGTCTTGAGCAGGCTTATCTTTCAAGTCAACACCTCATGGATGCGGGCTGGAAAGCAATTGCCAGATCTCATTGGCATCCGCAGCACTGCGTATCTTTTCCAGCAATTCCTGGTCACTGAAACGCTCAGCAATGCTGGCAAGCAACTTGGCGTGATCATCTGTGCAGTTCTTCGGTACCGTGAGTGCAAACAGTATATCAACGGGTTTGCCATCTTCGGCATCGAAGGGCAGGGCTTTTGGCAATCGCAAAAAAAGTGCCTCTACACTATCTGTGCCGCTGATGCGCCCATGCGGGATCGCGACACCGTTGCCGAGACCGGTGCTGCCAAGGTGCTCCCGGGCGCACAGGCTTTCAAAGATTTCCCTTGAGCTCAGGGCCTTATTCTTTTTAGCCAGTGTTACGCTGATCAATTCAAGCAGACGTTTCTTGCTGTTAATCCTGACGCCGGCAAGAATACGGTCCGGGCTCAGTAAGTCACTGTCAAGCATGGCGGGCCATCAATATCCGGGTAATAACTTTCAGTATTCGCCATCTGGCCCCATTTGATCAGGCTTGGAATGGTGGTGGCTGGTGATGCGGTCTTTATAGCGCCGGACCTGGCGGTCCAGTTTGTCGGCCAGGCCGTCGATAGAGGCATACATGTCTGCTGCGCTTTCGGTCGCGAACAGCGTGCGCCCACCGGCCTTTACCGTGGCTTCAGCCTGTTGGCTGAGTTTTTCGACATTCAAAATAACATTGATAGAATTCACCTGGTCAAAATGGCGGGCCAGTTTTTGCATTTTTTCGGTAACGTATGCACGCAATGCCGGTGTTACTTCAAGGTGATGACCGGTAATATTTATCTGCATCAATTGTCTCCTTTCTGATGGTATGTATTTCTGCTGAATATAAACTTGGGGGTCACTCTCAGTTTATACTCCAAGTCAGGCATATTCTATTATGCCAGTGCTAGAACTCAACGTTTCGACGATACGCTCGCCGACGTTCGCTGGATGAGCCTATCCCCAGGGTTTCACGATATTTTGCAACGGTGCGCCGGGCTGCAAGAATTCCGGTTTCACGCAAAAGCTCGGATATTTCCTGGTCACTCAGTGGCTGTTCAGGCGGTTCATTTTCAATCAATATCTGGATTCGAGCCTTGGTGGCAGTGGCGCTTACCTGACCGCCACCGGTGGTCCGTACATGGCTGGAAAAGAAATATTTTAGTTCAAAAATACCCCTGGGTGTCAGCATGTATTTGCGCGTTGTGGCCCTGGATACGGTTGACTCGTGAACGCCAACACTTTCCGCCACTTCTTTTAGTATCAACGGTTTCATGGCGATTTCACCATCAACCAGGAAATCTTTCTGGGCGTTAACGATGCTCTGGGATACTTTCAGCAGCGTCCGGTTCCGCAACTCCAGGCTGGAGAGCAGCCAACGCGCTTCCTGCAGGCGCCCACGCAGGTAGTCGGCATCTTCGCCGCCTGATTTTCGCAGCAGGGAAACATAGTATTTGTTCAGGCGCAAACTCGGGTTGCTGTCCGGGCTTAGTGTTGTCACCCACTCGTCTCCGTTGAGGCGAACATAGACATCCGGCAGCAGGTATTCATCCTGGCGGTTATCAAAGCGGGCTCCTGGTCGTGGTTCAAGCCCACGGATCAGTTCCAGCGCCAGTTTAAGGTTCTCTGAAGTGGCACCGGTTTCCCGCAACATTTTCTCGTAAGCATTGGCTGCGACCAATTCAAGGAAATCTTTCGCCAGCCTCAGGGCCAGGTCACTGCCGGGGGTGCCTGAAGGTTGGGCCCGCAACTGGATCACGATACACTCGGCAGTGTTGCGACTGGCAACACCAACCGGTTCCAGGCGCTGTACCCGATGCAGCACGGCAATAACTTCGTCCTCTTCAACCAGAACTTCCGGCAGCAGGCTCGCGCAAATGTCTTCGATGCTGTCGGTCAGAAAACCATCATCATCAAGTGCGTACACAATGGCCGTGGCAATGGCGGCATCCTGTTCATTGAAGTGGGCCAGGCGGATTTGTGCCAGCAAATGTTCACGCAATGAAGCAGAGCTGCTATCGGCAATCTGGCGCTCGGAAAAGTCGCCAGACCAGGCGGAGTCGTCGGACCATTGCTCCAGTCCGCTATCTGCTTGCCACTGCTCAGTGTCGTAGTCATCTGCCTGGTAATCCAGATCTTCCAGGGACTGATCCTGTTCGCTTTCCCGGGTTTCAGACATCGCACTTTCAAGCGATACCTCCGTGTGTTCCTGATCGTCCTGAGTCGCGTCATCGGCATGATCAAGCAAGGGGTTCTCATCCACCAGTTCCTGGATATAGTCACGCAGCTCAATGCGGGTGAGTTGCAACAGGCGAATGGCCTGTTGCAACTGCGGCGCCAACGCCAGTTTCTGTGTCAGCCTCAGTTGCAGTGAAGGGTTTGCCATGGGCTTAGAAGTTCAGGCCCCGGAGTCAGAGGCGGAATTCGGTGCCAAGATAAACATTGCGCACATCTTCGTTGGCAAGGATGGTTGCCGGGCTGCCCTGCGCCAGAACCTGTCCTTCATTCAGAATATAGGCATGATGGCATATACCCAGTGTTTCCCTGACGTTATGGTCGGTAATCAGCACACCAATATCCTGGTCTGTCAGGTGTTTGACAATCGCCTGGATCTCCCTGACAGAAATAGGGTCAACGCCTGCGAATGGCTCATCCAGCAGGATAAAGCGCGGTCTGGCAGCCAGTGCACGGGCAATTTCCACCCTGCGCCGCTCCCCGCCTGACAGCACCTGGCCCATCTGGTCGGACAGGTGTGCAACACCCAGTTCTTCCATCAGCGTTTGCAGCAGTTCGTTGCGCTCATTCGCGTCCAGGTCACGCCGTAATTCGAGGATGGCCATGATATTGTCCTGCACTGACAGCTTGCGAAATACCGACGCTTCCTGCGGCAGGTAACCGACACCAAGGCTGGAACGGATGTTCACCGGTTTGTGGGTAATATCAACGCCATCTACGGTAATGCTGCCTTCGTCGCTTGGCACCAGCCCTACGATCATGTAAAAGCAGGTGGTTTTACCGGCGCCGTTGGGGCCAAGCAGACCAACGACCTGACCAGGTTCCACCTCGATGCTTACGCCGCGCACCACTGCCTTTTTGCGGTAGGATTTATGCAGGTTAGTCGCTTTTAGCATGTCAGTTGCCACCCCCATCAGAAGGATCTTGTTTGGTTTTGTCGAGAACCTCCGGGTCCAGGCGGATATGAATTCTGCCATTCCCGTTTTCCGTGCTGCTGCCCTCAAAATGCTGGGCCTTGAGGTCGTAGGTCAGCAGGTCGCCAGAGATGTGGTATTGCGGGTGTTGGACATCAGCATCACCGCGCAGGGTTACCAGGCCGCTGGCGACCTGATAATCAATGGTCGCAGCGGTCGCCTTGACCACTCCCTGATCCTCAATTTCCTGTTCAAGAAATGCCGGCTTGCCACGGAATACCACGGATTGTACGCGACCGTTGACCTTCTTTACCTCGGCTTCATCGGCTGTGATATGCAAGCTTCCCTGGCGAATCTCAACATCTCCACGCATGGTGGTAATGCCATCACCCAGCGTGCCATCAGTGGAACTGGCATTGATCTCAAGGGGTTGTTGACGGTCAGATTCCAATGCCAGCGAAGACAGGCTGAAAAGCAGCAGGCACGACATCAGAAAAATGCGGGTCGGGATGGTAAGTTGGTGGCTAATTGACAGCATAAATAGCTTTAACCTGTTGTTTTAGTTGAATTGTATCGTTCGTCATATCCAGGTACATGCCGACAGCATCAATCTGGTTAACCCCGTCATACAAGCTAACCGGCTCGGCGGTGCTTGCAGTTTGCGGTCCGACCTCAAGCTTGATCTCGCTGGTGTTGAGCTCCATGCGTTTGCCGGTCAGTAACTCAAGTCTCTGTACATTTACACTGCCAAATAATTCAACATGCTCTTTGTCGGCCGTTATTGTGGCTGAATCAGCGACCATATTCCATGTAATATCCTGTTGGCGCAGAACCAGCAGCGGGTTCTCAACCGTGCCTATTTCCAACACCGGATCATTGCTCAGAACAGGTGCCCTCATATTCAATGTCGCCTTGCCGTTCGTATCAAAAACCTGCAATTCAAAGTTACGTAATACGTAATTCAGCTTGGGGTCCAGGCCCGCAACCGGTTCGAGTGTGTCATCGTGCTGCTCGCGGGCAGCCCAAAAACTGACACCGGTCAGCAGCACCATCGCCATGATTCCCCGCTGTGTATTTCGGCTGATCATGATGCCAGAATTTTGTCCAGAATGATCTTGTCTTTACCCTGCACGGCCAATATCAGGTTGCAAATCTCCCTGACCGCACCCTCGCCACCGTTGCGCTGCGTTACCCAGTGGACGCGGTCTTTGACGTAGTCATCGGCATCTGCTACTGAGATTGCCAGCCCTGCCTTCAACAGCACCGGCAAATCTATCCAGTCGTCACCGGCGAAACAGACCTGCTCTGCATCGAGGCTGGTCGCTGCCAGCAAATGTTCAAAGGCTTTCAGCTTGTCTTCACGGCCTTGGTACACGTGCCGAATGTCCAGCTGAGCCATACGTTGTGAAACGATTGAGGATTTCCTGCCGGTGATCACAGCCACCTCGATCCCGCAACGCTGCAACGCCTTAATGCCGAGTCCGTCGCGGGTATTAAAAGCTTTCATTTCATTGCCGGCGCTGTCGAAATACAATCTGCCATCTGTCAGTACACCATCAACATCCAGTACCAGCATGCGAATTTTTCCGGCACGTTCTTGCAGCGCAGGATCCAACGGTGACATTCAGACCACGCCCGCCTGTAACAGATCATGAAAATTCAGCACGCCTTGTAAGCGGGATTGCTTATCGACCACCAGCAATCCCTGGACCTTGTGTTTTTGCAATAGTTCCATTGCCTCAACGGCCAGCGCCGTTGCAAGGATGGATTTGCCGTTACGGGTCATTACCTCGCCAATAAGCGTATTGTGGAGGTCCAGAGCCTGCTCCATCGTGCGGCGAAGATCACCATCGGTGTAGACGCCCAGGACTTTCATATCGTCAGTGGTGATGGCAACCATGCCAAGACGTTTTCTCGTCATCTCCATGATGGCCTGTGAGAGGCTGGCAGTTTCCGCCACGACTGGCATTTCGTCACCGCTGTGCATAATGTCCCCGATATGCAGGAGCAGACGCCTGCCAAGCTGGCCGGCCGGATGTGAACGGGCAAAATCTTCTGCGGTAAACCCCCGTGTTTCCAGTAGCGCAACCGCCAGCGCATCACCCATGACCAGGGCGGCAGTGGTGCTGGAGGTGGGTGCCAGGCCCAACGGGCAGGCCTCGGCGGTAACTTCGACATTGATATTTATATTTGCATGCCTGGCCAATGTGGATGTGGGCTTACCGGTCATGGCAATGATACTCACGCCGAGGCGTTTTAGTAGCGGGACTATCTGTTTGACCTCATCGGTTTCGCCTGAGTTGGATAACATCAGTACGACATCGTCGCCGGTAATCATGCCGAGGTCACCATGGGAAGCGTCTGCCGGGTGTACAAAAAAGGCCGGCGTGCCCGTGCTGGCCAGGGTAGCAGCGATTTTTCCAGCAATGTGACCGGATTTCCCCATACCGATAACGACAATCCGGCCACGGCAGGCGAGAATGACCCTGCAGGCGGCAACAAAGGTGTCGTCAATGCGACTTTCAAGGCTGGCCACGGCGGCCGCTTCGGTACTGACAACAGCCCGGGCCAGGCTTTTCAGGGCAGTGCTATCCATACACATATTCTAACTCAATTGATGACGGGCTCTTGAAAAAGCTTCCTGCCATCCATGCTGGCCTCCTGCGAAGCGTGCCTACACATTCATGCTGCCGGAACTCATCCAGACCATGACGATATAACCGATAAACATGAGCAGAAGCACACTGCCGGCCCGTCGGCCGATGCGGCCGGGACCGCGAAAGTCCGAAGCCAACAGGTATAAGGCACCTGTGATCAGGAACATTGCCGGAAAATCACGTGTCAGGATGATCGGGTCAATCTCCACCGGACGCAGCACGGCCGCAATGCCCAGCACACCCAGCAGATTGAATATATTGGATCCGATAATATTGCCGATCGCCAGGTCGTCCTCCTTGCGCAAAGCAGCGGTCACCGCGGTTGCGAGTTCAGGCAGGCTGGTTCCGAGCGCCACGATGGTCAAGCCGATGACAACATCTGTGACGCCCAGCACCTGGGCAATCGTGACAGCGCCATCGACCAGGAATTTCGAACTGACGGGCAAGACAATCATTCCGACAATGAGCCAGAAAAAGGCGACCTTCGGCGGCGTATCCCTGGGAATTTCTGCCTCAAATTCCTCCGCCAGAGGATCTGAAGGCGGGCGGTGTAATCCAATGCGGATAATCCAGATGATGACTGCCAGTAAACCACCGAGCAAAATCCAGCCTTCGGTATGGCTGTATGTGCCGTCGAGACCCATCAAAAAACTTACCAGCATTATCAGCAGCAGCATCGGGTACTCGCGCTTCAGTGCGGTAGACTCCAGTCGCAGTGGATATATTAATGCGGTCGCACCCAATACCAGGCCCACATTGGCAATATTTGATCCGATGGCATTGCCGACAGCAAGCCCTGAATTACCCTGCAGGGTGGCAACGGCTGAAACCACCAGTTCCGGTGCCGATGTGCCAAAGCCGATAATTGTCAGGCCGATAACCAGTGGCGACACGCCAAGGTTACGTGCGGTTGCAGATGCACCGGCGACCAATCGATCTGCGCCCCAAACGAGCAACAGGAATCCGGCGACCAATTGGATAATGGCTGTCAGCATGCCGGTTGATGGCCCCGTTTGGAATTTCTGTAGTGATCACCATGCAACTTAAGGGAAATTAGCATATACGGGGAGTTCTTAATGACAATAGAATCCACTATTATAGTCGCTCCTGAAAGTTCAAGTTCAATGATTCTTTGCAGTGAGCCACTGCCAAGTAGAGAGGATGATAGTCTATGGATTGCACAACAATAGCGCAAATAATACGTACGGGCCTCCCCGATGCCGAAGTCGATGTCAGCGGCACTGATGGTGTTCATTTTGAAGCCGTCGTTCGCAGTGCCTCATTTGCGGGCAAATCCACCTTGCAACGGCACCGATTGGTTTACGCAACGCTTGGCGAATTGATGGGAAATGAGATTCATGCACTTGGCCTGAGAACGGAGCTGCCTGATTCCCCTTGACCCTGGCAGGCTGCGGTCGGTTGTACAGGGGTGCCGTCGATTTCCAGAGAGACAATCAGCAATTCGAGATTGGTGCCGTGCTTGTTTTTGTGCTGTATCCGCACCGGAACAAACTGGTAATCCTGTGCATACCAGCCCAGCGAGACCCGCTTGGAATTTGCCCGGACCCGCCTTACCAGGATGGTGTTGATACACCCCAGTGGCGTGTCAGTCCTGCCCTGAGGTTCCAGTCGATATACCTGACGCTGAATCTGGCCTTCATCCACGATGCTGATATCAACCTCATGGGCGGATTCTTCCGCCCGGCTTTTTACCAGTTGCGATCGCAGGTTTAGTGCAAGCGACAAAGGGTCAGTGGTAGCACCGTCCAGGGCCAGCTGTATGGTGTCATGTTTGCCACGAATCTCGACGTTACCAGCCTGCCAGTCAAACAACGCCTGCCAGCTTTTCCTGAACCCGATCAGGCTGAATGAAAAGGCGTAACTGTCAGGCCTGAACTTTCCGTCCCGCCAGGTGCCGATGGCAGTTTGCATACCCTTGATATTGAGGAACTTCGCCAATCCGCGTGGGTCATGGGAAAACCCATATAACGTCCAGACATCCTGCTGGTGTGAGAGACTGATGGTCACTGCAGCAAGCCTTTTGTCCTTGCGAAGCACCTTGTAGACCGCGGTGTAGTCACGGGGTGTGCTGATGGGCTCCGGTCTGACTGCCGGCGCTGCCATGACCGATGTGCCAGCGAGCATTGCGGACAGGGCCACAACGGCGCTACTGAAATGTGCCATCGTGATTCATTTGCAGCGGTCGTTTCAGTACCTGATCCCCAAACATGACCGTGCCGGCAGCGACGCGGACTTTACGCCGACAGAACTGATCAACAGTTGCCACCAGCAGTTTATGCTCAAGTGGACCCAGCCTTTTGCACAAACGTGCTGCATCATCGCCGGCCTTGATGGGGATTCTGACCTGCGAGATGACCGGTCCCGAATCCAGGCCGTGGGTAACGACGTGGATGCTCGCGCCGGTTTCCTTATCACCTGCCTGCAAAGCACGATCATAGGTGTGCAGGCCTTTGTACAATGGCAGCAGCGAAGGGTGCAGGTTGATCATGCGGTCATTGAACCTGCTGATAAAAAGTTTTCCAAGGATGCGCATGTAGCCGGCCAGGACGATCAGCTCTGCCTGATCCTTTTCAAGGGTCCGGGCAACTGCGTCATCGTGCGCCGGGCGGTTGTCGTAATCATGATGGTCGATGACGCTGACCGGAATACCTGCGGCCCTGGCGTAAGCGATACCACCGGCCTCGGCACGGTTGGAAACAACCCGCACGATATCCAGCTCAAGCTGACCGGAATCTACTGCATCAATCAGTGCTTTGAGGTTGCTGCCGGTGCCGGAAATCAACACGGCAGCCTTCAGTGTGCCATGTTGTATGGAAGTGCGCTTCATGAGTGTATATAACTGACCCGCGATCTACTTTTTGTGTGCTCAACCACCTTGCCGAGGCGGTATACCACTTCACCCGATGAAGTCAGCTTGCGGCACACTTCGTCTGCAGAGTCTTCGCTCACCAGTATGACCATGCCAATACCGCAGTTGAAGGTACGCAACATCTCTGACGTGTCAATCTGACCGCTGTTTTGCAGCCACCTGAACACGGCGGGGAAAGTCCAGACAGACAGGTCAATCTCCAGTCCCAGGCCGTCGGGTATGGCGCGAATGATGTTTTCACTGATGCCGCCGCCGGTAATATGCGCCAGACCATCCAGCATATGCTGTTCGATCAGCGGCAGCAGCAAGCCCACATATATTCTGGTCGGCGCCAGTAATGCTTCGCCAAGCGATTGTCCGTCGGGTGAGTCATCAAGCTGCATGGACGGGTCGTCGCCGGACTGTTCCAGTACTTTGCGGATCAGGGAGTAGCCATTGGAGTGAGGCCCGGAAGATTGCAGGCCCAAAATACGATGGCCGGCCTGTATGCGGTTACCGTCAATTAACTGCGGCCGGTCGACGACACCGACCGTGAAGCCTGCCAGATCATACTCATCCCGGCTGTACATGCCCGGCATTTCGGCCGTTTCACCTCCGATCAACGCGCAGCCGGCTTGTCGGCAACCTGCTGCAATGCCCTCGATGACTGCCTGGGCGTGATCAATTTTCAGCTTTCCTGTGGCGTAGTAGTCAAGAAAAAACAATGGCTCTGCACCGCATGTGAGAATGTCATTAACGCACATGGCAACCAGGTCAATGCCGATGGTGTCATGGATGTTGAGCTGTCTGGCCAGCAGCAGTTTGGTGCCGACACCGTCCGTGCCGGAAACCAGCAAGGGTTCTTTGTAGCGATTGATATCAAGTTGGAACAGTCCGCCAAAACCGCCCAGCCCCGTGACCACGCCTGTGCGGTTGGTGGACTTGACGGCAGGTTTTATCCGTTCAACCAGGGCATTGCCGGCATCAATATCCACACCTGCGTCAAGATAGCTCAAGCCCGAAGTTTTTTCCGGTTCTGTATTCAATGCCGGGTCCGTTTATCCATGCGAATTCGTAGTGGCCTATGGTATCTTATAAAGGAGTTCATGATCTATTTGTAAGTGCATAAATCAGCGGTCCCTGCTGCTGGTTTTACCCGGTAGCGCAGATGAAAAAGGTACTGCTGACAATTCTTCTCCTGTATTCGGTCATGGCTGATGCTGTCGCTGCAATTGACCTGTATTCCGGCGAGGTTGTGGTGGCAAGTCAGAGTGGAGACGATCGCAATGAGGCGATTCCGGAGGCGCTGATCAGGGTTTTACAGAAACTCAGCGGCCAGCGTGAGATGCCGATCTCACCATCACTGGATGAGGTGCTGGACAATGCTGATCGAATGCTGCTCTCGTTCCGCTACAAAAATGTCGACCGGGCCGGGCCTGACGGCAGCGTCAGGAAGGAGTTACGATTGGTTGCCACCTTCATGCGGTCTGAAATAGACCGGGCTGTGCAGAAACTCGGTTTGCCCCGTTGGCAACAGGAACGACCGCCGGTTCAGATCTGGGCAATCCTGGATGATGGCCGCGGCAGGCAGTTAAAACCGGTCGAATACGATTACGCCTGGGCGGCCATGGAGGATGTGGCTGCGTCGCGGGGGTTGCCGGTTATCTGGCCTGAACTGGACGAGGAAGAGGCGCAATTGATCGACATGAGCCTTGTCTGGGGAGGATTTACTGACTACCTGGTCGAGCGGGGTGCCCCTGGAGATGGTGTTGCTATCGTTGCCGCGCGGCACGAAGGGCCGCTGTGGGTGCTGCGCTGGAGCCTGACTGCTGGAGAGAAACACTGGAGTTGGCGGAATACCGACCCCGAGTTGATGTTTGCCTTGGTGGATGGTATCCACCAGATCACTGACCGATTAGCGGCAGCCAATGCCATCGCAGCCTCGGAACAGGGTCAATGGACGATTGATATCACGGTCGGTAAATTGTTCAGTGCCCGTGATTACGCGCGCAGCCTGGAGTATTTGCAGGGCCTGAGCGTAGTTACCGCCGTAGATGTCCTTGCTGCCGAGCCAGGTGTCGTACATTTTCGCATGCAACTGAATGCTTCGCCGGAGTATCTGAATGAAGCATTTTTACGTGGCTCTGTATTGTCGCCTGCAAGATCAGGGGGTGATTATGAATATAATTATCTGCGCTGAGAGGCTCTGAACCCATGAGTAAAAGAGGGATTCTTTTATGATCACCGAATCACGCAGTTGGCTTTTACTGGCATTGCTGGCCGTTGCTGGCTGGCTGGTTTACTTACTGGCGCCGGTGATCACACCTTTCGCCATTTCCGCAGTACTGGCATATTTTGGCGACCCCCTGGTAGACCGCCTGGAAAAGGCATCCCTGTGGCGCTGGAAGGTTGGCAGGACACTGGCCGTCATTATCGTTTTTGTTCTGATGCTGTCACTGCTGACCTTGATCCTGTTGATCCTGGTGCCATTGCTGGTTGACCAGGTTCGCCTGCTGGTCGAGCGCTTTCCGGACTGGATAGAATGGTTCTCCGGCACGGCATTGCCATGGTTAACCAGTAAAGTGGGGTTTGAGTTGAAGGGCTTTGATGCGGCCCAGTTTACCGGCATGCTGAAACAGTACTGGAAGGAAATTAGCACGGCTGCCTTTGGTGTTATCGATGTTATTTCACGCGGTGGCGTGGCAGTCGCTACCTGGCTGACCCACCTCATTCTGATTCCGGTTGTGACGTTTTACCTGTTGCGGGACTGGGATGCACTGGTACGGGGCATACATGATTTGTTGCCTCGCAACATGGAAGCTGAAATCAGCAGGCTGGCCGCTGAAGTGGATGAAGTGCTGGGTGCGTTCTTTCGTGGTCAATTGATGGTTATGCTTGCGCTGGGCGTGATTTATACCCTCGGCCTGTCGGTGGTTGGCATCGAACTGGCGGTTCTGATAGGGATGGGAGCCGGGCTGTTAAGTATCGTGCCCTACCTGGGCTCCATCGTTGGTGTATTGATCGCCGCCGTTGCCGCTATTTTTCAATTTCAGGATAGTTTCCACCTGGTGATGGTGCTGCTCGTTTTTGCCGTCGGCCAGGCGGCTGAGGGAATGTATCTGACACCGAAACTGGTTGGTGACCGGATCGGTCTGCACCCGGTAACCGTTATTTTTGCGGTGTTGGCCGGTGGGCAGTTGTTCGGGTTCCTGGGGATTTTATTGGCACTGCCGGTAGCCGCTGCCCTCAATGTCCTGGTGCGTCACGCACATCAGAAATACCGGCGAAGTGATCTTTATACCTCAGCGCCCGACGGCAAAAGTTGATACAGCATGTTATTTTCCCCACAAATACCATTGCAACTGATGCCACAGCGTGACTGTCGCTTTGATGATTTTGTCGCCGGGCCAAACGGGGTGATAATAGAAGCATTACGGAATGTGCCGGATGAGCCGGGATCGAATATCTATCTGTTTGGTAATCGGGGCAGTGGCAAAACCCATTTGCTCAACGCCCTGTGCCACGCAACCCGCGAACGCGCGGGGCGTGCTTTTTATCTCGCCCTGGGGCGGTTGCCGCAGGATGCGATTGCGTCCCTGCAGGGGCTTGAAAACCTGGATCTTGTTTGCGTAGATGACCTGCACACGATTGCCGGTGACGAAGTGTGGGAGGAGGCTCTGTTCCATTGCTTCAACCGCATCAGGGAATCCAATGGGCGACTGGTCATCAGCAGTGCTGAACGCCTGTCCGCTCTGAACCTGAGACTGCCTGACCTTGCCTCAAGACTGGCCTGGGGCTTGCGCCTGCGACTGAAGCCGCTGAACGATCAGGACAAACTAGCAGTGATAAAATTACACAGCGATGCACTGGGGATCAGTCTGCCCGGTGAAGTACAGCAATATCTGTTGAAACACCATGACCGAAGCATGACCGCATTGATTCAAACGGTGGAAAACTTGCAGCACGCAGCTTTAACCGGCAAACGGCGGATTACCGTACCGCTCGCGCGTGAAGTGTTCAAAGCAGCCAGCCCGGCAAAGGAAAAATAGTATGGAGCGTATGCCAACCAAGACCCAGATCACCCGCAACTGGTTGCCGCGTTACACCGGCATGCCGCTGGAAAGGTTCGGAAACTATATTTTATTAACAAATTTCAGCAACTATGTACGGCGTTTTGCAGAGCTGTTTGATTGCAAAATTTACGGTGAGGATCGCGCCATGCAAGCCGCTACCAATGCTGCGGGGTTAACCATCATCAACTACGGTATCGGTTCAAGCAACGCGGCAACTATTATGGATTTACTCACAGCCGTAATGCCCAAAGGTGTGCTGTTCCTGGGCAAATGCGGTGGCCTGAAGAAATCCAGTGAAATTGGTCACTTCATATTGCCGATTGCTGCCATCCGCGGTGAGGGTACCAGCGACGATTATTTTCCACCGGAAGTGCCGGCCCTGCCTTCGTTCAAGCTGCACAAGTTTGTGTCGGACAAAGTACTGGCGCACGGGGTTGATTACCGGACTGGTGTTATTTACACCACCAATCGAAGGGTGTGGGAGCATGACGAAGCATTCCATCAAAGACTGCATGATATGACCTGCATCGGCATTGATATGGAAACCGCAACACTGTTTATCGTCGGGCACGCCAACGCAATTGCCCATGGCGCCCTGCTGCTGGTATCGGATGTACCGGTGACGCCTGACGGTGTAAAAACTGAGAAATCGGACAAGCTGGTCACGGCCAACTGGGTGGACTTACACCTTAAAATCGGCATTGAGGCCATGACTGAGGTCGGTCAGAAGGGTGAGAAGATCAAGCATTTCAGATATTAGAAATCCCGATTAAAAAAAGGGCCGCAGCGCGGCCCTGGGCGGGTATTTTTAGCAGCCAGATTTATTTGAATGTCATGCGGGTGTCGACAACCAGTCCATCTTCGGTAAAGCGCATCTCGACACGTGAGCGGCCGAGCATGGAGATGTAAGATTTCCTGACCTCCTCGGCAAACTTCCTGGCTGCTGCCGGCTGTTTATCGGAACCGGTATTCCATTTTTCAGACAACTGGTTCTGAAGTTCGGCCTGGCGGGCCTGATCATAAGTAGCGGAGAAAAATATTCCACTATCCTGAGGCTCAGCCGCCATAAATGCCGATAACTCCGGGGCTTTCTGTTCGCCAATGGCCGCACCGATCGCGTTGTCACTCATTAATGCGAATACGTTGACACCCTGGATGGGCAGCATATCAGCCGGAATTTTCACTGGTTCAGATTGGTTGGCAAGGTCCAGGTTCTCGAACCCCGGCACCAGCATGCTCGCCATGCCGATCAGCATTTCAGGTTTGTCAATATGGACGGCCAGCAGCCCGGTCCCCGTCGGGATATCTGTGGACGTATCCAGGTCGTCAATCAGGACTCGTACACCCATCAGGTTATTGACCATGGGCGGCATCGGAATATTGAGTTGTGCAACCAGTTTGCTTGCCCCCTGGTTCAGTGTTTGCAGCAGTTCACATTGATAGGGTGCTGCGACCATGGCATCGGCCTTCTCGAGCATGAAGTTGCGCAATTTGCCAACTTTAATTGCCAGCGAGCCGGACAGCAGGTGGTCGTCATCTGTAGCGGCGGGTACATCAGATACCAGGCTGACCAGGCTGGCAGCCAGGCCATTCTGAATTTCCAATTCATAGCGCATGGCAATTTGTTTGGCAGTCAGTTTTGTAGAGCCGGCAGTCATGCGTGGTGTTTTTGCAATCATGGATTTAATTTCGCTAACACATACCTCACTGAGGTCCGGAAACTCGAATTTTGAATCTGGGCCGAAGTAAGCACGTGTAGTGCTGTCGGTATTCAATATCTCATTGGCCAGTTTTTGCAGGTCAAGGAAGCCAGAACCATAACTGGTGTAGCCTTTTTGACTATTCATGATGGCCAGGGCATTGGTGGTGGCAATGCTTTGTGCCGGCATTTCCTGACCCAGGAAAGCTGCCAGTAAACTGGCTTCGGCATTGACCGGGAAAGCACTGATAACCAATTGCTTATCTAGGATGGCGATGTAGAGGCCAAGTGGCATACTGGTTTTTACGACACGCCAGTATGCGATACCGTTGAGGTTTTGCTCGGGAATTTTAAAATCTATTTTGGATTCAATGCGGTCAATTGCATCACGCAGTACCTGTGCATCATCCAGGCCGATCCTTAAGACAGGGAATATTCCCATCGCGTAGAGTGCGCGCGGTGCTTGCATGCTCATGCCCAGTTTTTCGAGACTATCTGCGTTCAGGGTTCCGCCCAGTTCGTCCAGGACTGCCATGGCGAGATCAGCCATTTTGTTATCTTCGTAGTCACCCGACGCATAGTCCTTCTGGAACTTTGTGACTTGCATTGAGATGATATCCTGAACCGGTTGAAACCTTTCTATATACGCATCGGTAATCTCTTCAGGCACTGGTTCAAGGGGGGCGAATACATAGGCTGCGTCGGCCGGCACATACGCGAGCAGTGGGTTGGTGTTGGCCTTGACGGTAACAGCCGTCTCGTCAGGTTCCTGGTTACAGGCTGTGACGAGCAAGGTGATGCCGGCGACCAGGGTGATTGTTTGGATGAATTTCATAGCAGTACTATCCTGTCTATCAGTTATGTACAGGTGTTATACCACAGTACAACACTAAGAACAATTAAATCTGATGGATTTCTACTGTTTTTCGAAGGTTTCTGGTTTTGTACGGTGGTTCACTGGTCCATTCTTTCAGGTTTGCACCATCCTGCCGCGGGGACAGGGGGGGAGTACCACCAGCGACACGCTGCGAGTACATCCTTGTACGCTCGGGGCCTGCTCCCGGCAGGCCACGGTCTCTGGCAGTACTCCCCCCCTATCCCCGCTACGTTCAGTAGATTCTTGATGAAGGGTGGACTCGTGTTGGAGCGGTGGAACACAGCTTCGATTACCGTTGTATCAGATTCCCCAACCCCAGCGGTGATAGGGGGTACCTGCCCTCTGAGACCTTAAAAAACAGGATGTTTTTTACAGAGCCCACAGGGACGTGCTTGTGGCGTGTCTCAGAGGGCAGGTACCCTCTGTCGCCGCGGCAGGATAGCACCACTCTGAAAGAATTAAGTTACCTGACACACCACGTAAACCTGAAATGCCCCATGCCATCACAGCAGGATGGTGCAAACCTGAAAGAATGGACCAGTGAACCACCGTACAAAAAAAAGACAAAAGAAAGCCCCCAGATAAGGGGGCCTCCTGTCCGTTGACGGCTTGACAGCGACTTGGCGCCGTTATTCGGCTGCGCTTTGGGGTTTTCTTATGACCGTTTGATGTTGGTTAAAGCTCCTTTAACACCGCTTCCAGACTGTCTTTGGCATCGCCGAACAACATGCGTGTGTTCTCTTTGAAAAACAACGGGTTCTGAACTCCCGCATAGCCGGTTGCCATAGTGCGCTTAAGCACGATCGAAATTTTACCATTCCAGCATTCGAGCACCGGCATGCCGCCAATCGGGCCGTCGGGGTCCTCCAGCGCAGACGGGTTGACGATGTCATTGGCACCGATGACGATTGAAACATCAATATTTGGGAAGTCATCGTTGATTTCATCCATTTCAAAGACGATATCGTAGGGTACTTTGGCCTCGGCCAACAGTACGTTCATATGTCCCGGCATGCGTCCGGCAACCGGATGGATGCCAAAGCGGACATTGACACCCTTGTCACGCAGCGTCTTGGTGATTTCGTGCACGACATGCTGGGCCTGGGCTACCGCCATACCATAACCGGGGATGATCATTACCTCTTTAGCGTTGGCCAGCAATGCCGCCGTTTCTGTGACATCAATGGGGGTAATCTCACCTTCCTGTTCACCTGCTGCTGCTGATGTTCCACCGCCGGTGCCGAAACCCCCGGCTATCACGGCAAGGAATTTGCGGTTCATGGCGCGGCACATGATGTAACTCAGGATAGCGCCGCTGGAACCGACCAGTGCGCCGGTAACGATAAGCAGGTCATTGCCCAGCATGAAGCCTGTTGCTGCCGCCGCCCAACCGGAGTAGCTGTTAAGCATGGACACCACAACCGGCATATCCGCGCCGCCGATCGCCATCACCATGTGAATTCCAAACAGAAGTGCAATAACTGTCACAATGATGAGTGGCAGCATGCCCCCACCTGCCGCTGATTGCTGCACAAACTCGTATCCAAACCAGAATGCACCAATGAGCAGGGCGAGGTTCATCCAGTGCCGTCCAGGCAGGGTTAACGGTTTGCCGCTGATACGGCCCGATAATTTGCCAAAGGCGATCACGGACCCCGAAAGCGTTACCGCTCCGATCAGAATGCCGAGGTAAGTCTCGATGTCATGAATGGTCATCTCGACGCCGGCGAGTTGCTTGTTGGTATCCATAAAATTAGCGAAACCGACAGCCACCGCGGCAAGACCAACCAGGCTGTGCAAAATGGCGACGAGTTCCGGCATCTGGGTCATTTGCACGCGACGCGCGGCCAGCAATCCAATGCTGCCGCCGACCACCAGGGCTGCCAACAGGATCGTGTAATGCTGCGTGACAACACCGAGTACTGTTGCGATCAGGGCGATCGTCATGCCGATGATGCCGTACCAGTTGCCCCGCCTGGCTGTTTCCTGGTCGGAAAGTCCGCCGAGGGCGAGGATGAAAAGAATGGTCGCAATGATGTACGACACGGTGACAATTCCAGCGTTAATCATGACGGCCTCACTTCCTGAACATTTCAAGCATGCGACGGGTGACGGCAAAACCGCCCACGATGTTGATGCTAGCGATAAATACGGTACCGGTCGCGATCCACATGATCAGCTCATTGTCCGAACTGATTTGCAACAACGCACCGATAATAATAATGCTCGAGATCGCGTTGGTGACACTCATCAGTGGTGTGTGCAGCGCAGATTTTACGTTCCAGATGACCATGTAGCCGATAAAGCAGGCCAGCACGAATACGGTGAAGTGCGCCATGAACGAAGCCGGCGCGACGGACCCCAGGCCCAGCAGTGCAACGCCTGCGAGCACCATGCCAATGATCGGACCCATGATTGATTGCCTGGCTTCTTCAACCACCGGGGCCGGTGCAGGTTTCGCCTTGGGTGGGGCTGCAGAAAGCTTCGGCACCGGTGGTGGCCACGTGGTTTCGCCATCCTTGCACACGGTTGCACCGCGTATGACCTCGTCTTCCATGTTAACCACGATCTGACCGTCTTTATCCGGTGTCAGGTCAGTCAACAAGTGACGCAAATTGGTCGCATACAATTGGCTGGATTGAGCGGCCAGCCTGCTGGGCATATCGGTGTAGCCGATAATCGTCACACCATGGCGACTGGCCACTTGACCGGGTTCGGTCAGTTCGCAGTTGCCACCTTGCTCGGCAGCCAGGTCAACGATAACGCTGCCGGCCTTCATCGTCTCCACCATCTCTGCCGTGATCAACCGGGGTGCAGGTTTGCCCGGGATCAGCGCGGTGGTGATAATGATATCTACGTCTTTGGCCTGCTCGGCAAACAGTGCCATCTCCGCCTTGATAAATTCATCGCTCATGACTTTGGCGTAACCGCCCTCACCGGAGCCATCTTCGTCTTCGAAATCCAGCATCAGGAACTCGGCGTCCATGCTTTCGATCTGTTCCTTGACTTCAGGTCGCGTGTCGAAGGAACGCACGATTGCGCCCATGCTCTTGGCTGCGCCAATGGCGGCGAGCCCGGCAACGCCCGCACCGATGACCAGCACCTTGGCGGGCGGCACCTTGCCTGCAGCCGTGATCTGGCCGGTGAAGAAACGTCCAAAATGCTGGGCTGCTTCTACAACAGCCCGGTAACCCGCGATGTTTGCCATGGAACTCAGTGCATCCATCTTCTGGGCACGTGAGATACGTGGAATACTGTCCATTGCCATGGCAGTCACACCACGCTCGGTGAGTTTTTGCAGCAGTTCGGGATTCTGTGCCGGCCACAGGAAACTGATCAGCGTTTGGCCTGCTTTCAGTCGTGCAGTTTCATCATCATCCGGGCCACGCACTTTCAGAATGATGTCAGAGTCTTCCCAGATCTCATCCGCCGAAGCAACGGCACACCCGGCCGCCTCATAGTCTGCGTCTGAGAAATTTGCAGCAGCACCTGCATTGGACTCAATGGCGACATCAAAACCTAACTTGATTAACTGGGAGGCCACGTCCGGGGTTGTGGCGACGCGCTTTTCGCCCGAATATAACTCTTTCGGTATACCGATTCTCATAAAAATCTCCGCTTGATTTGCTATTTTAAGCTGGGTCTGCTTCTGTCAATTAACCTTTACTTTTGTCATTACCAGGTTTGTCAGCAACGATCGCCTTTATACATTCCTCAGTCGGGCGTAAGTATACCGACAAAATTCACCAGAACTACGATCTAGGTCAATTTTGCTTCATTAAAATATGCAGTTATTGATCACGCAGCGCTGCGAGTCTTTTCAGTGTGCCGATGTCGTGCCAGATACCCCGGTAAATCTCACCAGTGACCTGTTGTAAAGCCATTGCGCCTTTCAGCATGGGCACGACTGAATGTCGGCCGCCAGGTGCGGAATCGAAGAATCGCGGGTGATATATACTGAGTCCGCTAAAAGTATAACGTGCCTGTCCATCCGGCTCAGCGCTGTCTGCCAGGGCATACCCGCCGTGCAGCAGGAAATCGCCACTCGGGTTGTGCTCGGGGTTGGGCACCAGTACCAGGTGGGCAAAGTCACACTTGATGGCCCTGAGCCGTGCCAACGGGTAGTCAGTAAACACGTCGCCGTTGATGACGGCAAAAGGTGCTTCCCCGAGCAGTGGCAATGCCTGTTGGATGCCGCCACCGGTATCCAGCGCACCCGGAGGTTCCTGCGAGTAGTGGATGGTCAATCCCCAGGCTGAGCCGTCGCCCAGCGTGTCACGTATCATGTCACCCAAGTGACCCAGGTTGATAATGATTTCACTAAAACCGGTCTGAGCCAGTTTTTCCAGATGGTGTTCGATGAGGGTTTTTCCATCGATCTCAAACAATGGTTTTGGCAACGTATCTGTCAGCGGTCGCAGGCGCTCACCGCGCCCGGCCGCCAATATCATGGCACGCATGATTCTTGCTCCAGGATGCCCAGCATCTCCGCAAACTCCGGGTAGTAGCCCAGCGTATCGGTCAGGTATTGGTAAAAGCGGGGGATCATTTCGATATAACCCTGTTTACCATCACGGTAATACAACCTGGCAAAAATACCGACCACTTTGAAATTGCGTTGCAAACCCATCAGATCGCAGTAGCGCTGCCACTGTTGCGGCCCGATATTCTGCACGACACTCCGGTCCAGCAGCAGCCTGAATTCCTCCATCCAGTCCTCAATTTGCGCGCGAGGCCAGGTGATGTAGCGATCCCAGATCAGTGAGATGAAGTCATAACTCAGTGGCCCATTGACAGCATCCTGGAAATCGATGATGCCAATACTGTCGGAGGCAGTCTTCAGCAGGTTGCAAGAGTGAAAGTCGCGGTGGACAAAACAACGCGGCTGGTGCAGCGCTGATTCAATAATACGATGACTGAATTCACCCCATGCCGCATCAAACTGCTCGTGCTGGACCGAATTGCGGTGGTGTCCCAGGTACCATTGCGGGAACAGGTCCATTTCTGCCTGTAACAGGTCGCTGTCATAGTCTGGCAGGCCCTTGGCACTGACAGCCTGTGCCATGTTTTTCAGCACTTCGGTCAGCTGTGGGAAATGCACATCTACCGTGTGCTCGTTCAACAAGTCGCGGTACAGATCATCACCGAGATCTTCCAGCAACAAGTAGCCATGGTTCTCGTCGGCATAAATTATTTCCGGCGCATGAAGGTTGGCTGCCGCCAGGCGCTGGGCAATATCGATGAATGGCCTGATGTCTTCGCCGGGCGGTGGTGCATCCATCAAAATACGCGACTGACCGTCAACCGTGAGCCTGAAATAGCGGCGGGCGCTGGCATCACCCGTAATACCGAGCAAATCGGACTGCAGATCGATATCGAGTGATCGCAACCAGGCCAGTGCCTGTTTAAGACGCCTGTCAGTGACCGGCACGGGTGATTCGGAAGCTTGCATGCATGGGATTCTGCCGTAAACGGGCGCAGGCTGCCAGCGTGAAACAGCAAACCAAATTTTGTCTTTTTAAAGAGTACTAATATGGTACTATATACTGAATGACAAAATCTGTTGCGCCTGAGGATTTATAAACAAGGCATGTTACGCATTAGCAAAATGACCGATTACGCCATCATGGTGATGGTGGAACTGCATGCCTCCCGAGGGGAGATTCTGAGCGCTGTGGCGTGGGCTGAACGCTCCGGCCTGGAGTTGCCGACCGTTAGCAAGGTTCTGAAATTACTGGTGAAAGCAGGGCTTGTGGAGTCTTTCCGTGGCGCTAATGGTGGTTACAGTATGGAAAGGGATGCAGCAGACATCAGTGTGGCTGAAATCATTGCTGCCATTGAAGGCCCCATCGCCATGACTGAATGCAGTGTTGAAGATGGCTTGTGTGCGCAGGAGGCGAATTGCGGCTTGCGCGGTAACTGGCAGCGTATCAGCGTTGCAATTGCCAAAGCGATGGCGGGTGTTTCGCTGGCAGAAATGGCGCAACCGGTGAAGCCGGCGGCATCACCTTTGCACATCAATACTTTGAATGCCTGAGCAGAGACCGACGCATGAGTAAAGAAACATCTACGATCGACTCACTGATGGAGCAGAAGTATCAGCACGGTTTTGTGACGGATATTGATTCCGACACGCTGCCGCCCGGGCTTTCAGAGGATGTAATCCGCGCCATTTCGGCACGTAAGAATGAGCCGGAGTGGCTGCTGGAGTGGCGTCTGAAAGCGTACGCACACTGGCTTGGGATGCAGCAACCAGATTGGGCACACCTGAATATAGACGCCATTGATTTTCAGGCTATCTCCTATTTTTCCGCGCCCAGGTCCGACAAGGACCGTCCGCAAAGTCTGGATGAAGTTGATCCTAAACTGCTGGAAACCTATGAGAAGCTGGGCGTGCCTTTGCACGAGCGTGCCCGTTTGGCGGGCGTGGCTGTTGATGCAGTATTTGATTCTGTGTCAGTGGGTACGACATTTAAAAAAGAATTGGGCAAGGCCGGTGTGATTTTCTGCTCATTTTCTGAAGCTGTGCAGGAGCACCCTGAACTGGTGCAAAAACACCTCGGTACCGTCGTGCCGCAGCGGGACAATTTTTTTGCTGCCCTCAATTCTGCAGTGTTTACCGACGGCAGTTTTGTATTTATACCCAAGGGCGTGCGTTGCCCGATGGAGCTGTCTACTTATTTCCGTATTAACGCTGCAGAAACAGGCCAGTTTGAGCGTACATTGATCGTTGCAGAGGAGGGCGCCTATGTCAGCTACCTCGAAGGGTGCACGGCGCCGATGCGTGATGAAAACCAGCTGCATGCAGCGGTGGTGGAACTGGTCGCACTGGAAGATGCGAGCATCAAGTACTCCACTGTTCAGAACTGGTACCCGGGTGACGAGAATGGCGTGGGCGGGATTTACAACTTTGTTACCAAGCGGGGCGATTGCCGTGGTGCCCGTTCACGTATTTCGTGGACGCAGGTTGAAACGGGTTCTGCGATTACCTGGAAGTATCCGAGTTGCATCCTGCGCGGGGATGATTCTTCCGGCGAGTTTTATTCGGTTGCGCTGACCAACAATTATCAACAGGCGGATACCGGCACCAAGATGATTCATATCGGTCGCAATACGCGCAGCAAGATCATTTCCAAAGGCATTTCCGCCGGTCACGCACAAAATGCCTACCGCGGTTTGGTCAGGATGACGCCGCGCGCCGACAATGCACGTAACTACACTCAGTGTGATTCCATGCTGATCGGTAAAAAGTGTGGTGCACATACTTTCCCCTATATCGAGGTTCGCAATCCCAGTGCCAAAGTTGAGCACGAGGCGACCACCTCGCGAATTGGTGAAGACCAGTTGTTTTACTGCCTGCAACGCGGCATATCTGAAGAAGATGCCGTATCGATGATTGTCGATGGCTTCTGCAAGCAGGTTTTCAAAGAGTTACCCATGGAATTTGCAGTCGAAGCCAAGGCCTTGCTGGAAGTCAGCCTTGAAGGCGCAGTCGGTTAAGAAATTCAATTTAACGAGCATGTCAACTATGTTAAAGATCACCAACCTGCACGCAAATGTTGCAGGCAAGGAAATCCTCAAAGGCCTGGATCTGGAAGTGAAGGGTGGTGAAATACACGCCATCATGGGTCCGAATGGTGCTGGAAAAAGCACCCTGGGCAATGTACTGGCTGGCCGCGAAGGCTATGAGGTAACCCAGGGCGAAGTCACTTTCAAAGGTAAAAACCTGCTGGAGCTGGAACCGGAAGAACGTGCCTGTGAGGGTGTGTTTCTGGCCTTTCAGTATCCGGTCGAAATTCCGGGTGTCAACAATACCTATTTTTTGCGCACGGCCCTGAACGCACAGCGCAAATATCGACAGGAGCCAGAACTGGATTCAGTGGGTTTTCTGCGACTGGTGCGTGAAAAGCTGAAGGTACTGCATATCGGTGATGAACTGCTGCACCGTGCCGTGAATGAGGGGTTTTCCGGCGGCGAGAAGAAGCGTAACGAAATTTTCCAGATGGCGGTGCTCGAGCCTGCGCTGGCTATTCTGGATGAAACCGACTCCGGCCTGGATATTGATGCCCTGAAAACCGTTGCCGAAGGTGTCAATCGCCTGCGTAGCAAAGACCGGGCTATTATTGTCATCACGCATTACCAGCGCCTGCTTGACTATATCGTGCCGGATAAAGTTCATGTGCTTGCCGACGGCAAACTGGTTGCTACCGGAGGTGCTGATCTGGCCCTGAAGCTCGAGGAACAGGGCTACGCCTGGCTTGAAGATGGCGGTATTGCCACGCTCGGCAGTGAAGGTGCGGGACAGGCTGAATCGCCATGACTGAGTGGGCGGCACAATTAGCCGGTAGTTTGCCGGTGGATACAGGATCCCGCCCGGATTGGTTCCGGGCTTTGCGCCACGCCGGTGCAGAGCAGTTCCGTGCGCATGGTTTACCGACTCGCAAAGATGAAGCGTGGAAGTACACCGGCCTTGCATTGTTGGAGCAACGTGAAACACAGCTGGGGAAACTGGCTGAGCCAGCGGCTTCACCTGAGGCAGCACCTGCTGTTGCTGTGCTTACAGAAGCCGGGCATCAGATCAAAATGCTGGATGGAAGCTTGCTGGACATTGGTGCTGAATTGCCGGCAGGCGTTACCCTGCTGCCGCTTGGTGAAGCATTGAACCGCGGAGTCGATGGTTTGCAGGCCTTACTGGAATCATTACCGCGACCACGGAACAGCCAGCTTTCTGCTGATGGTTTCACCGCTTTGAATACAGCCACGCTGGAAAACGGCCTGTTAATTCATGTTGCTGCAGGCTCGGATGGTGGCCGTATTTTACTTCACTGGTCCACGACCGCAGGCGATACCGCCCGCCTGTGCAATTCCCGCATATGCCTGATCCTGGAAGCAGGTGCCCGACTTGAATTGCTGGAACAGTTTGAAACCCCACACAGTAATGTGAATGCCAGCAATATCGTTGTTCAGGCTGAGCTCGGCGATGCTGCCATCCTGCAGCATGTACGCTTGCAGCAGGAATCCCATGAGGCCGGCCTGATTACGCGCACTGAAATTGCCCAAAAAGCGGGTAGTGAATACACCTATTACGGATTTGATCTTGGTGGCGGTCTGGTGCGCCATGACCTGCACTGTCGTTTAACGGGCAGCGGCGCAAAAGCCAGCCTGAATGGTGCCTACCTGCTCGATGGCAAACGTCATGTGGATAACCATGCAAGGGTGGACCACGAGGCGCCTGACGGATTCAGTGAGCAGTATTTCCGTGGTGTTGCAGGCGGCAGCGGCAAGGCGGTATTCAATACAGCCGTGTATGTTCACGCCGGTGCCGACGGCACGGAGGCCAGACAATCCAATGCCAACATATTACTGTCAAAGCGGGCTGAAATTGATACCAAGCCAGAACTGGAAATTTATGCCGATGAGGTGGTTGCCAGCCATGGTGCGACAGTGGGCCAACTTGATGAACAGGCCATTTTTTATCTGCGCAGCCGCGGACTGGGCGAAGAACAGTCCAGACAATTGTTGACGACGGCTTTTTGCCGCTCGGTCAGCGACAAACTGGCTGTTGGAAAATTTGCAGACAGAAAACTGGCTGAAACCATTTCTCAGCGCATGATGGAAGTCATGCCACAATCCCCGGGCAAAGACCTGTAAGCCAATGCATTCATCTACGCCAATCAAACCCGGTGCCGGCCTGGACGTTGCGAAAATCCGTGC
>VAPH01003696.1_pt1 | contig 25752 bp, 22 predicted proteins | sample 3393861 | NCBI WGS metagenome assembly VAPH01 (sample SAMN08290439, study PRJNA428436) | hydrothermal vent metagenome | isolation source: Deep-sea hydrothermal vent chimney | place: Atlantic Ocean: South-mid Altantic Ridge | reverse complement strand
CGGGCGCGCAACCGCCGACGGTCTACCGGGCTTTGGATTTTTTGTTGGATAACGGCTTCGTGCACCGGATTGAAAGCCTGAACGCCTTTGTCGGTTGTTCCGGCCCGGATCGCGACCACCGGGGGCAGTTCCTCATTTGCAGGACCTGCGGGCGGGCGGCGGAAATACCGGACGACGGGATCGAGGCGGCCATTTACAAAAGCGCCGAGGGCGCCGGTTTCAAGGTCCTCCGCCCGACCATCGAGGTCGAAGGCCTGTGCCCCCGATGCCGCTAGAAAAAGAAACCGGCGTGTTGATCGAGGCTTGCGGCGTCGATCTGGCCTTTTCAGGCGCGGCCGTGTTGAGCGGCGTTTCGGCCAAGGTGGAAGCGGGCAAGATCGTGACCCTGATCGGCCCCAACGGGGCCGGGAAGACGACCCTGGTGCGGGTCATGCTCGGCCTCTTGCGCCCCGACCGTGGGACCGTGCGCCGCCGTCCGGGGCTGCGCATCGGATACGTGCCCCAACGCCTGAGCCTGGATGGGTCCATGCCCATGAGCGTCTCGCGTTTTCTGGAACTGGCCGTCAGGCGGGCGGGGAAGGGGGAACGCCGTGCAAGGGTGCTCGATGAAGTCGGCGTGGGGCGGCTTATGGATACCCCCTTGAGCGAGGTTTCAGGAGGTGAATTTCAGCGGGTGCTGCTGGCGCGTGCGCTGTTGCGCGACCCGGACCTGTTGGTTCTCGATGAACCGGTCCAGGGCGTCGACGTCACCGGGCAGGGCGAACTTTACGATCTGATCGGGCGCGTCCGCGATGAACGCGGGCTCGGCGTCCTCATGGTTTCGCACGATCTTCATCTGGTGATGGCGGCGGCCGACCGGGTCGTTTGCCTCAATCGTCATGTCTGTTGCGCCGGACATCCCGAGGCCGTGTCCCGGGACCCGGCCTATAGGGCGTTGTTCGGCGAAAAGGGGGCGGGCGCGCTCGCTTTTTATCACCATCACCACGATCATTTCCATCACGCCGACGGAACCGTCGCTGAAGACAGTGACACGGAAGAGGGGGCGGGGCATGGATGATTTCATCCTGCGCGCCCTTCTCGCCGGTTTCGGCGTCGCCCTGATGACCGGCCCCTTGGGCGCTTTCGTCGTTTGGCGGCGCATGGCTTATTTCGGCGCGGCCCTGTCCCATTCGGCCCTTCTGGGAGTCGTCTTGGGCTTGTTGTTGGGGCTCGATCCCCTGTGGGGTGTGCTCGCCGTCTGCCTCGGCGTCGCGGCGGCCTTGTCGTTTTTCCGTGAAGGGCGCGGTCTTCCCGGCGATTCCCTGCTCGGCATCATCGCCCACGGCGCCCTGGCCTTGGGGCTTATCGCCGCGGTTTTCCTGGGCAATGCCCGGTTTGATCTGATGGCGGTCCTCTTCGGGGATATCCTGGCCGTATCGTGGGGCGATGTCGCCTGGATTTACGGGGGTGGCGCGTTGGCGCTCATGGCCCTGGCGGTCCTTTGGAAACCCTTGCTTTCCATGACCCTGCACGAAGAACTGGCCGCCGTCGAAGGGACGCCGGTGGCCGCCGTGCGCCTGGGATTCATGGTTCTCCTGGCCCTGGCCGTGGCCCTGGCCATGAAGGTGGTCGGCCTGTTGCTGGTGACGTCTCTGCTGATTATCCCGGCCGCCTCGGCGCGCCCCTTTTCCGCCACCCCGGAAAGGATGGCTTTTTTGGCCGCGTTGGTGGGTTGTCTGGCCGTCATTGGCGGGCTATGGGGGGCTTTTAGCGCCGATCTTCCCTCGGGTCCGGCCATCGTGGTCGTCGCCGTGCTGATGTTTGCGCTAAGCCGTGTTTTCAGCCCACGGCGTTGAGCCGCCCGAAGCCTTTCTCCAGGTCCTCGATCAGATCGCCCAAGTCTTCGAGCCCGGCGTGGATGCGCAGCATTTGTCCCGGTTCGGTCCAGGTGGTCGCCGTCCTGGTGTGTTTCGGGTCGGCGGGGAGAATCAGGCTTTCGAACCCGCCCCAGGAATAGCCCATGGCGAAAAGGTCCATGCCGTCGAGCAGGGCCGATAGGGCGTCCTTTCCGTAGTCTTCCTTGAGGATAATGCCGAAAAGACCCGAAGCGCCGGTGAAATCCCGTTTCCAGACGTCATGGCCGGGGCAGCCGGGAAGGGCGGGATGCAGGACGCGTTTGACTTCCGGGCGGTTTTCGCACCAGCGGGCCAAGCGCAGTCCCGTTTCCTGGTGCCGGGCCAGCCGGGCCGAAAGCGAGCGCAGCCCACGCAGTCCCAGATAGCAATCGTCGGGTCCGGCGCAGGCGCCGAGGCGCACCGCCGTCCACTTGACCGCATCGAAAAGGCCGTCGCGGACCGTAACCGCCCCCAGCATGGCGTCGGAATGGCCGACGATGTATTTGGTCGCCGCCTGGACCGAGACGTCGACGCCGTGGGCGAAGGGGTCGAAAAAAAATCCGGCGCTCCAGGTGTTGTCGATGATCGTCACCACGCCGCAATCGCGGGCGGCCTTGGCGATGGCCGGAATGTCCTGGATTTCGAAGGTCAGCGATCCCGGGGATTCGGCAAAAACGACCTTGGTTTCAGGCCGCATCAAGGCCCGGATTTCCCCCCCGATCATGGGGTCGTAGTAGGTGGTGGCGACGCCGAAATCCTTTAGCATGATGTCGCAAAACTTGCGTGTCGGGGAATAGGCGCCATCGGTCATGAGAAGGTGGTCGCCGCATTTAAGGAAGGACAGGAGCGCGACGGTTATGGCGCTAAGCCCCGATGGCAGCGAGATCGCGCGCGCGCCCCCTTCAAGCGCCGCCACGGCTTCTTCGAAGGCGAAAGTCGTCGGCGTCCCGAAGCGGCCGTAATAGACCCGGCCCAACATGTCTTTTTCCGCTTCTTCCAGGGCCTTTACGGTTGGGAAGGTTACGGTGGATGCGTGATAAACGGGGGGATTTACGATGCCGTGGTTGGCTTTGGCATCGCGCCCCGCCGTGGTCAGGACTGTGTCTTTTTTCATAGGACGGATCATGCCCGTTTCGTGAAAATTTTCAAGGGTTGCGCATATGAAACGGATGTTTCGGGCTGAATTCTTTTGCAACGAAGCTTCCTTAATCCTTGAGGCCCGAGAATGAATCATGTTACGGCTTTCGCCTTAGCGTTGATGTCCAGTCCTGAATGCTTCAACGCATGAGGGGGTACGGGGCAAAATCTTAGGGAGGAACTCAAAATGAAAAAATCGCTTCGCGTCTTGACCGCCTTCGCGGCAGCCGCACTTTTGTCGAGCGCGGCCAACGCGTCGACTCTCGACGATGTCAGGAAAAAAGGTAACGTCACTTGCGGCGTGAGCACCGGACTGCCCGGTTTCTCGCTTGCCGACAACAAGAACCAATGGGCCGGTCTGGATGTCGATGTTTGCCGCGCCGTCGCCACCGCCGTGTTCGGCGACGCGTCCAAGGTCAAGTACACGCCGCTGACCGCCAAGGAACGCTTTACCGCCCTTCAATCGGGCGAAATCGATATGCTTTCGCGCAACACCACCTGGACCCTGACGCGGGACGCCTCCCTGGGGATGAACTTCGCCGGCGTCAACTATTACGACGGCCAGGGCTTCATGGTTTCAAAAAACCTGGGTGTCAAAAGCGCTCGCGAACTCGACGGCGCGGCGGTTTGCCTGCAAGCGGGCACCACGACCGAATTGAATCTCGCCGACTATTTCCGCGAACATAAAATGAAATACAAAGCGGTGGTCTTCGACACCTCGGACCAGAGCGTCAAGGGATTCGAGTCCGGGCGTTGCGACGTCATGACCAGCGATCAATCCCAGCTTTACGCCCTGCGCATCAAGCTCTCCAAGCCGGGCAACGCCGTCGTGTTGCCGGAAGTGATCTCCAAGGAGCCCCTCGGCCCCGTCGTGCGCCAAGGCGACGACGCTTGGTTCAACATCGTTAAATGGTCTCTTTTCGCCATGGTCAACGCAGAGGAAATGGGCATCACGTCGGCCAATGTGGACGAGATGAAGTCCAGCACCAATCCCGGCATCAAGCGCCTGTTGGGCGTGGAAGGCGACATGGGCAAGAAGCTTGGCGTCAACGCCGACTGGGCCTACCAGATCATCAAGCAGGTGGGCAACTATTCGGAATCCTTCGAGCGTAACGTCGGCATGGGATCGCCGCTGAAAATCGCCCGTGGCCTGAACGCCCTGTGGAGCAAAGGCGGCATTCAGTACGCCCCGCCGGTTCGTTAACGGATCATCATCGTTTCGGTACCCCGTCCGTGCTCTAGGGCATGGACGGGGCCGGTCGCAAAAGCACCCATAAATCATGACGGACCGTTCACAGGCCGGCCAAGCGCCGGGGGCTCCGGCCCGTAAGTCCGCGCCCTGGAACAATCCCCATGTCCGTTCCGTCGTTTTCCAGGCGGCGGCGCTTATCGCGCTGGTGTTCTTTTTCTACACCATCTTCGACAACACGCTCACCAACATGAAGAGCCGCGGGATAACCACCGGCTTCGGGTTCCTGAACAACGAGGCCGGGTTCGGGATTCTCATGAGCCTGATCCCCTACGACGAGACCTACACCTATGGCCGGACCTTCTTCGTCGGCTTGCTCAATACCCTGCTGGTTTCGGGCTTGGGCATATTCTTCGCCACCATCCTCGGTTTTCTGGTTGGCGTCGCGCGCCTGTCCAACAACTGGCTGATTTCCAGGATTGCGACCGTTTATATCGAGATTCTGCGCAATATTCCCCTGCTTCTGCAAATCTTTTTCTGGTATTTCACTGTCCTTCAGGCGCTTCCCGGCCCCAAGCAAAGCATGACCCTGGGTGAAGACATTTTCTTCAACAACCGGGGCCTTTACATGCCCGCGCCGGTGTTCGAGGACGGGTTCGGCCTTGTCTTTCTGGTTTTCGCCCTGGCCATCGGCCTCGCCGTCTACTGGCGCAAGTGGGCGCACCGACGCCAAGACCTGACCGGGCGTCAGTATCCCATATTCTGGGTATCCCTGGGCCTTGTCATCGGCCTTCCGGCCTTGGCGTTCCTGGCCGCGGGGATGCCGCTTTCCTGGGAAGCGCCCGCCCGGACCCGGTTCAGCTTTTCCGGCGGCATGCGGGTTATTCCGGAATTGATGGCCCTGCTTTGGGCCCTGACCATGTATACCGCCACCTTCATCGCCGAGATCGTTCGCGCCGGGATACTGTCGGTCAGCCACGGTCAAACGGAAGCCGCGCGCGCGCTCGGGCTGCGCGAGGGGCAGACGCTCCGCCTGGTCGTCATTCCCCAGGCGATGCGGGTCATCATTCCCCCGCTGACCAGCCAGTTCCTGAACCTGACCAAGAATTCCTCGCTCGCCACCGCCATCGCTTACCCGGACCTGGTCAGCGTCTTCATGGGAACCACCTTGAACCAGACCGGACAGGCGGTCGAGATCGTCGCCATGACCATGGGCGTTTACCTGACCATCAGCCTGGTCATTTCGACCTTCATGAATTGGTACAACAAACGCGTCTCCTTGACGGAACGATGAGGGGCGCGAACCGATGACCCTCCATGTTCCAAAACCCGATCTGTCGCCACCGGCCTCGACGGTCGGCGTTTTCGGATGGCTGCGCCAGAACCTGTTTTCCTCGCCGCTGAATTCGGCCCTGACCCTCGCCGCGGCCTACCTCCTTTATACGACGCTTGTTCCCGCTTTTAACTGGGCTTTCCTGAACGCGGACTTCATAGGATCTTCCCAGGACGACTGCACGTCGGACGGGGCCTGCTGGGTCTTCGTTAAGTCCCGGCTCAGCTTTTTCGTCTATGGCTTTTTCCCCGATTCCGAATACTGGCGGATCGACGCCGCCTTTATCCTGCTGGCGGTCCAGTTGTTCTGGTTGGTGTTTCCCGGCTTGCCGAAAAAGGGATGGGTCAGCATTTTCTTCCTGACCGTTTATCCGGCCCTCGTTTATTTCCTGATGAACGGCGGCGTCTTCGGCTTGGAAGTGGTCGAAACCAACAAATGGGGCGGGCTCAGCCTGACCCTGGTGCTGTCCTTCGTCGGTATCGTCGCGGCCCTTCCTTTCGGGGTGATCCTGGCCTTGGGCAGGCGCTCGGACATGCCCGTCATCAGGACCATCTGCATCGGATTTATCGAGTTTTGGCGGGGCGTGCCCCTGATCTCGGTGCTGTTCATGGCCTCGGTCATGTTGCCTTTGTTCCTGCCCGAAGGGGTCAATTTCAACAAGCTGCTCCGCGCCCTGATCGGCATCGTGTTGTTCCAGTCGGCTTACATGGCCGAAGTGATCCGAGGCGGATTGCAGGCCATCCCCAAGGGACAGTACGAAGCGGCGAGGGCGCTCGGCCTCGGCTACTGGAAAACCACGGGGCTGATCATCCTGCCCCAGGCCCTCAAGTTGGTTATTCCCGGCGTCGTCAACACCTTCATCGCCCTGTTCAAGGATACCACCCTGGTGCTGATTATCGGCCTGCTCGATATCCTTGCTTCCGTCCAACTGGCGATCCAGGACCCGTCCTGGCCCAAGGTGTCGACGGAAGGGTATATCTTCGCCGCATTCTCGTTCTGGGTCTTTTGTTTCGGGATGTCGCGCTATAGTCACGCCCTGGAACGCAAGCTTCACACCGGCCACAAGCGTTAATTGGAGAGACCCATGTCCGAAGCCGCCCTTCAAACGACCGATGCCGCCGATGACGGCGTTAAAATCCGCATGATCGACGTGAACAAGTGGTTCGGCGAATTCCATGTTCTCAAAGACATCAACCTGACCGTCAGGAAGGGCGAGCGCATCGTTGTTTGCGGGCCCTCGGGGTCCGGTAAATCAACCCTGATCCGTTGTATCAACCGCCTGGAGGAACATCAGACGGGCCGGATCATCGTCGAGGGAACGGAACTGACCGACGATCTCAAGCACATCGAGCAAATCAGGCGCGAGGTCGGCATGGTTTTCCAGCATTTCAACCTGTTTCCGCATTTAACAGTCCTCGATAACCTCGCCCTGGCCCCGATCTGGGTGCGCAAAACGCCCCGCGTCGAGGCCGAGGAATTGGCCATGAAATACCTGGAAAGGGTCAAAATCCCGGAACAGGCGAAAAAATATCCGGGCCAGCTCTCCGGCGGCCAGCAGCAACGCGTCGCCATCGCCCGGTCGCTCTGCATGAATCCCAATATCATGCTTTTCGACGAGCCCACCTCGGCGCTCGATCCCGAGATGATCAAGGAAGTCTTGGACGTGATGGTGGAACTGGCCGAAAGCGGCATGACCATGCTCTGCGTCACCCACGAAATGGGCTTCGCCAAGACCGTCGCCAACCGGGTCATTTTCATGGACGGAGGCGAGATCATCGAGGAAAACGAGCCCGAGGAATTTTTCGAGAATCCACAATCGGACAGGACCAAGCTGTTCCTCAGCCAGATCTTATCGCATTAGGGTTTGCCGTCCCCCAAGCGGGAGGGCTCTTAGACCGCCTTGGAGTGGCGCCCTTCGCCGTGTTCGAGATAGATATCGAACACGGCGGCGACCAGGCGGACGAAAGGCCGTCCCGCTTCGGTGACGGTGACGCGGTTTCCGTCCAGGGAGACGAGGCCGTCCGCGGCCATGGGGGCCAGGCGTTCCATCTCGCCGGAGAAATCCGTGCCCTGGAGATTGAAGCGGGCGCGAACGGCGTCGAGATCGACGGCAAGATCGCACATGAGCCGTTCGATGACGGCGGCGCGCAATTTATCGTCGTCCGATAAGGCGAAACCGCGCTGGATCGGGAACCGCCCCGCGGCGATGGTTTCCCGGTAGGTTTTAAGGGGCGAGGCGTTCTGGACATAGCCCTGGGGCAGGTGGCCGATGGCGGACGCCCCGAAGCCGAGCATGACCGGGGCCGGATCGGCGGTATAGCCCTGGAAGTTGCGGTGCAGGCGCCCTTCCTTCAAGGCGATGGCCATGGAATCGCCGGGCAGGGCGAAGTGGTCGAACCCGATTTGCACGTAGCCTTTCTCGATCAGCCGGGCGACGGCCTGGGTGAACTGTTCCCATCGCTCGTCGGCGCCCGGAAGCGCCGCCTCGTCGATCATCTTCTGGTGCGATTTCATCCACGGAACATGGGCGTATCCGAAAAGGGCGATGCGGGCGGGGGTCAGCCCGACGGCCAGGTCGACCATGTCGATCACCCCTTCGAGCGTTTGGAAGGGCAGGCCGTACATCAGGTCCATGTTGATATGCTCGACGCCGTGCTTGCGCAGCCAGCCGATGACCCGTTTCGTCACCTCGTAGGGCTGGATGCGGTTGATGGCTTCCTGGACCCTGGCGTCGAAATCCTGAACCCCGATGCTGGCACGGTTGACCCCGGCCGCGGCCAGGGCCTTGACGTAGTCCTCGGTCGCCGTCCGGGGGTCCAGCTCGACGGCGATTTCGGCGTCGGGTTCGATGTTGAAGCTCTCGCCCAACCGGGTGATGATCTTCTTCCAGTCTTCTCCCTTGAGCATGGTCGGGCTGCCGCCGCCCCAGTGCAGATGGCGGGCGGTGAAGCGTCCGGGAAGGGCTTTCGCGGCAAGGTCGATTTCATCGAGCAAGGTGGAAATGTATTCGGCGACCGGTTCGTAACGCTTGACGATCTTGGTGTAGCAGCCGCAGAACCAGCACATCTCGTCGCAAAAGGGAACGTGGAAATAAAGCGACAAGGGCAGGTCCGGGGACAGCTCTCCCAACCATTTCCCATAGACCTCGCCGTTAACGGATTCGTTAAACTGAGGGGCCGTCGGGTAGCTGGTGTAGCGGGGGACCCGACGGTCGTATTTTTGTAAAAGCTTCATATTCATGACCCTAACGCGGAAAGACGGTCCGTGCACGCAGGTTAAAGCGGGTCGGCGACGAAGGGATGGCGCGGGCCGAAGTCGCCGATCAGGCTGGTGTGGCCGATCAGGCCCGTGTCCGGCTCCCAGACGTAAAGGGATATCGCCGGGGGCTCCAAGACGAAACCGGACGGGGCGTCTTCTTTAAGGTCGAGCGCCATCTGGAAAATGATGCCGGGCGAAACCGAGGCCACCGTACCCCCCCAGCCGAGCGTGATCGGGCGGTGCATGTGGCCGCAGATGACACGCACCACTTGGGGGTGGCGGGCGACGAGGGCTTCCATATCTTCCGCGCCAACGAAAGCGTCCCTGTCCATGAAGGCGATGGCGGTCTTAAATGGCGGATGGTGCATGAAGATAAGGGTCGGGCGATCGGGCTCCTCGCTTAGGCGCGCCTCTAGCCAACCTAAGCGTTCGGCGCACATGTGGCCGTTGTCCCGTCCCGCATCGATGGTGTCCAATCCGATCAGGCGGAGCGCCATGCCTTCGACCGTATAATGCAGGAAAGGGCCGTTTTCGGGGAAGAACCCCTTAGGGGCGAAGGCGCTGCGCATCATCGCCTTGTCGTCGTGGTTGCCGGGAATGGCGTAAAGGGGCATGGGCAGGCGGCCGAGTTGTTCGAGCAGGCCTTCGTAGTCCCGCTTGTGGGCCTTTTGCACCAGATCGCCCGTGGCCAGAACCACGTCGGGCGGGGGGTCGAGGGCGAGAAGGTGGTCGATGCAGCCCTCAAGCGCCGCCTGGCTATCGACCAGGCCTTTAAGGAGGCGGCCGTCGGTCCTGAGATGAAAGTCCGAGATTTGCGCGATGATCATGAAAGGATAAAGCCCGGCTTCGTCTTACGCGGCCTGAGCCCAGGCCAGGACGCTGTGGGTCTGCTCGCCCAGGCCCTCGATGCCCAAACGCATCACGTCTCCGGGTTTGAGGAACTCGGGCGGGGCGCATCCCGCGCCGACTCCCGGCGGGGTCCCCGTGGTGATGACGTCGCCCGGCATCAGGGTCATGAATTGGCTGATGTAGGCGACCAGGAAGGGGACGGTGAAAATCATGTCCTTGGTGTTGGCGTCCTGGCGGCGCTGGAAGTTGACGTCGAGGCGCAGGTTGAGGCTTTGCGGGTCGGTGATTTCGTCCCTTGTAACCAGCCAGGGGCCCAGGGGGCCGAAGCCGTCGAAGCTTTTGCCCTTGGTCCATTGGCCGCCCCGGTTTTTCTGGTAATCCCGTTCCGAGACGTCCTCCATGACGGCGTAACCGGCGACAAAGTCGAGAGCGTCTTCCTCGCTTACGTACTGGGCCCGGCGGCCGACGACCAGGGCCAGTTCGACCTCCCAGTCGGTATGGGTGGAGCCTTTGGGCAGCATGACCGGATCGCAGGGGCCGCTGAGAGAGGTCACGGCCTTGGAAAATATCAGCGGCTCGCCGGGCAGGTCCGCGCCCGTTTCGGCGGCGTGGCCGGCGTAGTTGAGCCCGATGGCGATAATTTTACCCACCCCCGTGACCGGCGGGCCCAGGCGCGGCGTTCCCTCGACAAGGGGCAGGGTTTCCGGGTCGAGGCGTTCGAGCGAGGCCAGCCGATCGGGCGCCAGGACCGGGCCGTCGATATCGGGGACGTGATCGCCGAGGTCGCGTATGCGGCCCTGGCCGTCGAGCAGGCCCGGCTTTTCATGGCCCTTGGGGCCGTAGCGCAAAAGCTTCACTGATTCCTCCTGCAATTGATAAAACCGATACACGGCTTTTCGGGTCGAGGCAAGGCCGTGGGGCCTGGATGCTCTACCTCAATGTGGCCGGCGTCGTCCCAGCTTTTTTTGATCTTAGACAAATATATTAGACTTATATAATGTATGTGGTGTATAACCACACTCTTAGTATGGAATTAGTCGGCGCTTGTGAAAGCGGTGAAAGATACCCAACTGAAAATCAACGAGAAGGAAAGAGATTATGACCTTAGGATTGTTCAAGCCCGTCTTCGCCGTATCCTTGTTAACCGCCTTCGCCGCGACCCTTTCGTTGGGGGCTCCGCCGGCCGCCGCCAGCCATGTCGTTGAAGACAGCAGCGAATCGTTCAAGACCCGGCTGCTCATGCCGATCCTGAACCCGGAACGCGGCCGGAAGATTTTTATCGAAAAGGGCTGTGTCACCTGTCACTCCATCAATGGCGCCGGGGGCAATGTCGGACCGGCCTTGGACGCCAAAACCAAAGACCGGGTGATGAACCCGTTTGCCTTCGCGTCGAGGATGTGGAACCACGCGCCCGGCATGATCGCCGCCCAGGAAAAGGCCTTCGGCGAACAGCTTAAATTCACCGGCGAGGAACTGGGCGACATCATCGCTTTTATTCAAGACGACGACGCCCAGAACGATTTGGGGAAATTGACGGTCCGCAAAAAGGATGACGAAGAGTCCCCCAAAATCAGGTTGATCATGCCGATCATGAGTCCGGAACGGGGCCGGAAAGTTTTCGTCAGTAAGGGCTGTGTCACCTGCCACTCCATCAACGGCGTCGGCGGCGAAGACGCGCCGGCCATGGATGACCACACCAAGGAACCGTTGGTTAACCCCTTTGCCTTCGCGGCGAAGATGTGGGACCACGCTTCGGGAATGATCGCCGCCCAGAAAGATGAATTGGGCGGACAGCTTAACTTCACCGGCAGGGAATTGGCCGACATCACCGCCTTTATCCACGATGAAGACGCCCAGCGTAATTTCGGGGAAAAGGATCTGACCCCCAAGATCAAGGAAATGATGGAAAAAATGGAAGCCGGTGATGGAGAAAGCGACACCGAAAAGAAAAAATAACCCAAGGATCCGTTTTTGAGTGCTGCTATGATTCGGTTTTCGGGGTTCGGCGCGTAAAAAGGCGCCGAACCCCGAAACCACTTTTACAGAAAATTTCCCAACCGTATTGAATCCTTCCGACGGCTCCGTGACGCGGCCGTCCGTGTCGTTGCGCGCGCCTAATGAATAAAATTTTACTAAATACATATTAAAATATAATAAAAATACATAACAACTAAATATAAAATGATTTATTCGAATATATATTGACCTTATAGTAACGGTTCGCTAGGTTTCACTTGGAAAATGCTTCCGCATATAAGAGCCCGGACGGGCTCTAACGGCGGCGCCGTGAAAAATGCCGGACCGGTTGCGTGGGGCCCCCGGTCCGGCGGGCCCGGGAAGCGGTTTAAAGCCGTTTCCCGGGCGTTATTTATTCGGGAGGGGTGTAGATGCCGGATCGGACTCAAAGATTGCCGAAGAGGCTGGGAACACCTAGTATTTGTCGAAATCTTGAACGGGCCGGTAACGTGAAAAAGGAATACCTGGAACTGACGCGATTGATCGAACGCCTGCACCGGCGTTTCCTCGATGTCCTGCGTTCGGAACTGAACCGCCTCGGCATCAAGGACATCAACGGCGTTCAGGCTCTTCTGCTCGCCAATATCGGCGACGAGCAGATCGTCATCCGCGATTTGGTCGAACGCGGCTATTACCAGGGCTCGAACGTTTCCTACAACATCAAGAAATTGACCGAAATGGGCTATCTGGAGCAGGAACGCTCCACCCACGACAAACGCTCCGTTTCCGTCCGCCTGACCGATAAGGCCAAGGCCGTCGTCGAGAAAATCCGCGACTTGGAAGATTACAACGCCCAGGCCTTCACCCGGCGGCTGGAAGGGACCGACATCGAGGAAAGCTGCCGGATGCTGCGCCGGCTGGAGCGCACCTGGACCGACTATATCCACTACGGCGCCGACGATTGAGGCCGGGAGCCTTCCTTATCCACCGAACAAAGGCAGCAGGCGGGGGCAGTCAGCGATGCTCCGGCCCGTGAACACCTTGAAATCCTCATCGGCGAGCGCCAGCGCCGCCTCGCGTTCGCGCGCGCGCGCGCCGTGGCCGGTCAGGACCTGAAGGCCGCCCGCCAGACCGGCGTTTTTACCTGCGGCCAAGTCGCTTTCCCTGTCGCCGACGATCCAGGACCGGGCGAGATCGAGGTTCAGTCTTTCGCCCGCCATCAACAGCATGCCGGGATTGGGTTTCCGGGCCGGATGGTCGGGGTGGTCGTAAGGCGGTTTCCCCTCGGCGTGGTGGGGACAGGCGAAGACCCCGTCAATTCGGGCCCCGGCCGTGGCCAGGTCGCTAAGGATTTTTTCCTGCACGGCGATAAACTCGTCCCAACCGAAGTACCCGTACCCGATCCCGGCCTGGTTGGTGACGAGGACGACGGGCAGGCCCAACCGGTTGGCCTCGGCGATGACGGCGCTTGACCCCGGATCGAGGCGGGCGTCTTCGGCCTTGTGCAGGTAATGGGCTTCGATGGCGACCACGCCGTCGCGGTCGAGAAAAAGCGCGGGCCGTTTTTCCCGGTCCGGCGGAGGGGCGCGGAACACTTGCGAGAAGACGCCGTCCGGAGTCAGGACCGCGCCGCCCGCCATGGATCGTTCCTGTTCGGCGGCGGCGGTTGGGTCTGAAAGCAAAGCGACGAGACCGTCTGCGTTCCCCTCGTCAAGGGCCACCAATTTCACCCCGGAGGCGGCGCAAGCCCGCCCTTGGGCGGCGACGAAGGCGGCCAGCGCCCCGGTGGCGGCGCATCCGGCGATGCGTTCGGCCTCGGCGGCCGGGTCCGCTGGTTCGAGGACGACGGCAATCAGGCCTTCGCCGCGTTCTTCCATGGTTTCGCAAATCTCGCGGATCAGGTTGACCGGAACCATGACGGTTCGCTCCCAGGCGGATTTCCAGTCCTCTTCGTTAAGGCTCGCCAGAGTCCCCCTCGGCGCCGCCAGGGGCGCGATGACCACGAAATCCGCGTCTTCGCATTCAAGCGCCAGGACTTCCGGGTTCAACCGTTCGGTCAGGTTCATGGGGTGGGTTTCGACCTCGGTCCCGAAGGACTCCCTGATCCCGGCCGCCGCTTTCCTTAAAGCCCTCGCGTCCCCGTCGGCCAGGTCGAGCGAACACCCCGCTTCGGCCAGCGCGCCGGCAAGGGTAAGGCCAACGCCATGGGCCGCGCCCGTGACCAGGGCGCGCCGGCCTTTAAGGGGGGGCTCGCCGCTTTCAACCATCTTTTGTCCCATTGGGGTCGAGAATTGTCGGGGTTGCCGGGGCGCTTTCGTCTTTTTTGGGGTAGTCCAGGGTGTAATGCAGGCCCCGGCTTTCCTTGCGCGCCATGGCCGAACGGATAATCAGATCGGCCACAAGGGCCAGGTTCCTCAGTTCCAACAAGTCGCCGGTGACCCGGAAGTTGCCGTAATATTCATCGATTTCACGGAGCAGGAGTCCGGCCCGGCGCTTGGCTCTTTCCAGGCGCTTGTCGGTTCTTACGATGCCCACGTAGTCCCACATGAAATGGCGGAGTTCATTCCAGTTGTGCGATACCACGACCTCTTCGTCGGAATCCGTGACGCTGCTTTCGTCCCAGTGTTCGAGTTCGGGCGGGCGGGCGCGTCCGGAAAGGGTTTCGAGGATGTCTTCGCCCGCGGATTCCGCGAAAACCAGGCATTCCAGCAAGGAATTGCTGGCGATCCGGTTGGCCCCGTGCAGGCCCGTGTAGGCGACCTCTCCGATGGCGTAAAGGCCCTCGATGTCGGTGCGGCCCCTAAGGTCCGTCACCACGCCGCCGCAGGTGTAATGGGCGGCGGGGACGACGGGAACCGGTTCTTTCGTCATGTCGATGCCGAATTCCAGGCAGCGTTTGTAAACGGTGGGGAAGTGATCCATGACGAACGGGGCGGGATGGTGGCTGATATCGAGATAGACGCATTCCGCGCCCAGGCGTTTCATCTCGAAATCGATGGCGCGCGCGACGATATCGCGGGGCGCCAGTTCGCCGCGCTTATCGAACCGGTCCATGAAACGCGAGCCGTCGGGGAGCACGAGCTTGCCGCCTTCGCCGCGGACGGCTTCGGTAATCAGGAAGGATTTCGCCTCCGGGTGATACAGGCAGGTCGGGTGGAACTGGGTGAACTCCATGTTTCCGACCCGGCATCCGGCCCGCCAGGCCATGGCGATGCCGTCTCCGGTGGAGCCGTCCGGGTTGCTGGTGTAAAGGTAGACCTTGCTGGTCCCGCCGGTCGCCAGCACCACCGTGCGCGCCCGGTAGGCCCTGACCTTGTCGTTTTTGATGTTGAGCGCGTAGACGCCGATACAGCGCCCGCCCGGTTTCTTCTCGCGAACGAGATCGACGGCCAGGTGATGTTCGAACAAGGTGACGTTTTCCAAGGCCCGGACCCGGTCGACCAGGGTCGTTTCAACCGCCCGTCCGGTGGCGTCGGCGGCATGGATGACGCGCCGATGGCTGTGGCCGCCTTCGCGGGTAAGGTGGTATGCGGACCCGTTGTCTTCCAGGCTGAAGCCGACGCCAAGCGCGATCAGGCGTTCGATGGCCTCGCGCCCGTTTTCGACGACGAAGCGGACGGCCCGTTCGTCGCAAAGCCCATCGCCCGCGTCGAGCGTGTCTTCCATGTGGGAAGCGACGCTGTCGGTTTTATCCAGAACGGCGGCGATGCCGCCTTGGGCGTAATAGGTGCTGCTTTCGCGAAGCCGGCCTTTCGAGATGACCCCGACGGTGGCGCTTGGGGCCGTTTTCAGGGCGAGGCTGAGCCCGGCCGCGCCGCTGCCGATAATCAAGACGTCGAAGACGGGGTCGTTTTTCATGGCGCTCGCCGGGTTTATTCTCGCCGGGTTTATTCAGGTGCACAATCTGTACCCGGAGGGACCTCGAACAATCAAGCGTTGATCGAGGACGCGGCTAATTGATTGTCGGGCCGGAACCGTTGGGGGCGGAGAGCGAGCGGAACTGGTAGCGGTCGAGGAGGATATCCAGTCCGGTGATTTCCGGGTGGCGGACGGCGAGCCAAAGGATGCATTGGGCGACCTGGCCGTTGTTGGCGTCGTCCAGGCCTTCCCGGATCAGCGGGCCGATGACGCCGAGCCGGGCGTCGTCGCTGGCCGCCGGGCCGTCCTCATAAGCCTTGGCGCAAAGAGACGCGAGTTGCCGGTCGACCGAGTCGATCTTGTTGGCGCGGAAATCGGCGAGAACCTCCTCGGTGTAAATAACGGGTATTTCCGTTCCGTCCCTGAAAATTTCGAAGGTGATGTCGGCCACGACGGCTCCTCGAAGTCATGTGCGCTCAGCATGAAATAGGATGGGAAAAACAAACGGCAAGGCTTCCCCCCGTAATCCCAACACCCTTTCACCGCATCTTGATGTAGGTTCCCGGCGCGTCGCAGAGCGCCTTGAGGCCGCCTTTTCCGGGTATGCGGGCGGGCGTCTTGGTTCCGCCCGAGTGGTGTTTGACCCATTTATCCCAATTGGGCCACCACGAGCCGTCCCGCTTGGCCGCGCCGTCGAGCCATTGGGCCGGGTCTTCAGGTTTTTTGCCGTTGGTCCAATAGCAGTACTTATCCCTGGCCGGCGGGTTGACGACCCCGGCGATATGGCCCGAGGCCGAGAGGACGAAGGTCACCGGCCCCGAATAGAGCGCCGTCGCGGCGTAAGTGGATTTCCACGGCGCGATATGATCGTCATGCGTGGAAAGGATATAGGACGGGGTTCCGATTTTTCTTAAATCGATGGGAACGCCGTCAAGGGTGACGCCGCCGGGTTCCACCAACTTGTTTTCCAGATACATCTTGCGCAGATAAAAACCGTGCATGGCCGCGGGCATGCGGGTCGTATCGGAATTCCAATACAGAAGATCGAAAGGAAAGGGGTCCTTTCCGAGCAGGTAGTTGTTGATGACGAAAGACCAAATCAGATCGTTGTCGCGCATCATGTAGAAGGATCCGGCCATTTCCGAGCCTTCAAGATAGCCCCGTTCGTTCATGCGTTTTTCGAGGGCGGTGAGTTGTTCGTCGTCGATGAAAATACCGAGTTCGCCCGGTTCCGCGAAATCGACCATGGTGGTGAGATAAGTGGCCGAGACGATGCGGCCGTCGCCTTTCGCCGCCATATAGGCCAGCGTCGAGGCCAGAAGGGTGCCGCCGATGCAATATCCGATGGCGTTGACCTCGCGCTCACCGGTCGCCGCCTCTATGGCGTCGAGGGCGGCCAACGGTCCTTCGAGCATGTAATCGTCGAAAGTTTTCGCGGCGTGGCTTTCGTCGGGATTGATCCAGGACGTAACAAAGACCGTGTGTCCCCGGTCCACGGCCCATTTGATGAACGAGTTTTCCTTGCGCAGGTCGAGGATGTAATACTTGTTGATCCAGGGGGTGACGATCAGCAGGGGGCGGCGGCACACCGTTTCGGTGCTTGGGTCGAACTGAAGAAGTTCGATCAAGTCGTTGCGGAAAATGACTTTTCCAGGGCTTGAGGCCACATTGCGTCCAACCTCGAAAGCGCTCTCGTCGGTCATGGTGACGGCGAGGCGTCCCTTGCCCTTCTCGAGGTCGCCGAGCAAATTCTTCAGGCCGTTGAGAAGGTTTTCGCCGCCTGATTCGTAGGTGGCGCGGATCACTTCCGGGTTGGTCAGGGCGAAATTCGACGGCGACATGGCGTTGAGGAATTGGCGGGTAAAGAAATCGACCTTCTTCGCCGACTTCTCTTCAAGGCCATCGACGCCGTGGACCGAAGACAGAACCCATTGGGCGGTCAAAAGGTACGACTGTTTGATGAAATTAAAGATTTCATGATCGGCCCAGGCCTCGTCCTTGAACCGGCGGTCGTCTTTTTCAGGCTCTATTACGGCAGGCGTGTCGTTGCCCATCAGCCTTTCTGCCGACCCTTGCAAAAGGGCGATATAATCTTGCCAAAAAGACATCTGGTATTGGGCTTGTTTAAAGGGATCGGCCATCATTCCCGCCGTCATTTCCATGAAGGCGTTCGTGATGTTGAAGGGGTCGGCCGTTTCCTGAAGCCCTTCGCGCGCCTGCCGGGAAATAAACTCGGAGAGAATTTTCCGGCTGCGTTCCCCAATCTCGGCCATTGAAAGGAACATTCCGGTTCCATCAAGCGCGGAATAGAGTTTGGTATTGGGCCAATTCACGCCGTTGTCGGGTTGATCGTCCATTTAAGTGCCCTTTATGATCGAAGCTGGCGATGGGCCGTTCCGGAATACCGGGATTGCGGCCCAAGGTTAAGCTGCTAATATTTGTATACTTTTAACTAAGTTTCGCCATGATGGCTGTCAATTGTTTCGCCATTATGACTGTCGGTCCACGATAGGCCGTTATGGGGATGGTGGCTTGTATTATTTAGGGAGAGTTTTTCCGCCATGGAGAACAAACAGGAAAGACGTTCAGCGTTCATCCGGCCGAGCCGATCCCGGCCCCGGCCTACAGGTCCGAGGCGCCCCATGGCGGCCGCCGTCGTTCTTTTCGTTAGCCTTACCGTCTTGAACGGCTGTTCCGCCGTTCCCGACGCGGCCAACCCCGTCGAATGGTACAAAAGCACCATGGATTTTTTCGCCGGTGAAGACGACAAGGGACAAACGGTCCAGGGTGACGTTAAGGGCGATAGCGGCGTGGCCGCCGACCGCAGCGCGCCTCGATCCAAGCCTTTTCCCAACCTCGCTTCGTTTCCCGAGACCCCGGCGGACGGTTTGGTCGGCGACAAACGCCAACGGAAATATTCCTCCGAAGTCATCGGCCGCCAAGGGGAGCCCGAACAAACTTTAAGCTCGACGCCGAGAGCGCCGAGGCGGGCCGCGTTCGCTCCGCCGCCGAAGGCCCTTCCGCCGGTGCCGGTGAAGCCCGCGCCCTTGGCCGCGACGCCTCCGAAAGCCGCGCCTTCCGTGGCGGCGTTGTCGCCTCCCTCGACACCGCCTTCACTGCTCCCTTCCTCTCCATCGGGGGTGAGGAAGGCTTTTAATCTAGGGGTGTCCCAGCGGCTTTCGAATTTGAAGGCTCCGGCCATAACGCCGCGGGCCGGAAAAAAGTTGCCCGGCCTCGCCTCTTCGGGGAAATTCCCCCCCCTGGGCCCCGATCGTTTCGAAACCGTGGTGGTGTCTTCCTCTGGTGTGGAAATCGCCGGCAATCCCATCGGGACGACGCCTCAATCCTCGCCGCCGCCAAGGTCTTCTGTGGGGATGGGCACGCTTGAAATTTCAAGGGAAGGGGCCGTCGTCCGCCCGGCCTACGCCCCGGCGCGGGCCGCGCCCGGTGGGGTGAAGGTCGCGACCATCGTATTCGGCAACGGTTCGGCCAGTCTCGATCAACGCGACCGTGGAATCCTGCGCGACGTGCGCAGGGTTTTCGATCAATACCGGAGCAAGGGAGGCAAGGTCCGCGTCATCGGTCACGCCAGCAGCAGGACCAGGAACATGGATCCGGTCAAACACAAGATGGTCAATTACCGCATTTCCGCCGACAGGGCCGATGCCGTCGCCCGCGAATTGATGAGGATGGGCGTCCCCGCGCAAGACATTTTTGTGGGCGCCAGTTCCGACACGGACCCGATTTATTACGAATTCATGCCCTCGGGGGAAGCGGGGAACCGGCGGGCCGAGATATTCATCGACTATTAAGGTCCTATCAAGGCCACAATAACCGGCCAAAAGACGAGTACAGTTATGGATCAGGAATTCCATCGCATTCGGCGGTTGCCGCCTTATGTTTTCGCTGAAGTCAACGCCATGAAGGCGCGCTCCAGGGCCGCCGGTGAAGACATCATCGACTTTGGAATGGGCAATCCCGATAGCGCGACGCCGCAACATATCATCGACAAGTTGTGCGAGACGGTAAAGAACCCGAAAACGCACCGCTATTCCAACTCGCGCGGCATTCCGGGGTTGCGCAAGGCGATCGCCGGTTATTACGACCGCCGCTTCGGCGTCGGGATCGACTTCGAGACCGAAGCCATCGTGACCCTGGGGTCGAAGGAAGGGCTCGCCAATCTCGCTTCGGCCATCACCAGTCCCGGCGATGTCATCCTGGTGCCCAATCCGAGCTACCCGATCCACCAGTTCGGCTTCATCATCGCGGGCGCCGCCGTTCGCAGCATCCCGGTCACCCCCGGCGGCCAGTTGATGGCCGCTTTGGCGCGCGCCGTTCAGCACAGTGTGCCCAAGCCGACGGCCCTGGTTCTGAATTATCCGAACAACCCGACGGCGGCGCTTTGCGATCTCGACTTTTATGCCGAGATCGTCGACTTCTGCCGGCGGAACGAAATCTACGTTTTGTCCGACATCGCCTATTCTGAGATATTCTTCGACGACAATCCGCCGCCGTCGATTTTGCAGATTCCGGGCGCCAAAGACGTCGCCGTCGAATTCACCTCCATGAGCAAGACCTATTCCATGCCCGGTTGGCGGATCGGGTTCGCCAGCGGCAACAAAAGGCTGATCGCCGCTTTGGCGCGGATTAAATCCTATCTGGATTACGGCGCCTTCACGCCCATTCAGGTGGCCGCGGCCGCGGCGCTCAACGGGCCCCAGGATTGCGTCGAGGACGTCCGCGCATTGTATAAAGGCCGCCGCGACGTTTTGATCGAGGGTTTGCTCGCCGCCGGTTGGGACGTTCCAAGCCCGCCGGCGACCATGTTCGCCTGGGCGCCCATTCCGCCCGCGTTCGCCCATCTGGGGTCGTTGGAGTTTTCGAAAATTCTGCTTCGCGAAGCCCAGGTCGCCGTTTCGCCGGGAATAGGGTTCGGCGAGGGGGGGGACGGCCACGTGCGTTTCGCCTTGGTCGAGAACCATCAACGCACCCGTCAGGCCATCCGCAGCATCAAGGCCTTCCTCGGCGATTACGACAAGGTCATGGAAGAGCTGGAGAAAAAACGGGCCGCGGCGTCGTGATTTTTTAAAAAGAAAGATAAAATGAACAAACCGATCAAAATCGCCGTCGCAGGCCTCGGCACGGTCGGCGCCGAAACCGTTAAGCTGTTGGCGAACAATGCCGATCTTCTCGAAAAACGGTGCGGCCGCGCGCTTAAAGTCACGGCCGTTTGCGCGCGCGATAAAAACAAGGATAGGGGCGTTCCGCTCGACGGCATGGCCTGGTTCGGCGACCCCGCCGTCATGGCGGGTGAGGCGGACGCCGACGTGGTCGTCGAATTGATCGGCGGATCGGAAGGGATCGCCAAGGAAACCTGCGCCGCCGCCATTTCAGCGGGCCGCCATGTGGTCACCGCCAACAAGGCCCTGATCGCCCATCATGGGACGGCCTTGGCCGAGGCGGCGGAAAAAGCCGGCGTGTCTCTCGCCTTCGAGGCCGCCGTGGCGGGCGGCATCCCCATCATCAAGGCTCTGCGCGAAGGGCTGGCGGCCAACAGGCTGACCCGGGTCTATGGAATCCTCAATGGGACGTGCAACTATATCCTCACAGCCATGCGCGAAAGCAAAAGGGAGTTCCGCGACGTCCTCTCCGAGGCCCAGGAACTCGGTTACGCCGAGGCCGATCCCGGTTTCGACATAGACGGCGTCGACGCCGCCCATAAACTGGCCATCCTGGCCAGCGTCGCCTTCGGCTGCGAGATAAACTTCGACGCCGTCTACAGCGAGGGCATCCGCCACATTTCGCCTTTGGACATCGTTTTCGCCGAGGAATTGGGATACCGGATCAAGCTTCTGGGCATCGCGTCCCTGGCGAACGGCGAGGTCGAGCAGCGCGTTCATCCCTGCATGGTGCCCCTTGAAGCGCCCATCGCCACCGTCGAAGGCGTGTTCAACGCCATCGTCACCGACGGCGATTTCGTCGACACCCTGATGCAGGAGGGAAGGGGGGCCGGGGCCGGGCCGACGGCGTCGGCCGTGGTCGCCGACCTGGTCGATATCGCCAGGTCCTGCCGGACGCCCGCCTTCGCCGTGCCGACCCGTGAGCTGTCCAAGATCTCGCCCAAACCCATGGAACGGCACAACGGAGCCTATTATATCCGCTTGATGGTCTTGGATCAGCCCGGCGTTATCGCCGATGTCTCGGCGTCGCTTCGCGATCACGACGTTTCCCTGGAGCAATTGATCCAACGGGGGCGCGCGCCCGGCGGCGCCGTTCCCGTCGTCGTCACCACCCATGAAACCGATGAAGAAGCCATCCTCAAGGTGATGGAGGAAGTCGGCGCGCTTGACGCCGTGACCGAACCGCCACGAATGATCCGTATCGAGTCGTTTTAGGAGTACCGAGCGATGTCCAAAGGATCGTTGTTCGCCAGCCGAAATCTCGCCATGGAAGCGGTGCGGGTGACCGAAACTTCGGCCATTGCGGCCTCGCGCTACATGGGGCGCGGCGACGACCGGGCCGCCGACCAGGCGGCGTTCGACGCCATGCACGCTTCCCTCGGGGTTCTCGAAATAGATGGAACGGTTCGCATCGGCGAGGACAAGGGTAACGAAAACTCCAAGCTTTATGTGGGCGAGAAGACCGGGACCGGCGAGGGGCCGAAAGTCGATGTGGCCCTGATGCCGCTCGAAGGCCCGACCATCATCGCCAAGGGCGAAGCCAACGGCCTGTCCGTTCTCGCCATGGCCGAGGAAGGCGGATTTTTCCACGCCCCCAACCTGTATATGGAAAAGATCGCCATCGGCGGCGGATTGCCCAAGGACCTCATCGATCTGGACGAAACCCAGGAAACGAACCTCAACGCGCTGGCCGGGGCGAAGGGCGTCGATGTGGGCGACTTGGTCGTTTGCATCCTGGACCGGCCCCGCCACACCCGGCTTATCGCCGAGACCAGGGCGGCCGGCGCCAGGATCATGCTGATTGCGGACGGCGACGTATCGGGGGTTATCGCGACGGCGTGGCCGAGAAGCGGCATCGATATCTATATGGGCATCGGCGGCGCGCCCCAGGGTGTCTTGGCCGCCGCCGCCCTGGCCTGCGTCGGCGGACAGATGCAGGGCCGGCTGGTTTGCCGGGACGAAAGCGAACGCAAGTTCGCCAGGGCAACCGGCATAACCGATTTGGAAAAGAAATACGACCTGGCCCATATGGCTTCGGGAGACGTGACCTTCGCCGCGACGGGCGTCACCAACGGGGCCATGTTGAAAGCGGTGCGCAGCGAGGCCGGCGTCACCATCACCCATTCCCTGGTTATGCGGTCGCGTTCGGGCACCCTTCGTTACGTGGAAAGCCATCACAAGTTCGCCAACCCCATGGAACTTTAAGATTTATGGAAGACGGTTTTCTCGGCGTCGATCGCTCGTTGACGGGGAAGCGCTGGCAGGCCAAGCCTTATGACCAACGCCTGGGTTTGGCCATTTCCCAGCGTTCCCGCCTGCCCGAGGTGGTCGGACGGGTGATGGCCTCGCGCGGCGTCGGATTGGACGAGGCCGAACGTTTCCTTAATCCGACCCTGAGGGACTTGTTGCCCGACCCCAGCCACCTCAAGGGAATGGAGGAAGGCTGCGAACGGCTTGCCGGGGCGGTCATGCAGGGCGAGCGGATCGCCGTGTTCGGCGATTACGATGTGGATGGGGCGACGTCGTCGGCCTTGTTGACCCGGTTTTTAAGGGCGGTCGGGGCGAAAACCAGGGTTTACATCCCCGATCGTATCAAAGAAGGCTACGGCCCCAACGAAACGGCGCTTCTCAAGCTCAAGGAAGAAGGCTGCTCGCTCGTCGTGACGCTCGATTGCGGAACCCTCGCCCATGCCCCGCTCGGCGTCGCGGCGCGCGCCGGTCTGGATGTGATCGTCGTCGATCACCATGAAGCCGAAGCCTCTTTGCCGGCCGCCGTCGCCGTGATCAATCCCAACCGGCTGGACGAAGACAGCCCCCACGGCCACATGGCCGCCGTCGGCGTCGCCTTCCTGCTCGTCGTCGGCCTCAACAGGACGCTGCGCGGGGCCGGATGGTACGCCGGGCGCAAGGAGCCGAACCTGACCCGCTGGCTCGATCTGGTGGCGCTGGGGACGGTTTGCGACGTCGTTCCCTTGCGCGGGATTAACCGGGCCCTGGTCCGCCAGGGGTTGAAGGTCATGGCCGGGCGGGAAAACCCCGGACTTCGCGCCCTGATCGACGTCGCCGGCATAGACGAAGCGCCGAACGCCTATCACGCCGGATTTATCCTCGGGCCCCGCATCAATGCGGGCGGGCGCGTCGGGGCGTCGGACCTGGGCGCGACCCTTTTGTGCGAGGACGATCCCGGCCGGGCCGGCGAAATCGCCCGATACCTCGATACCCTGAACCGGGAACGCCAGGACATCGAGTCCCGGGTGCTCGAAGACGCCCTGGCCGGGATCGAGGCCTCGGGCGCGGCCGAAGCGCCCCTTATCCTGGCCCTGGGCGAAGGCTGGCACCCGGGCGTGATCGGCATCGTCGCGGCCCGGATCAAGGAAAAATTCAACCGCCCCGCCTGCGTCGTCTCGCTGGACGGGGAAAAGGGAGTCGGATCGGGCCGCTCCATTACCGGGGTGGACCTGGGGGCCATGATCATCGCCGCCCGCCAGGCCGGAATCCTTATCAAAGGCGGCGGCCACGCCATGGCGGCGGGCTTCACGGTGGAACGTGAGAGGATAGAGGAACTGCGCCTTTTCCTAAACGAACGGGCCGGGGATTTTCTGGCCGGCCTGCCCACCGTTCCCAGCCTGTATCTGGACGGCTGCGTCACCGTCGGCGCGGCCAATATGGGGCTGATCTCTTCCTTGCGCCGTTTGGAGCCATTCGGTTCGGGCAATCCCGAACCCAGGTTTGCGATTTCATCCGCCCGATTGGCCGTCGCCGACGTGGTCGGGCGGGATCAAAGCCACCTGCGCTGCGTGCTCGAAGGCGAGGACGGCAGGAGGCTCAACGCCATCGCCTTCCGCTGCATGGACACGGAAATGGGGAAGGCCCTGCGCCATCATGACGGCGCGCCGTTTCATATCGCCGGACGGCTGCGCGAAAACGTCTGGCAGGGCCGCTCGTCCGTCCAACTCATGATCGACGACGCCGCACCGGTTTGGTAGGCAAAAGAAAAGGGCGCGGAGTTGAACCCGCGCCCCGATCTTATTTGGCCGTTACTTGTTGAGGATTTTTTCCACCCTGACGTCGCGGAGCTTGTGAACTTCGGGCATTCCCGAACCCAAGAGGGGGGTCAGGTAATCGCGGAAGGCGTCGGTCACGCCGTTGGCTTCGGCGTTGATGAAGGCGTCGTCCATGACCTTGGTCTTGCCGGCGACTTCGTCGAGATCGGTCAGGCGGTAATCGGTGGCGTAATCGCCGATGCGGTGGATGGTCACCGAGCCCACCTTGTGGCCGGCCTCTGCGAACTGGACGGCGCGTTCGCCGACCTCGCGGGCCTCGCGCTGGTCGATGTCCGACACGCACCCCAGGAACGAGCGCTGCAAATAGCCGAAGGTGTCGCCGCGGACCCGGCTGATGCCCGATTTTTCCTTGATCGCGCCGGTCAGCAGATCGGCCAGCGCCCCCGTGCCCGAAAGCTGTACGTTGCCGTGGGCGTCCTTTTCAAGATCGCCGGCGAGTTTGGCGAGCATCGGCGCGCCGTCGGCATCGTGGATGCCCTCGGAAACCGCGATCACGCAACGGCCCAGTTTGTCGTAGACTCGTTTGACGTCGCCGACGAATTTGTCCATGTCGAAATTCCGCTCGGGAAGATAGATCAGGTGGGGGCCGTCGTTGGGGTACTTGCGCCCGCCGTCGGCCGCCGCGGTCAGGAAGCCCGCGTGACGGCCCATGACCACGCCCACGTAAACGCCGGGCAGGGCGGTGTTGTCCAGGCCGACCCCGGAAAAAGCGTTGGCGACGAATTTCGCCGCCGAGGGAAAACCCGGCGTGTGGTCGTTGACCATCAGGTCGTTGTCGATCGTCTTGGGGATATGGATGCAGCGCAGGTCGTAATCGTCCGCTTCCGCTTTCCTGCTGAGAATCTTAAGGGCGTCGGAGGAATCGTTGCCGCCGATGTAAAAAAACGTGCCGATGCCGTGCGCCTGGAGGACCTTGAAGATTTCCGCGCAGTATTCTTCGGTCGGCTTGTCGCGGGTGGACCCCAGGGCCGAGCAGGGGGTTCCGCCGACCAGTTCCAGGTTCGCGGACGTCTCCTGGGTCAGGTCGAGGAAGTCTTCGTTGACGATGCCGCTG
>VAPH01034103.1_pt1 | contig 25915 bp, 22 predicted proteins | sample 3393861 | NCBI WGS metagenome assembly VAPH01 (sample SAMN08290439, study PRJNA428436) | hydrothermal vent metagenome | isolation source: Deep-sea hydrothermal vent chimney | place: Atlantic Ocean: South-mid Altantic Ridge | reverse complement strand
TTTGGCCCCTGTAGATCAGCAAGGATGCCGACATGGCGACCGACTTTTTCTGCTGCCTCGCGAATATTTCTGGCTCGCTCAATGTGTTCTTCAGGGCTGCCGTGTGAGAAATTAACACGTACGACATCTACCCCTGCTCTGATCAACCTTCTAAGCATTTTAGGGCTTTCGGTTGCGGGGCCGATAGTTGCTACAATCTTCGTACGCCGTGGTATTGGCATTTTAATGAACTACTCCAGAAATTGCTTATTTTTAGCTTCCAGCATAGCCACCGCTGGCAGTTTCTTCCCCTCCAGAAACTCCAGGAATGCACCACCACCGGTTGATATATAAGACACTTTGTCAGCAATATTGTATTTATCGACAGCCGCCAGGGTGTCACCACCACCGGCAATCGAGAACGCTTTTGACTCAGCAATCGCCATGCCCAGTGTTTTTGTCCCTTCACCAAACTGATCGAACTCAAACACACCGACAGGGCCATTCCAGACAATAGTGCTCGCCTCTTTCATCATGTCGGCAAAACACGCGGCAGTTTCCGGGCCAATATCAAATATCATGTCATCGTCTTCAACCTCTTCAACTCTTTTAATGATGGCCTCAGCAGTTTCAGAAAATTCCTTTCCCACAACCACATCCGTCGGCACGGGTATCTCGCCCCCCTTGGCTTTTGCGGCTTCCATCAGGCGCTTCGCTTCAGGAATAAGATCCTCCTCGTACAGTGATTTACCAACATTATAACCACAGGCAGCAATGAAGGTGTTAGCAATGCCACCGCCTGGGATCAATTGATCGACAATGCCGGAAAGCGCATCGAGCACAGTTAATTTAGTTGATACTTTGGAACCACCGACGATGGCCACCATCGGGCGGGCCGGGTCACCCAGTGCTTTCCCTAATGCCTCCAGCTCACCCGCCAGTAAAGGGCCTGCACAGGCAACAGGGGCAAACACCCCCGCGCCATAGGTGGATGCCTGTGCACGATGCGCTGTACCAAAGGCGTCCATGACATATATGTCGCACAACGACGCATACCGTTTTGCCAGTACATCATCATTTTTCTTTTCACCAATATTAAAACGGCAGTTCTCAAGTAAAACGACATCACCATCGGCAAGCTCGGGGGCATAATCGAGATAGTCAGTTACCAGCCGAACTTCTTTACCGAGCAATTTAGACAGATGATCGGCCACAGGCTGCATGGAAAACTCGGCAACAGGCTCACCTTCTGTCGGACGGCCGAGATGCGACATCAACATAATACGTGCACCGGCATTGATACAATACTCAATGGTGGGCAGTGATGCACGGATACGTTTATCGGAGCTGACCTTGCCATCTTTGATCGGTACATTTAGATCCTGACGAATCAGCAGGCGCTTTCCAGCCAGATCAAGATCAGTCATTCTGGTTACGGACATTTAGAACTCCTTAAATAAAATTATATGCAAAATACCGAACACCTGGCATATAATCCTTGGCAAGTTTGGTCAAAGCAAGTCCCCAACTAAGCGAGAAAAATCTCCGCTTAATTTGCGGCTACATGCTGAACGAAACGTAACATGTTGCATGTGTAACCGTACTCATTATCATACCAGGAAACCAGTTTGACGAAGGTACCATCAAGCGCGATACCTGCCTCTGAGTCAAAGATAGAAGAGGCGGTGTAACCACGGAAATCCGTAGAGACTACTTTTTCGTCTGTGTAAGCCAGGGTGTCTTTCATAGAACCTTCTGATGCCGTCTTCATGGCGATGCAGATATCATCATAAGAAGCCTCTTTTTCCAACTCTACTGTCAGGTCGACAACAGACACATCAGAAGTAGGGACACGGAAAGCCATACCAGTCAGTTTACCATTCAGTTCAGGCAGTACAACACCAACTGCTTTTGCCGCACCAGTAGAAGAAGGAATGATATTTTCCAGAATACCACGTCCACCGCGCCAGTCTTTCATAGAAGGGCCATCAACCGTCTTCTGTGTTGCCGTTGCGGCATGAACAGTTGTCATAAGACCACGCTTCAGGCCCCAATTATCATTCAGTACCTTGGCGATCGGTGCCAGACAGTTTGTGGTACATGATGCAGCTGAAACAATCGCCTGACCTGCATAAGTTTCGTGGTTAACGCCGTAAACAAACATCGGTGTGCCGTCCTTGGAAGGCGCACTCTGTATTACTTTTTTTGCGCCGGCATCGATGTGCTTCTGACAACTTTCTTCGGTGAGGAAAAAGCCGGTAGATTCGATAACCAGATTAGCACCGATATCGCTCCACTTCAGATCAGCCGGATCACGCTCAGCAGTCAATCGTATGGTTTTACCGTTAACAACCAGATTATTGCCATCAACAGCAATATCACCATCGAAACGACCATGAACAGAATCGTATCTGAGCATGTAGGCAAGGTAGTCTGCTTCGAGCAGATCATTGATGCCAACAACTTCTATATCGCTAAAATCCTTTGCAATAGCGCGAAATACCATGCGGCCAATACGGCCAAAACCGTTAATACCAACTTTAATAGTCATCTATAAATACTCCTGAAAAGAAAAATTAAATCTGTAGGCTGCATCTGCTATCGAACAGAGCAACTGTAGCGCTTGGGTGCCACCGTTTCAAAGTACTGACTTTACCGTGCTGACAACGTTGTCGACGGTAAAACCAAACTCTTTGAATAAATCACCGGCCGGTGCGGATTCACCAAATCTATCGATACCGATAACTTTGCCACCAAAGCCAACATATTTCTGCCAAAAATCACTGACCCCGGCTTCCACTGCAACACGCGCCCGAACTGCTGAAGGCAGTACAGACTCACGATAGGCTTCATCCTGTGTATCAAATACACTGGTGCACGGCATGGAGACAACACGGATATTCTTGTCGGAAAGTTCTGCCGCTGCAGACGTAGCGAGACTGACCTCAGAACCGGTGGCGATAATGATCGCATCCGGTATGCCATTGCAATCACGCAGTATATAAGCACCCTTTTCGATATTTTTGATTTGCTCGTCACTGCGTGTCTGGTGAGCCAGGTTCTGGCGTGAAAAAATTAGCGAACACGGGCCTGTTGTGTTCTTGATCGCTTCTTTCCAGCAGACTGCGGACTCAACTGCATCACAAGGGCGCCATACAGTCATATTCGGCATCATGCGAAGGGTGGCGGTCTGCTCGACTGGCTGATGCGTAGGACCATCTTCACCCAGACCAATCGAGTCATGGGTATAGACTTCGATGTTCTGTATCTTCATCAATGCTGCCATACGTAAGGCATTACGGGCATACTCGGAGAACATCAGAAAAGTCGCACCATAAGCCACAAAGCCACCATGCAGTGAAATGCCATTAATAATGGCTGTCATGGCAAATTCACGCACACCGTAGTTGATGTAGTTGGCATCAGCAATATCGTGGCGCATGGCAACAGAACCGTCGACAAACGTCAGGTTCGATCCAGCCAGATCCGCCGAGCCACCTATGAATTCAGGTGTGTAGGGAAACATGCCGGCAATCGCATTCTGCGACGCCTTGCGTGAGGCAATTGTCTCTCCTTTTGCATTGACCTCTGCGATATAGGCATCGGCTTTAGCTTCCCAACCATCGACCCGTTTCCCTACGATACGGCGCTCAAATTCAGCAGCAAGCTCAGGATATGCAGCCTTATAAGCTGCAAAGCTGTCATCCCATGCAGACTCGGTAGCCGCCCCTTTGGCTTTTGCATCCCACCCAGCATAGACATCATCAGGAATCTCAAAAGGGCCATATTCCCAACCCAGTGCCTTGCGGGTCAGTGCAATTTCTTCATCACCCAGCGGTGCACCGTGACAATCTTCTTTACCGCCCTTGTTAGGTGAACCAAAACCAATTATTGTTTTACAACAGATCAAAGATGGCTTGTCTGTTACAGCACGTGCTTCCTCAATCGCCGCCTTGATCGCATTACCATCATGCCCATCAACATCTTTAACGACATGCCAGCTGTAGGCATCAAAACGCTCAGGTGTATCATCAGTAAACCAGCCTTCGACCTCACCATCAATAGAGATATTGTTGTCATCATAGAAAGCAATCAGCTTCCCCAGGCCCAGGGTACCGGCCAGTGAACAGGATTCGTGAGAAATGCCCTCCATCAGACAACCGTCACCAAGGAAGACATACGTGTAATGGTCCACCACCTCGTGACCATCACGATTGAAATGGGTCGCCAGTACTTTCTCGGCTATCGCCATGCCGATACCATTGGTGATCCCCTGGCCAAGTGGGCCGGTGGTCGTTTCTATACCGGGAGTATAACCGTATTCAGGGTGCCCCGGTGTTTTGGAATGTAACTGACGGAAGGCCTTGAGATCATCAATGCTCAGGTCGTAACCGGTCAGATGCAGGACAGAGTATGGCAGCATGGAACCGTGCCCGTTTGACATAATAAAGCGATCACGATCCACCCAGTCAGGATTAACAGGATTGTGATTCATAAAATCGTTAAAAAGAACCTCGGCGATATCTGCCATACCCATGGGGGCGCCTGGGTGGCCAGAATTTGCTTTCTGTACGGCATCCATAGCCAGGGCACGTATGCCATTAGCCAGTTTGCGTCGGTCGGTAGTTGCTGACATAGGACTTCCTCTTGGTAAATGTTGAATTTTGCTCGTTGTGCCTCGCCAGAATGCAGTACTGTCCCATCACATCTTATTTTACCGCTAGCGAATATTTTTTCGGCACATAAACGCTCTATTTTCCCCTACTTCGATGAATTCGGCAATAGTGAAAACCGTTCTTCTTTTGCCTGTTTGGGTTTGAATGACAGCTTGCGTTTCCGTTAAGCCAATCGACATGAAATATTTCATAGTCGACAAGAAAGAAGATCCTGAGATATTGGAATGTTGCACAAATGGGACATGCGTCATCTAAATATCCGCCAGGATAAATACTATATGTACCTCGATAGCCTCTGTATCAGAATTGCAACATCAAAATATTCTTCTCGATATCACCGACAAAGTGCTTGTTTTTACAGACAAATGGTCTACATTATGAGATGAAGGATACGCGCACCATAAATTATAATTGCAGTCAGGATAAAATAATTCTATTTTGGAGAATGTAGGGAAATGTTAGAACGCACAACAATGTTCACATCAAGGAAGATCCGGGCTGCAGGGTACCTTCTAATCGTAATCACTATCTTGGGAAGCATCGTTCCAATCTCTGCACAGTCCCAGGTTTCCGAAAAATCCCAGGAACCATTACAGTCCCAGAAACCATTAAGGTTTGTTATACAACCGTTTCAGTCAGAGCAGAAAACGCGTACCAACTTCCAGCCTCTGGCTGATTATTTTCAGAAGCTTACGGGTCGGAAGGTAAATATCATGACCTATCCGAACTTCATCTCCTATTGGGCAGAAACTCAGAAGACGGGCAGCTATGATATTGCCCTGGATGCTGCACACTTTATCGATTACCGCAACAAGAATAAGGATTTCACAGTGTTGGCAAAACAACCTGGAATCATCAGTATTTCACTCATTGTCAGTGAAGATAACCTTGTATTTGATGCCAGTGAACTGATAGGGAAAAAAATTGCGACCCTTGGCCCACCAAGTATCGCTGCAGTACGAATCTACGAGTTATTTAACAACCCGGTACGCCAGCCCAGTATCATAGAGGTGGACAATACGGGACAGGCGATGTCAATGTTATTGTCTGGAAAAGTTGATGCTGCAATGATACCGACACCTCTCGTCAGTGTGCAAATGGCCGGTGAAGGTGGGGTTGCGGTGGTTTCAACATCAGATTCAATACCGGGCATGGCTATTTCTGTTTCTCCGACTGTCTCAGCTGAAATTAGAGAGAAGCTTTTAAAAGGACTCCTTACCGCTGATAAGAGCGAAAGCGGAAAGAAAATGCTCAAACAAACCAAACTCAACCCATTTGAAAAATCCAGTAATAAAGATTATTTTGGTTATAGCAAAATGCTGGACGAGAACGAATTGCCAGCCGGGCAGTAGCGCATAAGAGGCATACACCCTCGGTGTGCGATTCTGTATTCACATGATTATTGGCCTCTGAAGCAATCGTGTCGGAGGGCGATGTCCCGACGACATATTTCTCAACGGTCATACTTCCTCGAATTGGCGTGGTCTGCTTTTGAAAAAATCCATTAATAGAGACAAAGACCTCCCTCTATCGCCAGACTTACTGTTGCTGTGAAATTGCCTGTAGGTCAGGGATCATCGCGGGTTCTCCATCAAAAAGAAAGCTGGCCCGAATGAACGTGTTATCGGACTGGTCATCGTCACTCGCCTCAATATCATCACGGGTCAATAACCTGGGCCGCGGATCATGTATGGTAGCAATAGCAAAAAATGTATTTTTTTTCATTCCCTTCCATGGAAAAAAAACAAATGCCTTACTGCGTTTACCAAAAACAGGGATCCTTGATCCAGCCAGCCCTTCCATGGAGTAAACAGGAACCTGTACACCACGCCAGGCCATACACCCAAGCATATTTCCTTTAGCCGAGTCTTCATCAAATACCAGTGGGACAATTTCTGCCACAGCGGCACTCGGTATTACCAGAAAACCAGGATCTGACGGGACAACCAAACAACGTACCGGCTGAATCGTATTATCTACCATGGAGTGCTCCCTTCCAGTAACACATACTCAACTCTCCATCATCGCACTAATCTTTCGTGAACTTTCAAGTGGCAATACAGAATTGATTGCATTCATTAATTCCAGCTCCTGATACGGCTTGCTTAGATAGAGCGTTGCACCAAGTTCCATTGCTCTGTCACGGTGCTTGGGGCCAGAACGGGATGTAATGATGATTATTGGAATATCCTTGTAGACAGGATCATCCCTAACACGCTCTGTCAGTTCAAATCCATCCATGCGAGGCATTTCTATGTCAACCAACATAACATCAGGCACCTCATCAGAAAGCTTCTCCATCGCATCAATACCATCTGTTGCAAGCAGTGTAATGATGCCATATTTACTCAGGTTTCTTTCAGTAACCCGTCTTACTGTCAACGAATCATCAACAACCATAACAGTAGCTGGACTAATATCCTCCTCCATTTTGGCCACCAGACTGGCCTGATCAATCTCATCTCTTTCAGCATGCCGGGTATTCCACAGGTCGACCAGATCAATAATCAATGCCACTTCACCATCACCGAGTACTGTTCCCCCTTCTATCCCATCAAGTGATGCAATCTGCACGCCTACTGGTTTTACCACGATCTCAGTGGAATGTATTAACTCGTCCACACCAATAACAATCGGCCCTGTTGCCGCATTCATAACCAGGGCTGGCGTTTTGGTTTCATCACCCATTTGTGCCAACATGCCCAGTCGTTCAGCAAGCGATATATACGGGTATGTTTTTTCACCTATAGTGACACTTTGCTCACCGCTGGCATCCGATACAATATGGCTTCTATGCGCCATTGTGATAGACAGGATTGCCATCAGAGGGACTGCAAAACGATGCCCCCCTGAGGAAATTATCAATGCCTGCGCGACTGTCATTGAAAGGGGCAGGCGGATAAAGAAATGTGTTCCCCCATTCTTTTCTGTTGTCAGTGAGACAGAGCCACCTACTTTCTTTAACTCACTCTGGACAACATCCATGCCTACACCTCGCCCGGAAACCTGGGTGACACTGTCAGCAGTTGAAAAACCGGGTACAAAAATAAGGTTTGCCAGGTGATCATCCGATGGGTTCATCCCCTTATCCAGCAAACCTCTTTCTTCTGCTTTGTGGCGAATTTTATCCAGATCCAGACCCTGTCCATCATCAGAGAATTCGATAATTATATCCTTCCCTTCACGAATGATATCGAGCTTAAGCAGACCTTTTTCCCGCTTCTTCAGTTTCTTTCTCTGTTTAGCCGTCTCGATTCCATGTGCAATGGAGTTGCGAATCAGATGCTCCAGTGGAGGTACAACCTGGTCTATGACATTTCTGTCCAGCTCAACTTCGCCACCTGTAATCTCTAGATTCACTGGTTTTTGCAGTTCGCGTGATGTTTTTCTTGTCAACTGCCTTAACCTTGGCATCAAGGTCGAAAATGCAACCATCCTGGTTTGTGTTAGTCCTTCCTGTAGATCAGTATTCAGGCGAGATTGTTCATGTAATAATAATTCGACATCACCAGCAAAGTTGTCCATGCCAGTTTGAATCATTATCAAGTCATGCAAACTCTCTGACAGGTTGCGGGAAAGAAACTGTAATTGTGTATAACGATCAAATTCCAGTGGATCAAAATCTTCCTCATCTTTGTTAAACACTACCTCGGTTCCAGTACGTGAAAGTATTTGTGTATCCGCCTGAATTTCCAGCTCACGAAGCTGTGTGTTGAATCTTTCAATATTGTTATGTAATTCGTTCAGATTTTCCTTAAAGTTTGAAACCTGCTGTTGTATACGTGAGCGCGCGATACTGACTTCACCGGCATAGTTTGCCAGAGTACCCAGCAACTCTGAGTCAACTCTGACCTGTATCTGTTTATCCGCGCTGGACTTCTCCTTTTTTGACCGGGACCGGGGTACGGCACTCTTTTTTACTCTGGCAGATTTAAGTGTAGCTTCTCCTGAATCACTACCCGGCTCGGCAAGCTGTGGCGCTTCTGTTTCTACAGACTTCTCTGAGGAAACTTCATCCACGACGGGCTGATCTTCTTCCTCTGAAAAGTAATTCAGTAAATGCCGATTGATTTCGTCTGCCTGTATATCAAACTCCTTACCACCGGGGTTTTCTACCATCGCCAGCAGGGTGTCATGAACCTCCTCAATCAGATCAAACAGAAAATCATCAATTTCGTTTCCGGCACGTTCCGCCTCATCAAGCATAGATTCAGTATTGTGTGCAAGGTTACCAATACTGCTAATCCCCATCATTCTGGCACTGCCCTTGATGGTATGGAAGACACGCTTTAGATCAGAACTTGCCTCTTCATTAGCCGAATCTTTGCGCCAAAGTTCCAGAGACTCATGGAAACGGGATAACAAATCAATGGTTTCTTCCTGGAAAATTTCTACCAGCTCATCAAGAGGTTCTTCCTCAGCCGCTTTAGCCACATCCTCTACGGGCTCTTCCTCAAGCACTTCCGGTTCTGCCTGTTCATCACTACCGTCTACATTAAAGTAGCTGGGCATCTCAACAGTACCGTCATGTAACTGTGGATTGGGTAGATTTTCCAGTCTATTTCTACAGAGATTTGACAGTTTGGACATACCTGTCAATAAATGATCTTCCAGTGCAGAGGGCTGCTGTACTGATTCAAGTAACTGTATACCTAAATCATATGCAGTCTGGAGTATATCGATATCCTCCTTTGTTAAATAAAGGCTTCTTGAACTTAAGCCATCCAAAAGATTTTCCACAGACTCATAGGTATCCGCCACCTCATCCAGACCAACTGAACGGGCACTTCCACGAAGGGTGTGTATCAAGCGATGTATTGAATCAGAAACCTCTGGCTCCTTTTTCTCACTGCAGCTTCTGATTTCGGTTATAAGATCATCCAGGTGCTTATTTATCTCCGTTGCATAGATTTCACGAACGGTGGGAGACTGGAGGGTTGCCGGTAGACCGGGAATAATTTCAGATCCTTCGCCATCAGCATCAATCTCACTATCAACAGCATCTTCCACATCGGCTGTTTTATCAGGTGTTTCTTCTAACTCTACAAGCTCCAACTCCTCTATGGCCTTGGTTTCCTCCTCACCTCCAAGCCCGGCTTCAACACGACCTGCCTCCGCTGTCAACTCCTCGGCAGATTCCTCACTCACAGAAGCCGTACCTTTTAATTCTTCATCTGCAGTGGTATCGGCCATTTCAACTTCTGCAAGCTGCTTTTCACTGCATCTGATTTCTTCTGCTTTCGCCTGCCAATAAGAAACATCTATGTTTGATTCGTCATGCCTTTCAAGATCATCAATCATTGATGGCAAAACATCGAGTGATTCCTCAAGCAAAGCAAGCATCTGATCACTTACTTCTAGCTTTTCGGCAATCACATTGTTGAGTAATTCTTCCATCAACCAGCAGAATTCACCAAATTCGACTGCACCAGACATCCGCCCACTGCCCTTCAAGGTATGAAAACTTCGTCGCAGATCTGCCAGTGATTTATCATCAGAAATATCTGCCCCCCACCTTTGTAAAAGATCTCTACAGTTGGCAGTGATTTCTCTGGCTTCTTCAAGAAAAACCTCAAGTATCTCATCATCAAAAATGGCCGGTTTTCTTGTTATATCCTCTGTAAGCTGAATTCCCCTGTCGGCTTCATTGATGCTTTTAACATAAGCCTCCTGCTCTGAAACAAATTCCGAAGTATCAATTTCTTCCAGTTCAATGCCGAGATCAATATCTTTAGAGGCTATCTCGTCAAGCTGAGGTTCATCACGCTGTTTATCCTCAAACAGGGTTATCTCGTCAGGCAATCGCTCTGTAAGTTTTTCAAGTATTGATAATGACTGATGAAAAGTCGTCATTATGTCATCAGTAAGAAAATCGGGATCTGTGGATAACATAGTGACCAAGCTTGAAACCTCATCAGCTATTTTCTCCAGCTTTTCGTCTTTATTACCCTTTGCAAGCGCAATAATGGCTGCCATATCTTTGCGTAAGGTGGCCAGATGAAGTTCATCTTCTGGATTTCGTAACCAGTCGTCGGCTTCATCACGGATATGCTTAACTCGGGCAAGGGCAGTCTCCCGGTCTGAAATATCAGACGGTGCTGTGCGCAACAGTTCTTCCATTGCACGTTCTACGATAAGCTCACTGGTTGGTTGATCATGCTGCAGTGATTCTGCATAGGACTCTATTGCACTTATTGCCAGGGCCGTCGTTTCTACGTGCTCAGTTGAGGGTTTAACACGCCTGTTGGCCATACCTGTGATCTGCTCATTGATCAACGAAATCAGCTCAATTGCGCGTTCACGCTCAAGTATCTGTAATGCACCTTCTATCTGGCGTAATTTATCGGGGACAGGTTTGAGAATTTCATTAAGGTGCATATTTAAGGAATATTTCTCAAACTTTTCGACGACGTCCTTGAGGTTGGTGTTAATTTCTGCTGCCACCACCTTAACTAACTGAGAGAACTCAACATCAGTTAATGTCCCTTCCTCATCAATATCTATACCGATCCCTTCGGAGGAACTTGCTTCAACGTGCTCACCGGTTCTTATCCAGTATAAATCAGAAACTGCTCGATCTACTTTTTCTTCCCAGTCGGAGGACGGATCATCAAGCTCGCTACAGGCGTTCTCCAGTGTCAATAAACCTTCAGCAAGCTCTAATGCGATATTATTATTTATTACGATAGCGCCCGCATCATAGGCAAGGGCTGTATGCGAAATTTCTTCAACCAGGAGGCGGAGTTTTTTCTTGTTTATTACCTCAACCGCACCACGAATCTTATCCAGGCTGGAAAGTAAATGCTCTACCGATTTGTCAGATTTTTCACTATCAAAATAGTCGTTGAGATGGCCCTCCGCAACAGAGAGTTCCTCTCCCAGTGCTTTCATAATCGGCTGCAGCACGTCGGGACTTGTTGCTTCAAATATGATGCCTGTATCTTTAGTTGGCTTGCCACTGACCTGTTCATCAAGTTCAAAAGCATACACAACTTCAGTTACCAGCGGGCCACGGCTTGCTGCCTTACCGATCAGGAACAGCATCCTTCGCAAAAGGGCTTCAAGTGGTGTTTTGACCAGTACAGACTCACCATTGATAACGATACGTTTCAGTTCCTGCTCTAGCGTGGCAAAAAATCGTCTGACTTCATTCTCTGTACTGTCAATACCACCATCACGCAATGCCTCAGTTAGTGCGGTAGCTACCCACCATAATTGTGAGGTGACGTCGAAACGGGAGATATTTTTCAGGTGTGTAAATAACAGAAGGATAGTGTTTAGTGACTGCTTCTCCTCCTTCTGTTTAAACCAGCTTACCATCGTTGCAAGCAATTGCTTACGCGCCTGGCTGGCCTCAGAAATAAAGTTTTCGTCACTTAAACGCGCGGGCCTGATACCGGATATCTCTGGGAAAATATCCAGCTCCGGGTTAAACAGTTCAAACTCACTGACGAGGGCTGCATCACGTGTCGATCGCAATTCGTTAACCAGGTCTGTCAGAGCGACGATGGAATCAGGGTAACCGGCATGGAGTTGTGAAATATACGTACTAAGGCTTAATACACCTCTGCTCAGTATATCCAGGTTTTCTTCACTGGCAGGAATGCTTTCATCAATGAGTCCCTCACATACCAGTTCAAGTTCGTTAACCAGCCTGGCGGCGCCATCAAGTTCGACGATTTGTAATGTGCCTGAAACCTGATGCAGAAAAGCAACTGCCATACGCATCTGGCTAGTATCGTCAGTAGAGGTGGAAAAGGCCTCCAATGATAAGCGAGCCTGTTTAATTGACTCGTCTATCTCATCTTTAACCCAACTGAATGTACTGGGGTCTACTCGACTCATGTCTTCACCAGGCCGGGATAAAGGAACAAGTAATTACTGCTCGTGTGGATATTAGGCTTCTGCCGGCAATCTGAAGCCTGCAACCGAAGATTTAAGCTGCCCAGCAAGTACTGACAACCTGTCAACTGATTCAGCCGTCTCAGTCGTCGTTTTGGATGCCTGGGTTGTTAATTCTCTAATATGAACCATTGTGCCAGATACACTTGTAGCTTCCTCAGACTGCTGCCGTGCAGTGTTCGCCATGGCAGAAATAAGTGTAGACAACTCTTCAGATACTTTTTCTATCTCACCCAGGGCACGGCCGGCTTCATCTGCCAGTCGAGTGTTTTCAACCACTTCGCGCGTAGCATCTTCCATCGAGCTCACCGCCTCATTGGTATCCGCCTGAATGTTATTGACCAGGTCAGCAATCTGTTTCGTTGCTTCCGCTGAACGCTCTGCCAGTCGCTGTACTTCATCAGCAACCACCGCAAAGCCACGCCCTGCCTCACCGGCCATCGCGGCCTGAATTGATGCATTCAATGAAAGTATATTTGTCTGTTCTGCGATATCGTCGATCAATCCCACGATTTCACCAATCTGCTGCGAACTTTCACCCAGGCGCTTGATTCGTTTACCGGTTTCCTGCATCTTGTCGCGCATATTGTTCATTCCCTGAATGGTTGATGCCACGGCTTCAGACCCCTGCTTGGCAAGGTCTACCGAGCCGTCAGCAACTTCGGCTGATCCATCAGCACTTTCTGATAACTGCTCCATGGACTGTGCCATCCTCACAATAGATTCTGTCGCTGTACCAATCTCTTCGGACTGCTGACCTGTCTGTGCCTGCAGTGCAATCGTTTTTTCACGCGTACCCTCAGATTCCGTTGTCACCTGGGCCGATGCATCATTGATCTGCATTACCAATGTGCGCATTTCCAGTACCGCATAGTTCATGGAATCAGCAATAGCACCTGTCACCTGGTCCGTTACTTCTGCTTCGATAGTCAGGTCACCGTCAGCAAGATCACCCATTTCATCAAGCAGCTTTAGAATAGCCGCCTGTGCCTCTCTGTTTTGTTCATTGCTCTCAAACTCCCGTTGTCGGGCACTCGCCACCAGCGAGCGAATGAACAGCAGAAAGAAAAGCAGTGCCGCGCCACCTAAGACAAAAGGCAGGATGTTTAGATATTTAATGTTCCCGTAGAGGTTCTGGTAACTGCCTACCAGCGCTTCAATCTCTACCAGAAACTTCTCTGAATTTTCTGTAATACGTTGTGCAGATCGTTGCGATACAAAGAACTCGGTCACCACCTGCTGTGCAGCCTGTATAAACTCATTCAGCTGGTTAAACACCTCATCCGATGCATCAATTTTTTCAATAACGGCAGGGCTGGCTTTCCTACGCAGCCCACGATTAATACGTTTAAACAATTTAGCATCTTTACCAAACTGGGTCGCTGCAACAGCCGCATCCATGCCACCAAGAGCAAACACATTTACATCCTTGGTGATTCGCTGACTCCAGGTACGCTGCGTACCTGCCCTTGATACAATCTTCTGCGGTGCATTTTCAGCGATCAGTGCCTCAACGACCTCATCCGACATCGCCAGTAACAGGGGCGAAAGCTGGTTGATTGACGCCACGTTCTCACGAATGGACAACAGTGCCGGTTTGTTGGTAAGAATAGCCGTCACGTCCGAGTCCAGTGCACTCCACAAATCTTTTACTGGCTGTAGGGTATCCTTAACTGTATCCGGTGAAGGCGGTAGTCTGTCATCGCCTTTAACCAGTGTGTGTAGAATGCTGTTAATTCTGTTTTTTGAATCCTGCAGTGTGGCAAATGCCTCTTCATTACCCAACACAGCTTCCCGCGCATCTTTGGCTACCCGTTGCGACAACATCAGCAGCAGGCTGGATTCTTCAACATAACCGGACTGTAGAGTAGTTATCTTTGTCTGCCACATAAGTACACCAACCAGGCCGATTACCGAGACCACCATGCCGATGCCCAATAGCGGCAGATTATTGACCAGTTTGCCTAATGCAGACGGCGCCGCGCGCACCTTACCGGATGAGGACACTGCTCCGGGTACAACGTCGACCACACCTGCATTTACCAGGTCATCCATTGGAAACTCACTTTCTTCTGCCATTATACTACCCTCAACAATAGCTAATTATTGTGTAAACATATCCTGTACATATTTTTCTTCTCACGCCGCAGCGTTTAGAAAACTTTTTTCCTCTACCAAACGATCGGTATCAAACACCAACCACTTCTCCTTTTCCCTACCCAATGCACCGGTAACAAATCTGGCCAACTGATCGCTCAGATCACCGGTGTCGCAGCTATCACCAACCGGGTCAAAATGCCGCAAACCCTGCAAACGGTTAATCAGTAAACAGCATGAAAGTAGGGCATTATTGATAACAATCAGGCGTGAGTACTGATCAATATTTACAGGATCCATACCCAGAAAATCCTGTAAATCAACAACCGCCAGCAACTGACCTCTGACGTTTGCGATACCCCGTATCCAGGACCGTGATCTGGGCACCATCGCAAAGGGTGCCGAGGGCACTACTTCGGAAATCTGATCCATTGCCGTGACGAACTGCAGTTTCCCCACTCTGTACGATAAGCCTACCCATTGCTCAGCAACGACTATTTCTTCCGGCAGAGACATATCCGCCGACAACACGTCTTGCTCCATTTGATGGAGAATTTCAAGTGGTTGTAATTGTTTGTGTGACATTAGTGACTACAACGCCTCCATCATCTTAATCAAATCCGCTTCTCTCACTGGCTTGGTCAGATATTCATCAGCTCCCTGACGTCTACCCCAGACCTTATCCGTTTCCTGATCCTTGCTGGAAATGATGATGACCGGAATTCCAGCGGTTTCCGGATTTTTTTTAATTTTTCGTGTTGCCTGAAAGCCATTCATTTCAGGCATCACTACATCCATCAGAATCAGATCAGGCTTTTCCGACAGGGATTTGGCAACGGCATCAAGACCCGTTGTTGCAGTAACTACTTCGGGTACTTTATGTCGATTAAGCATGTCGACTACCAAATGAAGTTCTGTCGGAGAATCATCAACAACGAGTATTTTCTGAAACCTCATTAAACTACACCTCTCTTTATTTCTTGCTTATACATCTGCAGGCATTACGCGTTGGCCGCCTCATCAGTGACCACATATTTATTAATTGCATTAACCAGATCATCCTGGGTAAAAGGTTTATGTATATGCTGTTCTGAACCTGCCAGTTTTCCCCTGGCGCGGTCAAACAGACCGTCCTTACTTGACAGCATTACAATGGGTGTAGAACCAAATCGTCTGTTGTTCTTAATTAATGCACAGGTCTGGTAGCCATCCAGTCGCGGCATCATAATATCAATAAAGATAATATCCGGATGTTGATCTGCAACCACAGACATGGCTTCAAAACCATCCGCTGCCGTTATGACTTCAAATCCCGCTCTTTTCAGTAACGTCTCCGCCGTTTTGCGGATAGTGCTACTGTCATCAATCACCATTATTTTAACCGTCATGTGATTTCACGCAGCCGTATTTCCAGGAGAGTGTACTTCATCATCCTATCCTTAATGTATATTATTTATTCCTTTTGCTAAGTTGTTATTTTATATAGATAGCACAAAGATCGCTATATTGCCATAGAAGACCATATTCACAAACAAAAAACCAGCAAAAACTATAAACTATTTTGCAATCAGGTTTAATTTCACATTAGCAATTAGAATTTACATGATGCTTTGCTATCATGCCATATAATTCAATAGTGTAGACCAGCTTTTCTAATAATAAAGGATAAGGACACCTCTATGTAATTCTGGATATGTCAGATTAAGATTCAAAACTTGCCCTATTGAGGCAAGGATCGTACAAATAGAAGATTCTTGACACGGAGATAGCCGGTTTTGAATTCGAAATGCTTATTCATGTACTAACAGGGCTGCTCTGGTTTATTAGAATTAATAATTGTCTTTTATTTTTCAAATATAACGAACTATAAAACTATGACTTCCGTCCCCAATCTGACCACAGCATTAGCTGGACCGCTGCAAGACCTGGAAACACATATTCTGGCAAATCAAACCGAAATTGAACACTGGTTTCGCAGCCAGTGGCTGTCATACCGTGCTCCCTTTTACAGTTCAGTTGATCTGCGAAATGCAGGCTTCAAGGTCGCACCGGTCGACACCAACCTGTTTCCCGCCGGTTTTAACAACCTTAACCGGGCATTCCTGCCATTATGTGTGCAGGCGGTACAGACAGCAATTGAACACCTCTGCCCGAAAGCGAGAAGGTTAATCATCGTCCCGGAATCTCATAGCCGCAACCAGTTTTATCTGGAGAGTCTCTCTACCCTGCAAGGAATAATCGAAAAAGCGGGACTACAGGTACGAATAGGCCACATCGACGAAGAGAAGCAAACCCGCGAACTGACCCTGCCATCGGGTCGAAGCATGATTCAGCACCCACTGGAACGATCCGGCAACAGGCTGCACATCGGGGATTTCGACCCGTGCATCATATTGCTGAACAACGACCTGTCAGATGGCATCCCCGCCATTCTGGAAAACATCGACCCTGACCAGGCCATTACACCACACCCGGCCATGGGCTGGGCTAGCAGGTTAAAATCAGACCATTTTGCCCATTACCAGCGAATTGCAAAAGAGTTCTCCAACATCATCGATATCGACCCGTGGCTAATTGACCCCTATTTCAGGCGTTGTGGAAAAATAGACTTTCAGAAACGCGATGGTGAAGAATGCCTGGCCGAAAATATTGCCGATGTGCTGGAGATCATCAAAAAGAAATATCAGGAATATGGCATCAAGGAAGAACCTTTCGTCATTGCCAAGGCCGATGCAGGCACCTATGGTATGAACATTATGACCATACGTGACCCATCTGAAATTCAGCAGCTTAACAGGAAACAAAGGAAGAAAATGGCGCGGGGGAAAGGCGGCAGTACTGTCCGTGATGTACTGGTACAGGAAGGTATTTTTACCTTTGAGACCTGGGGAGATGATAATGCCATTGCCGAGCCGGTAGCCTATATGATTGACCGTTCAGTCGTTGGCGGCTTTTACCGTGTGCATACCGACAGAGGCATTAACCAAAACCTTAATGCTCCCGGTATGCACTTTGAACCACTGGCCTTCGCCGACACTTGTACCCTGCCGGATAAATCAGCCGAACCGAATGCGGACCCAAACCGATTTTATACTTATGGGGTGATCAGCCGACTGGCCTTACTGGCCGCAGCGCGTGAAATCAATATGCTGAAAACAACGGTAGCAACATGAACAAGCCCATCATCATCGGCGTCATTATGGACCCGATTGAACAGATTAATATTCTAAAAGACAGCACCTGGGCGATGATACTGGCGGCACAAAAACGGGGCTGGCAGGTGCATTATCTGCAACAGGCAGATCTTTTTACCCGCAATGGGATAGTCTATACGGAAAACCGTGCTATAAAACTTATACCGGGACAGGATCCCTGGCTTGAGCTATCACCAGCGAACACGTGTGAACTGTCTGAATACAGTGCGATTTTGATGCGTAAGGATCCACCGTTTGATCTGGAATATATTTATACCACCTATATGCTGGAACTGGTTGAGCAACAGGGCACATTGATCGTCAACAAACCACAAAGCCTGCGTGACTGTAATGAGAAATTCTTTATCACCCGTTTCCCGCAGTGTACGCCTCCTACTTTGGTAACACGCTCGGCGAACAGGCTACACCAGTTTATCCAGGAACATAAGGACTGTATCTTCAAGCCACTGGATGGCATGGGTGGCACATCAATTTTCCGGGTGCAGTCCAACGACCCCAACAAAGGCGTCATCATTGAGACCCTGACGAAAAAAGGGACAACCAGTACCATGGCTCAATGCTTCATTCCTGAAATCAGTGAGGGGGATAAACGCATACTAATGGTCGATGGAAACCCCGCACCCTACGCACTGGCACGCGTGCCCCCGGCTGGAGAAACCCGTGGCAACCTGGCTGCCGGTGGTACCGGCAAAGGTGTCGCACTGAGTGACAGGGACTACTGGATCTGTGGACAGGTCGGTCCAATACTAAAAGAAAAAGGCATACTTTTCGCTGGCCTGGATGTTATCGGTAACTATCTGACTGAAATCAATGTCACCAGTCCGACATGTATACGCGAACTGGACAGACAGTTCGAACTCGATATCGCCGGTGATTTAATGGATGCCATTGAGTTACGTTTACCTGCATGAAGTCCTTCAGATGGCCCCTGGCTATGCTGCTCGTCCTGCCAGCACTGCTTGCCGCCTGCGAAAAACAAGACCTTTATCGTTATCAATCATTTGCTTTTGGTACACTGATAGAGGTCAAAATCCGTAACAATGATAAGACACTGGCGGATCGGGCCGCGGCCGACCTGTTTGCAGATTTTGATCGTAGGCATAACGACTGGCATGCCTGGCAGCCCAGCAAGCTGACACAAACCAGCGCCTTGCTTGCAACGGGAGAATGGTTTACCGCAGACAGTGCCTTGCTGCCACTGATAAAACTGTCGAAACAATATTCTCTGTTAAGCAATGGTTTATTCAATCCGACGATAGGTAAACTGATTCAGTCCTGGGGCTTCCATGACTCTGAACAGCCTCAGATACCGCCCAGCCAAGAAACAATTACGCGTCTGCTGGACACGTTACCTACGGTAAATGATATCGAGATCGAGGGTAATCGACTGCGTGGACACAACCCTCAGCTACAACTGGATCTCGGGGCGATCGCCAAGGGTTACGCTATCTCCATCGGACTACAGAAAATGCGTAATCTGGGCATAAAACACGCCCTGATCAATGCCGGCGGTGATCTCTGTGGGATTGGCGATCGGGGGCAACGTCCCTGGCGCATAGGTATACGCAACCCATCGGGTAACGGGATCATGGCAAGCATAGAACTGGGAAAGAACGAGTGTGTGTTTACCTCCGGTGACTATGAGCGCTACTTTACGTATGATGGCAAACGCTACAATCACATCATAGACACCCGTACCGGCTACCCTGCTGACAAAGTGGCATCGCTTACTGTCCTGTATAAGAAGGGTGCACTAGCTGATGCAGCCAGTACTGCATTATTTGTAGCTGGCCCAGATTACTGGCAAGACCTTGCAAAAAAAATGGGTATAAGCGATGTGATGATGATCGATAAACGGGGACGCATTATCATGAGCCCATCAATGCAGGAAAGAATTAAACTGGAACCGGGAGAAAAAGAAAGAGAAATTATCATCAGCAAGCCCCTGACCCAGTGATTTACGACTTACGACTTCTGACCCTCAATGCCATGATAAAAATGAAAGTAGGAGACTGGTTGATTTTATTTCTTAGTCTACTGCTTGTTCCGTTGTCGTGGTCAATGACTCAAAGTGATTCCGGTGCGGTAGCAGCGATAGAGGTCACTGTCGGCAACCAGCCCCCCGTTGTTTACTCGATAAAAAGCCGGCAGCAGATCACTGTAACAGGCGAACTTGGTAACAGCGTAATAGAAATTCGTGACGGCAAAGTTCGAATAATCAGTTCACCCGGCAAGAGACAACTTTGCGTATTAAGCGGCTGGCACCAGCAAAGCGGCGATAACATCGTCTGCCTGCCGAATAAAGTGGGTGTGTCACTAATTTCGAACCGAGAGCGGTTTGATGGGATAAATTTTTAACATATCAAATTTTTTTTGAAAAAAAATATCAAAATTACTGAAGAAGACAGAAAGATTGCCGCATTTGCCGCGCTGGCGATTGTTATCCATGTACTGGAAAGCAGCTTTCCGAGTCCGTTTCCGGGCATTAAACCGGGTCTGGCGAATATTATTACACTGCTGGTGTTATTTCGCTATGGCTGGCGATTTGCGGCATGGGTCAGTCTGCTGAGGGTAACCGCTGGAAGTCTGTTGCTGGGAACGTTTATGTCACCGACTTTTTTCCTCAGCCTCAGTGGTGCTTTGGCAAGTTTACTTGCCATGCTGCTACTGTGGTCAAGTATCCGCCCCTGGGTAGGAATGGCAGGCATCAGCATACTCGCCAGTATCAGCCACGTCATGGCGCAACTGCTGGTTGCGTGGTGGCTATTCATCCCTCACCGGGGAATACTGGCATTAACACCCATACTGATTGCAACAGGCATTTTTTTTGGTCTATTTAACGCTATAATTGCATCCTCTATAGAAAAGAGACTGACAGACACAGTATGAGCTACGCCGAACTATTCAGCGACCAGGACAACAGCAGTGACCTTGGCATTACCCTGATTGGTGCAGCACTGCTACATATTGTATTGATACTCGGGATAACTTTTTCATTGCCTGAAATACAGGTCAATGACACCCCTCCTCAGCTAGAAATCACACTGGTACAGGCACACACAAAGGAAGAACCCGAGGAAGCGGATTTCCTTGCCAATGCCAGCCAGCAGGGCGGTGGCGACAGCGACGAACCTCTACGTGCTACCAACCCACTTCCCGGGACATCTACAAATAAGCAATCAACACCCCTTTTTCGCCCCGCAAGTATCGCCAGTGAAGACATTAGCTCTCAAACTGACGAGGTGCTGGTGGCTAAATCAATAAAGCGGAAAACACTTTTTCAACCACAAAAAAACAGGAAAAAGAAAACACCGAAACAGTTACCATTAATAGGTCTGCCCCAGCAAATGAGCCTGGACGATGAACGGGATCGTTTGCTGGCTGAAATATCCCTGCAGCAACAGAACTATCAAAAGCGACCACGAAAAAAATTCCTGACTGCACGTACACGTGAGTATAAATATGCATCGTATATGGATGCCTGGCGGGCCAAGGTCGAGCGTATCGGTAACCTGAATTACCCTGAGGAGGCAAAACGTCGGAACCTGACAGGCAGCCTGATTCTGGATGTTGCCATCCTGCCTGATGGCAGACTGGACAGTATTAATGTCCGACGCAGTTCACGTCACAAGGCCTTAGACGATGCGGCGATTCGTATTGTCCGTCTGGCCGCGCCCTATTCCCCCTTCCCGAAAAATTTTCGCGATGATGTTGATATTATCCACATTACCCGTACCTGGAAATTCCAGCATGGAGACCGGTTGACCAGCCGTTGAAATCACTTGCCAACCATTTCCTTATCGCCATGCCCTCCCTGCAGGACGAAAACTTTGGTCACAGTGTGACGCTAATCAGCCATCATGACGATGATGGCGCCATGGGAATCATCATCAACCAGCCCCTGCAACTGAGTGTGGCAGAGTTGTTTAGTGATGCCGGACTGCCGACTGAAAATCTACGGCATCCTGCGGATTTCATCTGGCATGGCGGCCCCGTCAGGATGGATCATGTGTTTGCCCTGCATGATGCCAGCCATGAATGGGATCACACCATCCAGATAGGTGATGAACTGCGTCTAACTACGTCAGCGGACTTTCTCGAAGCTCTGGCAGAGGGAGAAAAGATAGATCATTATCTGCTGGCACTGGGTTATGCCGGCTGGGCATCGTCTCAACTTGAACTCGAAATGTCAGAAAATTCCTGGGTCTATGCCGCTGCTGACAAGCAGGTAATTTTTAAAACAGCCATCGAGAAACGCTGGGAGGCAGCGGCCAACCTGGCTGGCATCGATCTCAACAAGATGTCTTATTATTCCGGGAACGCATGAATTCAGCCACCTACCTTGGCTTCGACTACGGTACCAAACGAATCGGTATAGCCGTTGGCAACACGGTATCGGTCAGTGCCACAGCACTGGACACTGTCCGGGTTAGGAATAACCAGCCGGACTGGGATCATATCTCACGATTGATTACCGAATGGCAACCGGATGCCTTAATCGTCGGCTGGCCAATCCAGATGGATAACAGTGATAACCCCGTAACGCCCAGGGCGCGCCAATTCGGCAACCGGCTGCACGGTCGTTACTGCCTGCCAGTGCATCATATTGATGAAAGACTCAGCACACACGTGGCACTATCTGAAATACGCAAGGCAGGCTATAATGGCCAGCGCTCCAGGGGTCTGGTTGATAGCTATGCCGCTAGAGAGATCCTGCAAACCTTCTTGAATGGACTGGTTGGGAATGACAAAAAAGATTGATGTCGAAGTCTCTGCGCTGCTAGACAAACTGGTCACCGATCTTACTCCACTGCTTGCTGTTAATCCCGTCATCATCGGCATTCATACAGGGGGTTCCTGGCTGGCAGAAATTCTGCATGAGCGACTGGCCATTAAAGAACCCTGCGGCAATCTGGACATCAGTTTCTACCGTGATGACTTCAGCCGTATTGGTCTTAACCCCGAAGTCAAAGCCTCAAACATCCCACAGGACATAAGTGACCGTCACATTCTACTGGTTGACGATGTACTGCAGACAGGGCGTACCGTACGCGCCGCCATGAACGAAATTTTTGACTATGGCCGACCTGCCTCAATCCGTCTCTGTGTACTGGTAGAAAGAAAAGGCCATGAACTGCCTATTCAGGCTGATTACTGCGGTATGACACTGGATCTGAGACAGGATCAACACATAAAGCTGGTTGGCCCGGAAAAGCTGTCACTGGTAGTGGGAGGCCTGGTAGCCGGAGACAATCAATCGTGAAACCACATCTGCAGTACACCAACAACGGTAAACTGCGCCACTTCCTGTCTATTGAAGACCTACAGAAAGAAACGTTACAGCAGATACTCACCACCGCGGACAAATTCACCCAGTTTGGCCAACGTGAGATAAAAAAGCTGCCTTTGCTGCGTGGCCATACTGTCGTCAATCTTTTTTTTGAGAACAGCAGCCGTACTCGCACCACCTTTGAAATTGCTGCCAAGCGTCTGTCCGCAGATGTCATCAATCTGAACCCAACCACGTCGTCAACCAGCAAGGGTGAAACTCTACTGGACACGATTAACATTCTAGAAGCCATGCATACCGATCTGTTTGTCATCCGTCATGCAAAGAGTGGCGTGGCAGAACTGATCGCCCGGCATGTACCGGATCACGTGCATATCATCAATGCAGGTGACGGCCAACATGCACATCCGACACAGGCAATGCTGGATATGTTCACCATTCGCCAACACAAGGGTTCGTTCAATGAATTGCGTGTGGCGATCGTCGGCGACATCCTGCATTCACGTGTTGCACGATCACAGATTCACGCCCTGAATAGCCTGGGAGTACATGAGATTCGTGTTATCGCCCCCAACAGTCTACTGCCGTCACAGATAGAACGACTGGGGGTACATGCCTACAACGATCTTCAGCAGGGTCTGGACGGTGTTGATGTCGTAATGATGCTGCGCCTGCAAAAAGAACGTATGCAGTATGCCTACATCCCCAGCGAACAGGAATATTTTAATCTCTATGGCCTGACAACTGAGAGCCTCGCAGCAGCGGCAGAGGATGCCATTATCATGCACCCCGGCCCCATGAATCGTGGCCTGGAAATATCTTCGGAGGTGGCAGACGGTCCACGATCGGTCATCCTGTCGCAAGTCACCAACGGCATCGCTATTAGAATGGCGGTGATGGCGATGATCCTCGGTGGAAAAGGCAATGCCTGAGTTAATGAATATACATATCCGGGGTGGGCGGATTATTGATCCTGCCAACAATATTGATAGCGTCGTGGATTTGTATGTTGCCCATGGCAACATCATTGCATTGGGTGGTACACCTGATGGATTCACCGCAGATAAGACCATCGATGCCGCGAAAAAAATCGTTTGCCCTGGCCTGGTCGATCTCAGTGTGCGTATGCGTGAACCTGGACAGGAGTATAAGGCGACGCTGAAGAGCGAGTGTACTGCAGCCATTGCCGGCGGCATAACGACCAGCTGCTGCCCACCAGACACCACACCGACTATCGATACCCGGGCGATGGCCAACATGCTGACCCATCGTGGCAGAGAGATCGGCCTGACGCATATACTTCCGCTGGGGGCTCTGACAAACGCACTCGGTGGAGAAACCCTGTCAGACATGTATGCACTGCATCAGGCAGGTTGCGTGGCCTTCAGTAATGCAAACCAGGCCATCACCAACACCATGGTTATGCGGCGCGCAATGGAATATGCCTCCAGCTTTGACTTGTTGCTGATACTGCATGCCAACGATCCCTGGCTAAGCGATAATGGCTGCATGCACGAAGGCGAGATCAGTACACGTCTCGGCCTGGCCGGTATACCGGAAGCGGCGGAAACCGTTATTGTCGCACGTGACCTGGCACTCATCGAACAGACGGGTGTAAGGGCACACTTCGCCCGTCTCTCCAGTGCACGCTCAGTCGATCTTATCGTACAGGCGCGTGAGAGAGGCCTTAAGGTAACTGCTGATGTCGCCATACATCATCTGCACCTGACCGAACACGATGTCACTGACTTCAATACCCTGTGCCGCGTCATCCCACCGTTGAGATCAGAAAGAGATAAAGACAGCCTGCGATCTGCCGTTGCCCAAGGCGATATCCAGGCAATTTGCTCTGACCATCAGCCCCATGAAAGAGATGCCAAGCTTGCCGCATTCAGCGAAGCAGAACCCGGTATTTCAGGTCTTGAAACCCTGCTGCCGCTTAGCCTGAAACTGGTACATGAAGATGTCATGAGCCTCAACACACTGATCGCCAGCTTAAGTTCCGGACCTGCCGCCCTGCTCGGTATTGAGGCCGGCAGTCTGGGCATAGGATGCCTGGCGGATATCTGTATATTTGATCTGGATGAGGAATGGCAGGTAGACAGTACAAAATTACTCAGCAAAGGCAATAACACCCCATTCAAGCACTGGCTACTGAAGGGCCGCGTCAGCAACACCTTGCTCGCAGGTAACATTGCCTATTCAAGAACCTAGACAAATCGCCAAATCACACTATGCTCTACAGCAGGGATATCGCTAAAAACGCAGAGGCGCCTTAACATTAAACCAGACCATCCGCATGTGATTGACAGCAATTTGTCAGAGTTTGATGCTAGAGTCATCAGGCAGTCTCATACGCTACCGGTGCTGGTTGATTTCTGGGCCGACTGGTGCGGTCCCTGCCATGTTCTCGCACCGAATCTGATAAAAGCAGTAGAAGAAGAACAGGGGCTGGTTCTGCTTGCAAAAGTTGAAGTGGATATAGGCAATAATATGAAGCTGGCAGGCCACTATAATGTACGTGGCTTTCCAACTGTCATTTTATTTCATAAGGGTGAGGCTATTGATCGCTTCAGTGGTGCACGACCCATGTACTTTATCCGTGATTTTATTCATAAACACATTGAGCATGAGCACGCTGATTAGTGAGCAAGTAATAAAATTTTTCGATCCACAGTCATTGCGAGGAGCGTAGCGATGCGGCAATCTCATGATGCTGATTCTGAACAAAGAGATTGCCGCACTACGTTCGCAAT